>JABAOF010005724.1_pt5 | contig 21296 bp, 27 predicted proteins | sample 7062171 | NCBI WGS metagenome assembly JABAOF01 (sample SAMN14538628, study PRJNA623070) | marine sediment metagenome | biome: marine biome [ENVO:00000428]; feature: marine pelagic biome [ENVO:01000023]; material: deep marine sediment [ENVO:00002113] | place: India: Gulf of Khambhat ...
GCATTGAACGAGGCGAGAAAAGCGATGCCTGTCCTAATCGGGTTGAAAAAAGAGTACGAAGGGACGATGCATCTCCATGGGAATGTGGATAAAAAAAGGATAAATGAGGTTGCAAGGGGTTTTGTGGGAAGGATAACCCAGACCCCTCCTGTAAGGTCAGCTGTTGTCAGAAAGCCAAGGGAAAGGGAGGTTTACTCTTTCGAAATTACCAAGATTGACGGTAAGGATATATATTTCAAAGTGGGGTGCGAGTCAGGTACCTATGTGAGAAAACTCTGCCATGATTTTGGCGAAAGGCTGGGAACAGGGGCCCATATGACAGGACTCAGGAGAACGAAAATCAATGGATTCTCTGACAAGGAATGTGTATCCATTGAAAAACTGGAAAAGAACAAAGAAAAGCAGGTTATCCCCCTGGAAAGGGTTCTGGAAAGGACAGGTTTGAAGAAGGTTATCGTGAAAAAAGAATCCCTAGACAAGATAAAGAATGGAATGCCTGTTGAAAAAAGAGACATCATCAAAATTGACAGGTTAACCGAAAATGAACATGCTGGGATTTATTTTGGTAGCGACATAATAGCATTGGGTCTTGTCAGGGACAGTAAAAAGCCAGTCATAAAGACGGACAGGGTTTTTAAATAGAACGTCTCAATAATTTACGTATGCAGAGGTGGCGGAGTGGTTCACGCACCCGCCTGCAGAGCGGGTTACCCGGGTTCGAATCTCGAAATGAGCGAAATTCCCGGCCTCTGCTCTAACAGGAAATGATTGGTATGTTGGGAAATATAATCAAGAAAACCAGAGACCCTGAATATTATTTTTTTGCCGGGAAGGGTGGTGTAGGCAAGACCAGCGTGGCTGCAGCGACAGCGCTGTGGTTTTCCAAGAGGGGAAAAAAGGTTTTGATAATATCCACTGATCCTGCCCACTCACTTTCAGATTCCTTTGAGAAGAGGATTGGTGGGGATCTGAAGAAGATTGACAAGAATCTCTACGCAGTTGAGATAGACCCTAAGAAGGCAATGGAGGAATACAAAGAAAAGCTCATGCCAAAGATAGAGAAGATGGATTTCCTAAAGGGCCTGGGGATGGAGGACACATTTGATTACGTGGGAATGACTCCTGGAATAGATGAGATGGCGGCATTTGACAGATTCCTGCAGTACATGGATTCAAGGGATTATGATATAATAATATTTGATACTGCTCCCACAGGGCACACCCTTCGTTTCCTCTCGCTCCCTGACGTTCTGGATTCCTGGGTGGGTAAGATGATAAAGATAAGGATGAGGTTTGCTGGTGTTGCAAACATGGTAAAGAAGGTTCTTCCTTTCGGAAAACCAGAGGATGAAGGCGAAAGTCTAGGAACCGAGCAGTTGGAGGAAATGAAGAAGAGGATAGAGTCTGCAAAGATGATACTGTCGGATCCCAAGAAAACACACTACAACATGGTTATGATACCCGAGGCTATGAGCATATACGAATCCGAACGTTCTCTCGAGGTTCTGAAGGAGTATAAAATACCAGTTGGAGACGTAATAGTGAATCAGCTCATACCCGAGAGCTCCAGATGCGAATTCTGCAGGGAGAAGAGAAAGATGCAGCAAGAGAGGTTTAGGGATATCCGAAAAAGATTTAATAAATTCAAGATTCTGAAACTCCAGATGTTTAGGGAGGAGATAAGGGGGTCCAAGACCCTTACCAGGGCTGGAAAAGAACTGTACGGTTAAAACTCCTCTTTTTCATGAACCTTTACTTTTGAAAGGATAAGCGCGAATATGAGGATAGCGACACCAACTATAATACTTACGTAACCGAAGGTGTTATCAATACAGTCATCTACAATTCCATTACAGTCTTCATCCTTCTCATTCCCACATATTTCTTCAGTTGGTCCTATATGATCTCTGCATTCACTCCACTGACCATCCTCACACATCCTTATCCCCTTTTTACACTCACCAATGTCGATACCACAGGGTCTGTATTCCCCTGAAACACAGGGCATCATATCGCCCCAACCAATTTGCTGTGCATACACAACGTAGAAAGAGGCAGCTATGAAAATAAATGAAACCAGGATAGCGAATTTTGACATAATTAAATTATGGACAAAGTTAAATATAAGAATCTAATTTAAAATATGCTCATTCCCAAGAAGGAGATAGTGAAGTTCATTCTGAAGGATGTCCTGCGTAGGCAGAGAATAAAATCCCAGGCAAGACTTGCAGAAGTCGTAGGTAAAAAACTGAAGCAAGGTGACAGGCAGTATAGAATCTCTGCCCAGAGGGCAAGAATCATAGCGACGGAAACACCTGGAGTAAGGGTTAGGATAAAAACCAGGAAGGGCAAACTCCCGAAGAAGTGTCCTGCATGCAACCACAAACTGAAGAAGGTTTACACAAAAAACCTGAGGGGTAGGAAGGTATTGGTTGCCTTGAGATGTTCAAAGTGTAACTACAGAGGATCTGGGAACAAATGGGTACCGAGCATGTACGAGTTTGAATTAAAAGCATCCGATTAGATTTAAATATCTTAATGTGATATTTATTCTTATGAAAAGTATCGCCTTTCTGTTCATACTCTTTGCATTTTTCGCTTTTCTAACGATTCCAGTGCTAGCAGCCCCCCTGGAAATTGAGATTCTGAATAACAACCAGGAGGTTTACATAGGTTCTGAAGTAACCTATAACATCGAACTGAGAAACAACAGGAATGTTCCTGAGGATGTTAAGGTTTTCGTCAGGGATACTCACTATGGCTGGATACAGAATGTCTATACTTTACTAACGCTAGATCAGAGTTCATCAAAGATACTAGACGTTAAGATTTTCCCGACAGGGGATAATGAGGGATTGTTTGACTTCGATATAACCATACAGTCCTTTAACATGCCCTGGGTGATGGCAACAGACACTATATACCTCGATGTCAAATTAAAATTCGACATAGAGGGTTTCTACACAGAAAAGGTTGGTGACAACCTGGACATTTACCTTATTCTGGAGTCCACTGAGGAGAGGGATATTGAAGTCGTTTTTGATATCAAGGACAGCTCTGGTAAAATCATGGGAATGTTATCAGAACAGCTGACCATAAAGGGGATGGAAACCATAAAGAAAACCATCCCAATCGGAGACTTTCTGGCAGGTACGTATTCTGTAGATGCAAGGGTAACGGGAACGAAGTTGAGCGATACACTGGAATTCGAGATAGAGCCTGTTCACGATATTGTTGAGGTGGTGAAGAGGATTTCCACACCTCTTTACGAGGACGTTATAATAACGATTGAGAACAAGGGCAATGTTATAGAGAAGGACTACAAAACCTACCAGACCCTTCCAAACAATGACCTGATAACAGGAATGGTGACCGAGCCCATTGGCTGCAAGGTCGAGGGTGAAAACAAGGTCTGTGGCTACCTTGTTGAGGAACTCACACCCGGTTCATCTGCTATGATAACCTATCGATTGAATTACTGGGTTATCTACGGTGAGTATGCGTTAATAGTACTGATAATAATTGCAATAATAACCTTCTCTTTCATAAGGGTGACAAGCCCGACCATAGCCAAGAGACACGCAAAGAAGGGAGAGGATAAGCATTCGATAATCCTGGAGATTAAAAATCCGTTCATGCATCACCTTCGAAATGTCATCGTAAGGGATTGGGTTTCTCCATTAGCAAGGGTTCTGCATGAGGAGTTTGAGATGCTGATGCCTGTTGTCAGGAGATCTGAAGCAGGAACAGAGTTGATATGGAAGCTCGGGGACATGAGACCGAAGGAGACCAGGATTATTACGTACAAAATAAAGACCCTTGTCCAGGGAAGCCTTCGAATGCCAAAGGCGTATATGAGGTTCAGCAGTGACAAAGGCAAAAAAACAAGAATATTCTCAAAACAACTGATAGTGGAATAAAAAACTATTTTTAAATACTAGACGCACAAAAAGAATTAATACCATCCCGGGGTAGCTCAGTTGGTTTAGAGCGCACGGCTGTAGCCTCTTGAATGGTCTGTTGAGGACAGAAGTCCAGTGATAGACAGAGACCGTGAGGTCGCGAGTTCGAAACTCGGAGACGAGCGAGGTTCTCGCTCCCGGGATAATTTTTATTTCAGTAAAAACATAATAATTATATGATATCAGGTCTCTCAATTCTGATTTTCGTATGCACATTCCTCATACCAGAGTTAATAGTTCTAGGCTGGAAAAGGTTTTTACATTCGGTATATGAGGCAAAGAACGGAACACTAAACCTTATTTATCATATATTCTGTATGTCTTTGCTTATGTGGGAGTTTCAGACAAGCGTTTTCAAAACCATCGTTTTGTGGGGATTCATATCCATAGCCTTTGTAGGCATGTTTGCCCTTCTTATGGGAGTGATGCTGGGAAGGGAGACTGAATATCTACTCTCTGAAAGCAGAATTTATCATAGTTTCAAGATGTTCGGCCACCCTTATGTTATTTTCCCTCTAACCATGAGTGTCTCATTCTTCATGTACATTTTCCAGTTATAGATTTATTCTACGCCCAACATCTTCCTGAAGATAAAACTCGTAGGCAGGACTATTATCAAATACCACCAGAACCAGTTGAGTTGATTTCCAAGGAACGGTAGGGTTATGGGCATGCCTATCAAGAGCTCCCCATATGCCCCTGCCAGCCACCCCAGAGCTATCACGAAGATTATAAGGGAAACGAACATGGGCTTCATGCTCTGCTTCATTTGCTTGCTACTCGCCTTAAGCATATCGTTCGATAGTTTGCTGACAGCATCCTTGTCACCTGACTTCTGGGCCTTCTTTATCTTGTCCTGATAGAACTTCATCTCTCTCTTCGCCTTCTTTATCTCCTCTTGGTTGGTCAGGATTTTGGTGAGCAGAACCATGATTAGCGACAGGACTAAGGAGATTATCAGAACCTCCTGATACCCAGGCAAACCAAACACCATGTTCATACCTCCTTTATTGCAGTGCAAGGGTTATGACATCAGTCATTTCTTTCAGAGCGTCTTTCAGGTTCCCGTACTCCACCCTTACAACGTTTATCGCGGACCTGGTAAGGGTAGAGTAACTAACTGCACACTTTAAATTTATGTCTTGGTGATATTTTAATTCCCTTATCCTTTCCTTACCAAATTTCACTAGTATTTCTGGATTATCCAAGTCAACGTCAATAATCACTATAACATCGGGTTTGAAGAATCTAACCGATTGATTGGATAGTGTGGGAAGATAACCACTGGGAGTTCTTAGCGTGAAATAACCGTTCACTATTATGTGATTTTCTTTGTCCTTAAGGGAATCTACCTTTTTCTTTAAATTTCTGTAAAAATCCCTCTGTATTTTGTGCATGTGCTCAATCCTTTTACTGAAGCTCCACAGGTCCAACTCCTCGGATTTCTTGTCAACGTCATACGAAACCAGATCATCAAACCTGATGTATTCAAAGGATGGCAGGTTCTTCTTTGAACCACTCAATACCATTTTTACTATTGAATCCCTACCTGACTCCGGAATGCCTGTGACGAAGATCAAACTCATTTTCCACCTCCATTATTTACCCAAAAGCTTTCTCACAGCAGGATGCATGTCCTCCATGTGCTGCATTGCAAGCTCCTCATAAAGATTGTAAATGATGAGCGTAGCCAGAAGTATTCCGGTTCCTGTTCCCAGCGCTCCTGTGAAGTCTGCATACGCTGCCAGGAACCCAACAGCAGCTCCGCCCAAAATTGCGAGACCTGGTATATATCTGTTCAGGACCCTTTCTATGATCCTGACATCCCTCCTGTATCCAGGGATTTGCATACCAGTGGACTGTATCTGATTCGCTACGGCTTTGGCATCCATTCCTGCTGTAGCTACCCAGAAAACTGAGAATATAACCGCTCCCACGATCATGAAGAGGGCATAGGTCCCGAACCTGAGAAGATCAATCATGGCTATGCTTGCAAACGCAGTTATACCCAGACTCGATACTATCAGTAACTCTATTATGCCACCAATGGCAGCAAAACCAATAACAAGCTTCCATCCCGTCCTCTTTGTGAAATACGCCAGAACAGCTCCCAGGAGGGCGAAAATACCCATGGTTATCAAGAGAATGGACATGGACATACCTGCAGCGGTTCCTATGCTCGGTGGTGAGAGAAGATAAACCAAACCGCTCTCTGGGATTCCCTGGGAATCGAATGTTCCTAGCCACGGAATTCCCCTGTCAGCAAACATCCTTCCCATCAGCTGGACATTTGCGAGAAGAGCTGCTATAAGAATGACAGGTATGTTAGAGGTATAGAAGAACTTCAGTGGCCACCTCCTTCCAAACCCCCTTATCGATCCAAAGGCCAATGGGATCTCAACCCTGATAGCATTAGTGTAAACAACAAGAACAAACACTATTATTGTGGCTATTATCGGAAGGAAAGATAACAGAGCATTTGCAATCTCTCCAACACCAATTGCAGTAATTGCGAAGGGAATTATACCCACCGGTCCAGCTCCAGGACCAGGCAACCCCCCCGTCTGTGTCAATGGATTGAATGCCCTAAGTACGATGGTTTTGGATACCCCAGCAACAATGAACAGACCAACTCCTGACCCGAATCCCCATTTCGATATAAGCTCATCCATGAATATTACCAGTATACCACCCAATGCGATTTGAAGTATAACTATCCATATCAGTCCTGGAGCAGCAGCTGGTACAGCTCCCATCATAACGTATATTGCACCCTCTAGAAAGGAGAAGACTATTGCCAGAAACTTCTGTGTTCCTTGGAAAAGAACCCTACCATTATCTGTGGTCAAATCCCAGGGAATGATCTTGGAACCAACAAGGAGCTGCAGGATAATGGATGCTGTGACTATGGGCCCGATACCAAGGGTCATCAGGGTTCCAAAACTCGATCCCAGAAGAGTTTCCCAGAGTTGGAACTGGCTCTCGAACTGTTCAGGAATCCCAAAAACATGGATTTGGGTCATTGCAAAGTAGATAAGCAGTATGAGTCCTGTCCATTTAAGCTTGGATTTAAAGGTCGGTCTCGTAATTGGTTCCGCGATCCCTGGAATTCTTTTCAAAAACGCTATGTATCCTTCCTCAAATCCCATGTTATCACCTTTTGTTACAATATAATTGCCTTACTTTATTAAAAATAGTTTTTATTTTTCAGGCTCCTCTTCAATGATTAAGGGACCCCTGTAGCCACATTTCTTGCAGAAATATTGGATTCCCAGCTTTGCTCCCATCCATAAACTAACACGCTCTGATTTGCATTTGGGGCATTTGAGTTTTCTTTTGGTCATACGTTTATCACTTCTCCCTTAACCTTTTTTATCTTATCCTTTGCTTTTGCTGAGAAGTGTTTTGCCTTGACCTTTAAGGGTTTTTTGATCTCTCCAGAACCCAAAACCCTCTCATAACCATGATCAAGAAGATTGATTTCCTTTTTGTTCCCAGCAAGCTTTTCCACATCTCTCAGATTTATCGCATTTCCTGAAGGCTTTAATCCCCTCTGCTTGAGGGACTTGAAACCACGCTTTCCTAGCTTCTCTCCCCTTTTCAAAAACCACACCTTCTTCTGGTCCAGGACTCCTCCTCTCCCACGGCCGCCTCGGGATCCACCTCCCCTATGCTTCTTCTGCGAACCCCAGCCATGGGTTCTGTACCCCCTCTGCTTAACGATTTTCTTCCTTGCCATTATATCATCCTCTTTATCAATTCGTTTATCTTGTCTCCCCTGGGGCCCAAAGCCCCTTTTGGGTATGAAAGCTTTACGGATTTGTGACCCTTTGAAGGTGGGGATAGTCTGAAGATTGGTTTTATTTTCAAACCGTTCAGGGACTGGTTTTTGACTATTTTTTTTGCAATATCCTTTGCTTTCTTCTGGTCAACTCTTTTGTTCCCCTCCAGTCTTCCCCTTTTGAAAACGAGCTTTTCCAGGGTTTTATCATCTATCTGGCCCCACGTTATCCAATTCTTTGCCTTCTTGAACATTCCCTCGAAGGTTGGGTTCTCAGAAACCAATACGCAATGATTGGTTCTGTTCAACCTGAGCATTTTTAGGGTATCGGCTATCCTCTTATCCGTTTTTGCAGGACCCCTGATTCTTATAACAACAAACATCAAAGATCACCCTTTGCCCTGTTCAGATTCTTGAGGGCCTCAAAAGTTGTGAAGGCGAGGTTTCCCCTTGTATCTGTCTGTCCCCTTGTCTTTACCCAGATGTCTTTTATTCCTGCAAGTTTCAGAATCTTCTTTGCTGCTGTTGATGCAACAACACCTACACCCTTTGGTGCAGGATAGAGGACAACCTCAACAGAACCGATTCTAGCGCTTGCCTTGAACGGTATGGAATGCTTGCCACCACATCCACATTCCCAGGAGCCACACCCTGTCTTGACTCTTATCACCTTTGTCTTGGCCTGATCCAATGCCTTCTCCAAGGCATTTCTATGTTCTCTTGCAGACGCCTTGGCAATGCCAACGATCCCGTTCTCGTTACCAACCACAATAACAGATGTAAGCTTGAACCTTCTTCCTGACTTGTGCATCCTGACAGTTCTCTTCGTTGCGGTTCTCCTTATACCACCACCCTTTCCCGGAGAACCACCGATATAAATCACCTCATTCTTCAGGTCAGGAACAAGATAGTCGACGATTTCAGGCTCCAGAATAAGTTCCCCGGATTTCAGAACATCATCAATGGTCTTGAATTCACCATTCAGAACTCTCTTACCCAAATTGGTTTTCGGTATCCATTCCTTGATGCGTTCATCCCTACTTTCAACTGGATATCTGGCAAATTTTTTCACCTCTTCTTTTCTCTCCTTTTCTACTTTCTCCTTTAGCTTTTTTTCTCTAACTTCCTCTTTCATTTTCTTTCCCTTTACTTTAGCTTCCTTCTTAGGCATATATTTTATCACCTTATTTGTACCTCCTTCTCAGCGAGATTTTTTCAAACCTCTTCAAAACCTGAGGAGCGTTTGAGTAATTTTGTTTGTAAATCTTTAAAATGTTTTGCCAAGTTTCATTTAAATACTTGTAATGTGCTGCCTTGAGGGCTTCGTAAAGCAGGAAAAGGTCGACGGCCTGATCTTCAACCTTCTGGGAAAATTTTCCAAGCCCGAAGTCTATAAGATACAGTTTTTCACTCTTCAGTATAATGTTCGATGTCGTCAAGTCCCCATGCACCATTCCACTCTTGTGCAGGAAAGAAGCTATCTCCCCTATCATTTTGCTGACACAGACCCTCTCTTTCTCTGGCAGGTCATTAAGGGAATCTTTGACGGTTTTTCCTTTGATGAAGTCCATCCTTATGCTGCTCTTCTCCAACCCCAAAACATTCGGGACAGTAACCCCTACCCTTGCAGCCTTTGAAAGCATCTTCGCCTCCCTCTTGGTCCTCTTTGCCCTGATTTTCTCATCGAGCACGGGAATTCTGTAACCCTTCTTTATCCTATCCTTTACAAGGATGGTTTTTCCCTTCTGCTTCTCCAAGTAGAGAATCGCTTCTGCTCCCCTTGCTACGACTTCGCTCGGCATACTGTATTTAATCGAATTTCGGTTTAAAAAGGAAAGCTTATAAATATACTCTATAACTTTATAGGTGGTGGCATGAACATTGATAAAGTGCAAAATTCTGTAGACGTGATTTCTGTAGTGAAAGTGGTAGTGCCACCTAAAAACTAGTTGCATTGGCCTTCGCTTTTGTTCTTAATTAACCAACAAATATAAGTTCTGTCATAAATTAAATAAGGAGCTCGACATGAAAAAGAAAACCGCCACGGAAGAGGGGGGGAAGGAAGAGAAGATTGGAATGAAATATAAGAGGAAGAATTTCTCTAAATGGTTTTCTGAGGTAATTGCCAAGACAGAGCTTGCAGATCTGCGATACAAAGTTAAGGGTTTCCTTGTTCACAGACCGTGGTCTGTTCTTGCAATGAAGAGAATGTATGAATTCTACGAAAAGGAGATGGAAAGGTTTGGTCACGAGCCTGTATGGTTCCCTGTTGTCATACCAGAGGAGAACCTCAAGAAGGAAGCGAAGCATGTGGAGGGGTTTTCTCCAGAGGTTATGTGGGTAACAGAGACGGGTTGTGGGAAGAAGTTAACAGAGAAATTTGCACTGAGACCAACCTCTGAGACAGCAATGTATCCCATGTATGCGAAATGGGTCCGCTCCTGGAGAGACCTACCTTTGAAGCTATATCAGTCAGGCCAGGTGTGGAGATATGAAACCAAGGCAACAAGGCCCTTCATACGTGGGAGAGAATTCTACTGGATAGAAGGACATGATGTTTTTGCAACTCTTGAGGAAGCAGAGAAGCAGGTAAGGGAAGACATGCAGATAACCGAGAATGTTATGCATGTGGTTTATGGTATACCCTTCATACAGATTCAGAGACCTGAATGGGACAAGTTTCCAGGAGCCATCCATACTTATACAGCAGACACCCTGATGCCTGACGGCAAGGTGATACAGCAGCCTTCCACACACCTTCTCGGCCAGAACTTCGCAAAAGCGTTCAGTATAAAGTTCAAGGACAGGGACGAGAAGGAGAAGTACGTCTGGCAGACCTGTTACGGTCCTGCAATATGGAGAATGTTTGCATCAGTCATTGCAATGCACGGAGATGACAGGGGTTTGAGATTCCCCTACGAAATCGCTCCTGTGCAGGTCATAATAATCCCCATAACAGGACTGGGTGAGGAGAAGCGGATTTTCAAGAAATGCAAGGAGATAGCAGAAAAACTTGATAAGTCCAACATAAGGGCAAGGATAGACTTCTCAGAAAACACACCAGGATGGAAGTTCAACCAGTGGGAGATGAAGGGTGTTCCAATAAGGATTGAAGTAGGACCAAAAGAACTCAAAGCCAGAAGCGTGACCCTAGTAAGAAGGGACAGCGAAAAAAGACACAGGATCCTGGAGAAGAATCTCATTAAAACTATAGAGAGGGCAGGTAAAGACATAAACAAAAAACTTAGGACAGAGGCTGAAGGGTTCTTGAGAAAGAATGTAAGGGAAGCCAAGGATCTGAAAGAGCTGGGTGAGCAACTGAAGAAGGGCGGTTTTGTTAAGGTAGACTTCTGCTCGATAGATATCGAGGGATTGCCATGCGCAGAGAAGATAAAGGATAAATTCCATGCACAGGTTAGAGGAAAGAGGTTTGACAAGGCTGAGAAGCCAAAAGGGAAGTGCATAATCTGCGGAAAGCCTGCAACATGTGTAGCATACGTAGGAAGGGAATATTAAGAGGTTGTTTTCTATGAAACCGAAAATAAAAAATAAAAGATGGAGCAAGGAATTCGAGGAGCCCATAAGGAGGGCATGGAAAAGGAAAAGGGTTTTCGAGTTCAACCATAAAACAAGGAGACCTGTTTTCTCGATAGACACACCGCCCCCGTATGTTGATGCTCCAGTTCACATAGGACAGGCTGTTACATATACAATAATGGATTTTATTGCAAGGTTCAAGCGAATGCGAGGGTTCGATGTTTTGTTCCCTCTTGGGCTTGACAGAAACGGATTGCCAATAGAGATGGCTGTGGAGAAGAAGTTCAGTGTTTCAATACAAGACACTCCAAGGGAGAAGTTCATTGCCCTGTGCAAGAAGCTTTTGGAGCAATCCAGTCTAGAGTCGCTGGACAGCTTCTACAAGCTTGGTCATTCTTATACCTCATGGAAGCATGGTGAGGAGATCGGTGAGCTTTACTACACGGATTCAGACTCCTACAGAAAGACCACGCAGGAAACCTTTATTGATTTATGGAAGAGTGGAATGATTTACCAGGCAAAGAGGATAAGCAACTACTGCCCTGGCTGCCGAACAACCATAGCTGATGCAGAGATAGAATACAAGAACCTGTCCTCTGATTTCGTACACGTAAAATGGAAGGTTAGGGAGACAGGCGAAAGCATTACCATAGCAACCACTAGACCAGAGCTTATCTGCACTTGTGGTATGGTTATCTACAACCCGAAGGATGAGAGATACAGGCATCTGAAGGGAAAGCACGCGGTTCTTCCGATATACGAAAAGGAGGTTCCCATCATGCCGCATCCCTCAGCAAAGATAGAAACAGGTTCAGGTCTCGCCATGATGTGCTCTTTTGGTGACTACACAGACATAAGATTCTTCAGGGAGATGAAGCTGAAACCGATAGTTGCGATAAACCAGGACGGGACAATGAATGAACATGCAGGATTTCTGGAGGGAATGAGTGTGGATGACGCGAGAAAGAAAATGATAGAGATTCTCAGGTCACAGGATCTGATAGAGAAGGAGCAGAAGGTTATGCACAGAACCCCTGTGTGTGAGAGGAGCAGAAATCCCATAGAGTTCGTATCCATCTCTGAGTATTACCTGAAACAGCTAAACATGAAGAAGAATATAGTCAGAGTTTCTAACAGGATAAAATTCTTCTCAAAGAGATCGAAGCAGATTCTACTTGACTGGATTGATACCCTCTCCATGGACTGGGCAGTCTCTAGGAGGAGATACTATGCAACAGAGATCCCCCTCTGGTACTGCAAGAAATGCGGAGAGACCATAGTTCCCCCGAAGGGGAAGTATTATCAGCCCTGGAAAGAGAAGCCTCCTGTAAAGAAATGTCCCAAGTGTGGTGGCAAGGATTTCATGGGGGAGGAAAGGGTTTTTGACACATGGTTTGATTCCTCCATATCACCCCTTTACGTGCTTGGTTACGGGAGGAAAAATGGGTTCTTCAAAAAATCTGTGCCATGCTCTTTGAGGCCCCAGGGTAAAGAAATCGTCAGGACATGGCTCTACTACACCCTCCTCAGATCCTATCAGTTGACAAAGAAACCCATATTCGAGAACATATGGATTCACTACCATGTTCTGGATGAGAAGGGAAACAAGATGAGCAAGTCCCTGGGAAACGTTATAGACCCCCTGGATGTTGTAAAGAGATTCGGTGCAGAACCCTTCAGGATATGGTGCGCACTCGAAGGCAACATAACACTTTCGGATTTAAGATGCTCTTACGAAAGGATAGAGGGAGCTTCAAAATTCCTTACGAAGCTCTGGAACATTGCGAGGTTCGTCTCTACCTTCAGGGCCAAGAAGACAAAACCCCCGCTTCTCGAAACAGATAAATGGATACTGAAGGAGATAAACAGAATCGCGAAGGAAACCAGCGAATGTTACGAAAACTTTGATTTCCACAGACCTGTTTCGGATCTGAAACACTTCATATGGGAAACCTTTGCTTCCCATTACTTGGAGCTGGTCAAATCCAGGGCATACAACCAGGACAAGAAGTTCACAAAGACCGAGCAGGTTGCTGCTATCCATACACTGAACGAGGTTCTGGAGAAGATTCTACTTTTACTGGCTCCAATAATCCCATTCATAACCCATAAACTCTACAAGGATATATTTGGGAAGATAGTGGAGGAGCAGAAGTTCCCGAAGCCAGATAGGAAATATACAGGAAAAAGAACAGGTTTCAAGACAAAGGAACTGATGGAGCTGAGTAGCAGGATATGGAAGGCAAAGAAGGACAAGGGTTTGTCACTGAAGGCTCCAATCAGAAAGGCAACCATTCCCAAGAAGTTCAGAAAGATAGAGAAAGACCTGATTGAGACTCATAACATACAACATCTCGAGTACGGGGACAAACTGAAGATAAGATTATAAACTATTTTTCACCCGGGAGAGCGAGGGAAAAACTTTATAAATACTAGATTCAATTTTTAACATGGTGTTTGAAAAACTTGCGAATCTCGAGAGGATGTTGGGGAATGCGTATAAAGAGAACCTTAGGATCAGACTGAAAAAGGATTCTCCATACTATAAGGAAATCATGGACATGGTTGGAAATACCAAAGAGATTAAAAAGCTTCTGAGACTGAACTGATTATTTCTTTAATTATAAGAACTAAAAATAGATTATGTTGGAAATAGTTTTTCTTGGAACAGGTTCTGGCATCCCGAGCAAGAGGAGAAATCCAGCAAGCATATGGCTGAGATACGAAGACGAATCAATGCTCTGGGACTGTGGTGAGGGAACCCAGAGGCAGATGATGCTTTATAAGGTAAGCTTCATGAAGGTCAGTCGCATTTTTATAACACACTGGCATGCTGACCACTGGGCTGGTCTGATAGGACTGATGCAGACCATGAATCTGGAGAGCAGGAAAGACAACCTCTACATATATGGACCTGAGGCAGAGAGGTTTGTTGGAGACATTCTTGACCTGGATTACTGGGGACCTAGATTCAAGATAATACCCAAGAATGTTCCGTTTGAGGGAGACGAACCAAACGTTGTTTATATGTCAAAGAAGTTCGAGATTAACTCGATTCCTGTAAACCATACCGTTCCCGCTGTTGCCTATCTCTTCAGGGAAAAGGACACCTGGAATGTGGACATAAAGAAGGCAGAGGAGCTCTACGGTCTTACCCAGGGCCCTGCAGTGGGTAGATTGAAGAAGTATAGGGTGATAAGGTTCAGAGGCCAGAAAGTAAGCTTAGAGGATGTTGGTATTCTGACTCCAGGGATAAAGATTGTGTACACAGGTGATACAAGATCCTGCAAAAACCTTGAAAAAATATGCAATGAGGCTGATCTGCTTATACACGACGCAACCTTCATGGACGAGAAAGAGAACAGAATGCATTCAGGTGCGAAAGAGGCAGCAAAGCTCGCGAACAAATGCAAGGTCAAGGAGCTTATGCTCACGCATTTTTCAAGAAGATACCAGGATGTAAAGCCCCTAAGAGATGAGGCTAAGAAGACATTTCTGAAGACCAAGATAGCAGAGGACGGGATGAGACTAACACTGAAGCATTAACCCTATATAAACTTAACCGATAAATTTATATATAACCAATCACTATTCAATAGTGATAATTATGGGTAACTTTAAGTACATAACCAACAGGACGCTTTTAAACGGAGTAGGCGTGGAAAGTGGTAACATAGCTGTTCTTGTAAGGAATGATTCTGATGAAGCTGACGTTAGATACAGGTGTCCTGAATGCGGATTCTCAGGGCAGACAAGAAAACCTTGGAAGAGGCCGTTCTCAGTCAAGTGCTCAAAGTGTGGCTTCTTGATAAGACTACCAAGGCTCAAGGACGAGGTAAAGAGGGAGAAGAGAATGGCCAAGGCCTGATCTTTCCAAGCCGTTTTCCCGAGCCATTTATTATAATAAAATAAATATAATATATGAAAAAAAGGATACCAATACTACCCCTTCCACTGGATAAGGCAGTCAAGATATCGAAACGCTTCATGAGTGTGGGTGAGAGTTTATCACATGTTTTCCCCGCTCTTGATTTTGAGCTGGAGCAGGCAGGATTCGATTTCGATCCAAGGGAGTGGTGTTCTATTGCAGTGTTATGTTTTCTATTTTACTTTATTCTACTGTCTGGTCTCATGTCCGTTATCATGATTGCAGCAAGGATCGAAATAATAAAGATTCTGACTGTATCCATCCCAGTCGGCCTTGTAATAGGATTTGTCTCGCTGCTGTATCTGACATTCTACCCAAAACTCCATGTTAACAGAAAGATAAGAAATATAGAAAAAAATCTCCCCACCACCCTTCATCACCTGCTTATCGAGATCAGATCAGGTGTCCCTCTTTACAATTCCCTCGTATCCATAGCACAGAGCAAATACGGCGCCCTATCAGATGAGATAAGGAAGGCAGTGAACGAGATAAACACAGGAAAATCCGAGATCGCAGCGCTGGAGAGACTTGCAAGGGAGAATCCCTCCCTCTATTTCAGAAGGGTTATGTGGCAGTTGGTTAATTCCCTGAAATCCGGAGCGGATATAGGGGATACGATAAAAAACCTAGTTGATGCCCTTTCAGAGGATCAGAGGATATCGATAAAGAAATATGGTTCTGCCCTGAATCCAATGGCTCTCATGTACATGCTCTTTGCTGTGATATTCCCCACACTTGGGATAACCTTTTTGCTGGTCATATCCTCTTTCATAGGAATAGGTTTTGATGTTCAATGGATACTACTTGGAATTCTCGGCTTCCTCCTAATCTTCCAGTTCATGATTATAGGCTTGATAAAGAGCAGGAGACCTGTAGGGATCTGAATGAAAGAATTCAAATACTTTTTCGAGGTTATTTCAATAGCAATAGGTGTTGTGATTCTTGGAATCAACAACATATTCGTAGCCGAGACTATACCATTCCTCGTTCCTGTTCTGAATGTAATAGGCGGGATAATTCTAGTGGTTCCGCCCACACTCATATTCTACACCAAGTACAGAACGAAGAGGGAGATGGAGCAGAGGTTCGTAGGATTCGTAATGGATATGGCAGATTCGATAAACTCCGGAATGACGTTACCAATGGCACTAGAGCACTGCTCAAAGAGGGACTACTCATCCCTTACATTGCTGGTAAATGATTTGAATGCACAGGTGAACTGGGGAATTCCCTTTGAAAAAGCGCTGAAGAACTTTGCAAGGGCTACGCGTTCAAGACCCATCAGAAGATCTGTAACCACCATAATAGAAACCTACAAGGTCGGAGGAAAGATATCAGACACCCTTTCTGCTGTTTCAAAATCCATGTTAACCATAGAGAAGATTAACAAGGAAAGGAGATCATCCGTGTATTCGCAGGTAATCATGCTCTACCTCATCTTCTTTGTATTCATAGGGATTCTGATAATAATGCAGGTTTCACTCATACCTGTTCTGTCACCAGAAGAAATAGGAGGCTTAGCCCTCGTCTCACAAACCACACTCGTCCCCACAGAGTTGTACACGGAAACCTTCATCTTCTTCATTATAATCCAGGGATTCTTTGCAGGTCTTGCAGTAGGTAAGATGGCAGAAGGAACGGTTGCTGCAGGGTTAAAGCATTCGGTTTTCCTGATAATAATAGGATACGCTCTCTTCTCCTTCGCTATACAGTTCCAGATATCGTTCCTCTGATTTGAGTGTAGAGGATTTAAATTTATAAAGGACAGAAAACAATATTCTATATATGGGAAATAAAAAAGGTGTTTCACCACTGATTGCTGTTATAGTTCTGATTGCCTTTACCCTTATAGTTGCAGGTATGCTGGCCACGTGGGCTTCTAGGTTCGCGAGGGAAACCCTGCCCCCGACAGAGTGCTTTAACATAGATGTGATAATCCAGGGAGCAACCTACGACCAACCAACCGGAACATTGAACCTTTATGTGAAGAACAGGGGAACGATAACCCTGACCTTTGATACCCTGCTGAAATACCAGAATGGCACAATAACCCAGGCAGCTCAGACCTACACTGTTGATGGGGGCCAACTGAGGACATTCACCTTTACAGGAATATCCAGCACAATTGATGAGGTGACCATACAGGCTCAAGAGTGCACAAACGTCCAGGATCTTATACAGAGGCAGTGGATAACAGGTCTTTGATTATTTCTAAATTAATAAATCCCGGAAAACAAGAATAATATGTGTATGTACTAATGCCCAGAAGTTATAAAGAGAAAATTGAGGAATTGCTCAAGTTTTCGGGTAGCAGAAAAAGCCCGCAGGGATTTGTAAATTACAGTATTACCATTAGCATTGCAATTGGTTTTATTGCAGCTCTTTTTGTAAGGGAATATGCCCTCCTTATGGGGGTTGGTGTTTTTATTGCTTTTTTTGGCTTATTTCATGGATTTTTGATTCTTGCGGTGGACAGAAGAACAAAGTTCATAGAGAAAATCCTCCCCGATGCTCTCCAGTTGATGGCTGCGAACATAAAATCCGGTTTCATACCAAGCAGGGCCATGCTCCTGTCTGCAAGAAAAGAGTTCGGTCCCCTCTCCGATGCAATAAAGAGGTCCGGAAAGGAGATGATGACAGGAAAACCATTACAGGAGAGTCTAAAAGAGATTCCGAAAACCATAAAATCCGAGGTTCTGGAAACAACAATAGGATTGATCGTAAGGGGAATAAGGTCTGGTGGGCAGCTTGTCTCCCTCTTTGAAGAAACGGCCATAGATATGAGGAGAAAGGAATCCATAAGGAAGGAAGTGAAGGCTAACATCCTAATGTACGGAATATTCATAGGCTTTGCCGGTGCAGTAGGAGCCCCTGTTCTCTATGCTTTATCAACATTCTTGGTAACAACCATTGGACAGATGGGAGCAGTAACCCAGGTACCTGAAGAATTTGCAACAGGCCTTCCAATAATAGGTTTTGGGGGAATTAACATATCACCAGAATTCCTCCTCATGTTCTCGATAGCAGCAATACTGATAACAACGATATTCGGGGGAATGATAATGGGAATAATAGATTCAGGAAAAGAGAAGGCAGGGATAAAATACATACCCATTTTGACAGCCATAGCATTGGTGGTTTTCTTTGCTGCAAGGATGTTAGTAGCTGGTATTTTCGGCACACTAATACCCGGATAATATTTATATACAACCTGGCCTAATTATTAAAAGATGCATATGAAAAAGGCACAGGCAGCAATGGAATATCTGATGACATACGGATGGGCAATAATAATTGTAATAATAGTGGCAGCAGCACTTTATGCAATGGGTCTCTTCAGTCCAGGACAACAGTCAATAGCAACAGGATTTGATAACATAGGAAAACCATCACCAGGTGCATGGGAATTAACAACTACTGGTGCATTTACAGTTCTACTGGGTAACAATGCACCTTATGCAATAAATCTTACCTCAGTGACAGTGGATGTAGGAGCAACGTCATGCACAGGCGTGCAAGTCAATGCCGCAGCAATACCACCAATAGGAGTTGACATTGGAATGGGAGCAGATTTCAACATAACAGCAACATGCGGAACCCCGATTTCAGGATCAGTCTTCAATGCTGAGATATCAATGTCAGGAACAAATGACAAGGGATTGTCATTCAGAGAGAACGGAAAGGTGACAGGAACAGTAATTTAATCTATAGTTTTGTTTATATTGCCCTGTCTTTTATTTTTTGGTTTTTTTACTTGTTTCTATGTCTCTATTTTTATATTTTTAAGTGAACCAGTACAAATAACTTTCATGTACAAGCAGGTCGTTGTTGTTAGGAAGGATTTGAAACTGGACAAGGGCAAGCTCGCCGTTCAGGTTGCGCATGCATCCCTTGACGCTTACAAGAAATCCGACCCAGATGCCAGGAAAAAATGGGAGGACTCTGGAGGCAAGAAGGTTGTTGTCAGGGTTGAGAGTCTCAGGGAGATGTTGGATCTCCATAAAAAAGCAAAGGATTTTGATTTACCATGCTCCCTTATAAGGGACGCAGGCAGGACGAAAGTCCTTCCCGGAACCATAACAGCACTAGGAATAGGCCCATGTAAAGAGGAGGACCTGGACAAAGTGACGGGAAAGCTAAAGATTTTATAAGTATGCAATACAACATTTAGCAAAGAGGCCGAATACTATGAGTGAAAAGGAAAAGAATCAGGGAAAAATAATCATGTACCAGGTTCTTCAGGCAGAACTTGAGGAATTAAAGAGGCAGACCCTCCTAATTGAGAACAGGTTACTGGATATCGAAACCACAGAGCATGCACTGAATGAGATGGTAAAGTTCAAGAAGGATAATGAAACCCTGGTTCCTCTGGGATCCGGGTGCTATGCTCACGGAAACATACTCGGTTCCGGTGTACTTCTGGACATTGGGGCAGGGTTGATGGTGACGAAAAGTGTAAACTCTGCCAAATCCTTCCTCGAGGATAGGAAGGAGGAGATAGAAGAAGCAAGGAAAAAGATTCAGGTCCAGATGAACGAGGTTGTAAAGAACATAAATAAACTCACACCAGAGATAGAGAAGATAGTAAGGGAGTCCCAAAAACGTTAGGACCAAAGGTTATAGTTTAAGGATTCTCTCTCGAATGACCTTATCATGTGATCAACCGAGAAATTCCACTTCAGAATAGTCATTCTATCCATATATATTATATGGGAACGAAAAAATTTATTTGTGTTCGTACTTTTCCTTTAATTCTATATCTATCTTAACACCTTCTGGTATAGGAATCCTCACAACCTGTCTCAGGGCCCTCTCATTACTACCTATGTCCATGATCCTTCTGTGAATCCTCATCTCCCATCTGTCCCATGTAGCGTTTCCATGACCTGTTCCATCGCCACAGGGTGTCTTTAGGGTCTGAACCCTGAGCTTCTTTGTTGGTAAAGGTATGGGTCCCCTGCAGGAAACTCCGTATTTTTTAGCGATTTCCCTGATTTGATTGCATATCTCCTTCAGTTCCTCAATATTCCTTCCAGCAAGCTTGATCCTTGCGAACTCCATAACAATTACCTCTTACTTCTCTGTTTGTATCTCCTTGCTCCCCATGAGGAGTGTGGTGGTTTGTGGGGTTCTGTTCTTCTGGGATCGTATACCAATAGATTCCTGTCGTAAGATAAATACTTTTGCCTCAAATCCCCACCTACTAGTTCAACCATCCCCCTTGCCAATGCCTGTCTTACGGCTTCGGCCTGGCTCATCGGGCCTCCGCCCTTTACGTTAATCTTCACATTAAACCTCTTCCAGGCATCACCTGCGATTTTCAGGGGTTCCTGTATCTTTAACCTTATCATCTCAGGCTGAATCAGCTCAAGGGGTTTTGAGTTTATCTTGATTATGCCAGAGCCCTTCTTAAAGCTAGCTCTAGCTATAGCTCTCTTTCTTTTTCCCACTGTCAAAGCCACTTTTGGCTTCTCTTTCAGCTTCTCTTTCTTCTCTGTTTTCTTTACTACCTTTTTGGTCTTTACCACTTTCTTTGACATATTACCTCGTCCTTGCACCTAACTTTTTGGAGAGTTTTCCAAGATTCATGTAGCTCTGCTCTCCCCTTATCTTTGTCTCTTCGAACTTTTTGAACTCTTTCCCCTCAAATGATTCGGGTCTTGATCTGAAAACCCTTAGACCCTTCAGGGCTTCCCTACCCCTTGCCTTTTTCGGTAACATTCCCCTCACAACCCTCTTAAAGATTCTTTCAGGTGTCTTGGGATAGAAGGGTCCATGATAGGGGTCCCCCCTGTTGATTTTTTCCTGATAGGTTTTTAAAACATGTTTGGGGTCCCCAGATATCATTGATTTTTCAGCGTTGATAACATAAACCTTCTTTCCCTTAAGCAGCTCCCTTGCTATCTTTGATGCCAGTCTTCCCATCACCTGCTCTGATGCGTCTATGCAAACATCTTCCATATTATCCCATTATCCTTATTTTATGACCCTTGGGGTCCTTTTCAAGCAGTTCCTCGATTTCCAAACACTTACCTCCTGCTTTCTCAATCTTTTCTTTCGCTTTTCCTGAGAATTTCAGGGCAGCTAT
>JABAOF010003071.1_pt2 | contig 21285 bp, 20 predicted proteins | sample 7062171 | NCBI WGS metagenome assembly JABAOF01 (sample SAMN14538628, study PRJNA623070) | marine sediment metagenome | biome: marine biome [ENVO:00000428]; feature: marine pelagic biome [ENVO:01000023]; material: deep marine sediment [ENVO:00002113] | place: India: Gulf of Khambhat ...
CCTGTGGGAGCGGGACGACGTGTGGGGGACCGTGCCCGACCTCCTGAGCAACAACCGAGGGCGCTGGGGTAACGTGCTCGGTCAGGTCACCGTCGGGATGCGTCACGGCTCCCTCTACGGCAGGCACTCGGTGGGGGTGAGCCGGTTCGGCGCCGCCATCCAGTCGGCGCGCTTCGTCGCCGACTCGGCGCTGAGGCAAGCAGTGCCGACCCACCAGCCCATCAACAACGTGATCACGCATTTCGCACTGCGGTCGCGGCTCGAGCCGCTGGCGGCAGGACGGCGCCGAACCTGGAGCGCCGGATCCGAGCTCGTCGTGCAGCAACAGGAGTTCACCGGTCCCCTGCCCCGGCCCTACCCCGAGCTGCTGTTCCACGACACCCTGCAGCTCGCCCTCCGGAACGTCCGCGTGGCGCTGTGGGGGGAGGGACGCTGGTCGGGTGAGCGCTACGCCGTGCAGGCGGGCCTGCGGGCGGAGCTGCCGGGCGGCTCGGCCAACGTCGGCACTCTTGCGCTGGCCCCGCGGCTCAGCGTGCGGCTCGCTGCGACGCCGTGGATCACGCTGTCCGCCGCGTACGGCCGCTCCTATCAGTACACGCAGGCCATCGCGCCCGCGGGGCCTGGCATCGGGCCGGATCTGCACATCTCCGACGTGTGGCTCATGGCTGGGGACACGATCCCGGCCATCCGCTCCGACGTCGCCACCGTCGGGGCCGAGGCATGGCTCAGCACCAGCTGGCTGGCCTCGGCGACCGTCTACGGACGCATCGCCACTGGCGTGACGGTTCCCGTCCCGACCCCGGGGAAACCCACGCCTGACCGTCCCCTGTTCGTTCCCGCCGTGAACCGCGCAGCTGGGGTCGAGGTCACGCTCCGGCGACTCGCCGGTCCCGTGACGCTGGCGGCGTCGTACACCTACGGCGGCTCGCAGCTCGAGGCGCTGGGCCTGGTATACCCGGCGTCCTCAGCCCGCCGGCACGTGCTGGACGGTGTGGTGAGCGCCCGGATGGGATCCTCGCTCCGATTCGGAGGTGCGGTAACCGCGGCCAGCGGTGCGCACTTCACCAGGTTCCTCCGAGAGGCGGTGCCGTGCTCTGGCTCGGACACCATCGCCTGTCCCGACACGCTGGTCGTCACCACCACGGCGATCGAGCAACCCGGTGCAGGGCGGGCGCCGGCCTACGTCATATTCAGCCTGATGACCGGGTGGACGCGGGGTTTTCGCACTTGGGAACTGGGCGTGACGCTTCAGCTGCTGAACGTCTTCAATCGCCGCAACGCGGTGACGTACGTCGGCTCGGAGGAGCCGTGCTCGGCGGCATCACCTACGAGTCAGGTGCCGCGAGCCGGCGTGTGCGACCTCTTCGACCGCGGGCTGCCGCTGCTTCCCCTCGTGCAGGTGCGTGCGCGGTTCTGACCGTGAGATCGACGCGCTCTACCGGCGATACCGGGACGCGCTGTACCGCTACGCGACCTGGTTCACCGGTGATCCGGACCTGGCCGAAGACGTGGTGCAGGAGACCTTCCTGCAGGTGCGTGAGCGGACGCCGCGCCGGGCCGAGGCCATTCGGGGATGGCTGTTCACGGTCGCGACCAACCTGGCGCGGGACACGCTGCGCGTGGCGCGGCGGCGCAGGGAGCTCCTCGCAGAGCGGCGCGACATGGTCCCGGCGCCGGCGGCCGTTCCCGATCCGGCGGCGCGGCTCGAGCGCGACGAGTTGGGATCTCGTCTGCGCGCCGCGCTGGACGGACTGTCGGAGCGGGAGCGCAGCGTGCTGCTGCTCCGCCATGAGGGCTTGCGGCACCGGGAGATCGCCGAAGCCCTGGGCACGACGACCAAGTCGGTTGGCACGATGATCGCCCGGGCCGCGGACAAGGTGGCCCTGGCCTTGGGACCGGAGGCTCACCGATGACGCACATGGACGATGGCGCGCTGGTGCGGTTGCTGGATGCCGAGTGCGACGCCGCGGAAGCCGCGCGGGTGCGCGAGCACACCGGTGCCTGCGAACAGTGCCGTGCCCGGCTCGGCCAGCTCGAGCGACGGATGCATCTGGTGTCGCAGGCGCTACGGCGAGCGGAGCCCCAGCCGAGGGCCCGTCCGACTCACGCACGGACGTGGGTGTACGCCGCCGCCGCGGCCGTCGTGCTACTGGCGGCTGCGGCCGGCGCGCAACCGGTGCGGGCCTGGATCGCCCAGCGCGGCCAGGCGCTGTGGCATCTCGTGGTGGGCCACGGCGGACAGGAGACTCCTGGCGGCCCCGTGGCCGAGCCGCCTTCCGCCTCGATCTCTTTCGTGCCGGGGGCCGGTGGATTCGAGATCGCGTTGACCGGTCGCCAGGCCGTCGGGACCCTCACGGTGCAGCTCGGCGACGAGCCGACTGCCAGGGCGACGATCGTCGGCGATCCCGACACCCAAGGCCTTGTCGTGCTCCCTGACGGCCTGCGAATCGAGAACGACCACGCCTCCCGGGGGTCCTACGTGCTCGTGCTGCCACGGACACTCTCACCCATCCGCGTGGCGATCGGGGACGAGCCCGCGCTGGAGCTCGATCCCGCCGAGGCCGCCGAGGGCTGGACGGTCTCACTGACGGAGCGCTCGGCGCGGTGACTGTCAGAAACCGGCGTCCCCACTCGTCGTGTCACTGAACAGCGACGATCAACTTCGCCAGGAGGAGAGTGTCCCATGCGCGTCATTCCCACCGTCGCCGCATTCGCCGCGCTGGTCCTTGCTGCCTGTGGTGGCGACGGAAGCGAGAGAGTTGTGGCGTCGGTATCGCCGGGCCAGTCGGGGAGGGGACCCGTCGTCTCGGTTCAGGTCATCGGGCCCGGCAACCTCGAGCTGGGCAAGAGCGCCACGTTCTACGCCATCGCGTTCACCGCCGATGGCGATTCCACCTTCACGAGCGACGTCACCTGGTCGACCTCGGATGCAGCGGTGTTGAGGGTCACGGGCAACGGCGGCTCGGCGGAGGTCGAGGCCGTGGCCGACGGTGCGGCCGACGTGCTGGCGTCGATCCAGGGCGTCACCGGCTCCCGCACGGTGCACATCGGCCCGATCGTCGTGGGGCCGCTCGCGAGCATCGAGCTGATACCGCCCAATCAGGTAATCGTCTATGGGGACTCGGGCCTGGGGGCCATCGAGGCGATCCTGCGGGACGCCGCCGGGAACCTGATCCTGGATATGTCGGTCACCTGGAGCGTGAGCGATCCCACCGTGCTGGCCTTCCGGAGTGAGCAGGCCACGTTTGCCCTCTTGGAGGCGCTGAAGCCCGGCACCGCCACCGTCACGGCGGAAGCCGAGGGGAAGTCGGGGTCGGCGAGCGTGACGGTGGAGTAGGCCAGAGATCCGCGGCAGGTGGATGGACCGACACGGAAGGGCAAGTCGCTCCGACTTGCACTTCGCGGTCAGGGAGACCGTGTCCAGGACTCTTCTGATCCAGAGGGGGGCCGCTAAGGGGCCGAAACCCGGCAAAATGTCACCCGAAATGCGGGTTCGTGTCGTCCGTTTCCGGGTTTGAGTGACCAAAGAAGCCCCGAGCGCCGCTGGGACGCCCGGGGCTTCCTGCTGCCTCTTCAGCCTGGATTGTGATTGGCCTCTAGTTGTTGGGCCACTCCGCCCAGTTGCTGCAGTGGCCGCCGTTGTCGGTGCCGTACAGCACGCGGTCCACACCGAAGATGAAGGGGTTCATGACCGCGGCCGGTGCGCGCTTCACGCCGCCCTTGTTCTTGAAGAAGATGTTGCCGAAGTGGGCCTGGCTGAGCCCATGTCCCGCCTCATGCAGCGCGACCGTCTCGACGTCGAAATTGCTCAGGCCATCATCAGCCCACGTGAAGCTGGGGTCGTAGTAGATGTCGCGGAATGCCACATCGAGCTTCCCGTTGTTATCGATGTCGGTCGGCACCCCTCCGCTGACCCAGATCCAGGTGAACGTCGCGCCGAGGATGCCCCCCAGGAAGTTGATGTCACGCCAGCCGGCGTGCATGACGTCGGCGACTATCCACGGGCTGCCGCCAAGCCCGAACCAGAAAGCGGTGGGACCGAGATCGAGACCGAAATCGGGATTCTTGGTGACTGGAAGGGTCGAGCAGTTCACTCCGTCCCAGGTCACCATCGCCCGATCGATCGCCGCGGTCGTCTGGGCGCCGGAAAGGCCACCGATCGGTGGGACCGCGTCTCCGGTCTGGTCAACAGCGTAAGTGATGTCGTCGTCCGGTCCAAGCGGAGATCCACTCCAGGGCTGGCGCCGTGGGTCGAACGGCACAAAATCGGCACCGAGCTGCTTGTTGCCCACGTCCTTGGAGATGACCGTGGCCCCTGCTTCGTCGCCTTCTCCAGTGACGTATTCGGCCATGGCCACGCGATAATCGGCGCCCTGCTCCGCCAGCGCCGCGTTCACGTCGTCCATCATCGCGCCAAGAGCAGCGGCGACGTCCGAGCCCCCGCTCTTCGCGAACACCGGTGACGGAGTGCTGCGCTCGTCGGGCGCGGTGGAGTCGTCCAGGCAGGCGACGAGCGTTACCGCCAACGCCGCCGCCGTTACGGGTAGGAGAAATCGGTGTTTGAGCATGACGGCCTCCAGTGTGTCAAAGTCGGTGTTGAGCGAGAATGCCCGGCCCGGGGGGCGGGCGCACGAAAGAGACTGCGCTTCAGCTACCCCTATCCGGCGTTGCTACGCCCACAGTGACGCTCACTTCTTGTAGTGGCACGTGAGGGTGGCCTGCGCTTCACCGGCGGCACTCTCCGGGAGAGGCGTGATCACCAACTTGGAATCGGTCGCAAACACGTCGGCTCCCGCGCCGTCGTCGAAGCGCATCTTGCACACGAACGCGTCCGCCTGGAACGACCCGTGATCTGCGGGCGGGCTCGTAGTCGTAGCGCGGCACGTCAACTGTTGGTTACCGGACGCGGACACTGTCGCGTGACTCTTGGCAGCCAGGCCAACGTGCGGGACGTAGCAGCCAAAGTCCTTGTCTACCGCGGCTCGCGTGTCGTGAGCGGCGGACAGCAGCGCCCCTGCTGTGCCGCCAAACGCGACGTCGTCGAACAACTCCCCTCCGCCGCCTGCGGTCTGGTCGAATCTGATGCTGGTGATCACCGAATCCGAGGCGACACCCCAGAACACGCCGCTTGACGTTCCGGTCGTCACGCTGGTCGTACCGAGCGACACGTCTCCGGGGCCGAAGATCTCTACGTCCAGCGTGGCGGGACCGAACGGATCGAGCAGATCCATTCCAACGGCGCTGACGTTGTTGTTGGGGAACTTGATGTCAGTATCGTCGGCGAAGAAGTTCGGGCCCACGACGGTGCTGGAGACGCCGAGAAAACCGGTCGTTAGCACGACCATTTCGCCCGCTCCAATAGCCTCGGCTGATATGCCGTCGAGGATTGCGCCGGTAGAGTAGCACGCATTGTTGGTGGCGCTGTTGAAGGGCCCGGCGCAGGATTGGACACTGTTCGCAGGTACGTTGCTGCCCTCCCAGTCCTCAACTGGCAAACCGGGCACGGCAGCCTGAAAGGCCGTCCGGTCGGTGAAGAACGTCAGCACAGTGCTCGACGAACTCAGTGCGATGGACTGGGACGAGAGACTGATGCTGGGGCCTGCTGAAGTCTCCGGCGGGACATCGATTCCCCGACGAGCGTAGCCAGTAAAGCTCTGGTCAGCCGGTCCTTCGCCAGGTGGCTGCACTGGCGCTTCGCAACCCACGAGGGCGACGCCCGCCAGGGCCACGAGTAGTCCTGTTGTGCGCATAATGACACCTCCCTGTCAGAAAAAATGCCAGTCAGTAGTTTCCCGTCGGTGGTCTACTGGTCTCGTCGTCCACGGGCGTCCAAGGGCAGGCGTCGCTCTGGCGGCGGGGCCGTCGAGGCCATCGGCGGTTCGACAGGATGTATGACCGCACGGCGGGCGCTCTCACTTGCGAAGGGCGGGGCGCCGTCGCCTTAGAAGCCGAGCATGGAAAGGGGATAATATTCCTCGGGTTTGCGGCTTGCGCAAGGGTGAGCTCGCGGCGGTCTATCGGATTCTGTGGGAGATACACCAGCGCCCGGCGCGGGGCCGGGCGTCGCGAAACCCCAAGCGCCTGCCCTCCTCCCGGTCTAGAACGCGATGGACAGCGCGAGCGCGGACCGGCCATCGCGTTGCGGCGCCAGGCTCACGCGGAGCCGGTCGAGCGGGACTTCCTCCCAGCGATCGGTCTTGAATAACGCGCCGACACCCAATCCGACGAGGAAGCCGAGAGTTGCCCCACCGGCCAAACCCATGACGGCGGCCTCGCCAGCATCACTGGGTCCGAAGTCAAAACAGAACCATTCGCAGGGGGCGGGCTCTTCGAACGTGGCAACGGCGATGACCGCTCCCACCACGGCGCCGGCTACGGCGCCGATTCCTGCTCCAGTCCAGGTCGCAGCTTTCCTTCCGCGCTGGACTTCGAGCTTGGTCACCGAGCTGAGGGGCATTGCGAGGGGGTCCACGCGCCCGTGCAGCTCCAGGAGGAGCGTATCGGCAGGCGCTGCCTTCAGCGTGCCGACGCTCCGCTCCTTGGTACCGCTACATGTCTCGAGCGGACATGTCGGGTGTTGGTGTGTGAGCCGCACCCGCGCACCGGGCTCAAGCGGTGGCCACTGATCCTGTGCCGTCGCCGTGCAGATCGGGGCGACAAGAAGCATCATCAGTGGGTAGGCAAACGTCCGCATCGGTGCACCCTCCTGCCGAGAGGCACACCAAACCTCTACAAGCGGAGTCAAGCCATCGTCAAGCGGATTCTGAACGGGGATTGTCGGAGTTGGCGGCCCGGAAACACCAGCGCCCGGCGCGGGGCCGGGCGCTGCCCGCGATCCTCCATTTCCTTAGCTACGGCGCCTCGCACCGGCCGTACTGGTGCTGGAGCTCTTCACACCGCTCAACCATTCGGCCGAAGTGTTCGGCGTTGTTCTTGAACGCCTGATGGGCCGCTTGCTGTCCAGGATCAGTAGCGCTGGCGGTGGCATCAGCCTGCTGCTGGAACTGATCTCGCAGCTTCTTGAAGGCGTCACACGCCTGGCAGGCCGCCTGCCTGACCGAGTCCTGCTGAGCTTCGTTGAGCGTTGCCCACCAGGTCGCAATCTTGAACTTGATGCCGTAGCCCTCCGCTTCGGCGGTAAACCCGCCGGTCGTGCCGCAGCCACTAGCTGCCAGCAGTACCAAAACGGACAAGATGGTTGCTATGCGCACTCTCATGGGGCGCCTCCTGGGAGGTGGGAATCCGACTAAGATGGTCCTATTTCACTCTTGCACAAGACTCCGCACGGGGCAAGAGGTGCCCTAATTGGGACATCTGATCCAGAGGGGGGGCCGCTAAGGGCTCCAAGGCTCCAAACCCGGCAAAATGTCACACTAAACGCGGGTTCGTGTCGTCCGTTGCCGGGTTGAGAGGGCAAAATGTCAGGTTATGACGGCATTTTGTCGCCGCAAGTGTCGTACTTTGCCGTGTTACTTCATGGCACCCAATTTACCCACTCCACTTTCCAGCGACGCCGTGCCCTACCCCTTCGGCCTCACGCCGATGGCCTGGCGGTCACGTTGTCATTGTGCGTCCTGGGCGGAACCCGACTCCGCTATGGCAGCGGGCCGTCGAGGCCACCGGCGGTTCGACGGTCAGTACTGGCACCGCAACTAGCGGGCAGCCTCTCTTGACGTCTTGACATCATCCTTCAAGACTGCGTCCAGCAGTTCGAGGGCATTCTGGCTGCCCGTAGTCTGCTCAATCCTGGGCTTCAGTTCTCCCTTGAGAGCATCCCACGCTCTCCGACGCGCTGCCGGATCCTTACCTTCATGAGCCGTCTTCAGCCACTGTAGCACTTCCTTCATCTTGTTCTCGCCAGGCTCGCCCTCTGCTAGCGGTATCTCCATGTGAACTCGGTAGAAGTACTCACCCGGGCTGGCCCAGCCGCCACCTCCTTCTTGGTTTGGCTCGTGCACACCCATAGCGGCCTCCTTGTCACTAGTGAGCGTCGTTGGTCCAGCGGTCACGTCCGTCGGTGGGGCGTCCAAGTTGGAGGGCGCTTGCTCTGGCGAGGCGGGGCCGTCGAGGCCATCGGCGGTTCGACGGATTCACCTAATGTCCTGCCGGGCACGACGGAAACAAGGCCAGATTCAGTCGGGATTCCCCTTGCTGGGAGCTAGGGTCTCCTGATCCAGAGTCAGACGGGCGTCTCTGTGATCGCTACGCCAGTAGGTCTCGGCTGGCGGAACGCTTTGGGTCAGCTTCTGGGTCGGCTACAATGCAGGAAGCTCCAGTGTTGCGCCACACCGATACTACGACTTCCCGCATCATCACTGTGGAAACACGGCAGCGTACACCATCGGGAATACCGGGGGACCGACCTTTGGATCCGGAAATGCTGGTTCGAGTCCAGCGGGGCCAACTGGCGGCTCCGGCCGTCGGCCCTCGGCCTCAGCGTGCGTCCCGCATTTGCCCCGCCGTCGCCACCGCACTATCCATCAGCCCACCGACCAAGAACCGCAGCGCGGATGCTCGACCTAGCCATCGTCCTCGCGTTCGTCACGTACGCCATCGCGGTCGGGTTCAGAGCCCGACGCAAGGCGTCGCGGGGGCTCGTGCAGTACTTCCTGGCCGGCCGCACCCTCAAGGGCTGGCAGGCGGGAACCAGCATGGCTGCCACCCAGTTCGCCGCCGACACGCCACTGCTGGTTACGGGACTCATCGCCACCGCCGGGATCTTCAGCGTGTGGCGACTGCTCATCTACGGCATCGCGTTCCTGCTAATGGCGTACCTCTTCTCACCCCTGTGGCGCCGCGCGGGGGTGCTGACCGACGCCGAACTCACCGAGATTCGCTACAGCGGGCGCGGGGTGCTCGCGCTGCGGGTCCTCAAGGCCGTCTACTACGGCACCGTCATCAACTGCGTGGTGCTAGCCATGGTGCTCGTGGCCGCGGTGCGCATCGCCGAGGTGTTCCTCCCCTGGCACGCGTGGCTGCCGCCCGGCGCATACGCCCCCCTGCTCGACGCCGTCCGCTGGTCCGGGATTTCTCTGGCAGCCGGCGCCACCAGCCTCGATCCCGCCGTCGCCACCACCAACAACCTGATCAGCATTCTCTCCATCCTGGGCTTCACAGGGCTCTACTCCATGACGGGTGGCCTGAGGAGCGTCGTGGCCACCGACGTGGTGCAGTTCGCCCTCGCCATGGCGGGCACCCTGGCGTACGCCGGAATCGTGGTGTGGGCGGCCGGCGGACTGGACGCCCTCGCGGAGCGTGTGACCGCGACCTACGGCGCCGATCGGGGTGAGGCGATGCTCTCGTTCGCCCCGCGCCTGGGGGAGGCGTTCACGCCGTTCCTGGTGATCGTGGGCCTCCAGTGGCTGTTTCAGATGAACAGCGACGGCACGGGCTACCTCGCGCAGCGGTGCATGGGCTGCGCCACCGACAGAGACGCCCGTGTGGCCGGTGTGCTGTTTGCATGGCTGCAGATCTTCGCCCGCAGCGTGCTGTGGCTGGTGATCGGCGTGGGTTTGCTGGTCCTCTATCCCTTCGCACCCGAGGCTCCCCTACGGGAGGGGTTCGCCGCCTCCCGCGAGATCCTCTTCGTCACGGGGATCGACGAGCTGTTGCCGGTGGGAATTCGCGGTCTCATGCTCACCGGGCTGTTGGCCGCCCTCGCTTCCACGGTGGACACGCACCTCAACTGGGGGGCGAGCTACTGGAGCAACGACATCTATCAACGGCTCGTCTCGCAGCGCTGGCTCAAGCGCGAGCCCGGGAGCCGCGAGCTCGTGCTGGTGGCCCGGCTCTCCAACCTGGTGATCATCCTGGTGGCTCTGGTGATCATGGCCAACCTGGGGTCGATCCAGACGGCGTGGTTCGTCTCGCTCCTGTTCGGAGCCGGGATGGGATCGGTCCTGGTGCTGCGCTGGCTGTGGGAGCGGATCAACCTCTACTCGGAGGTGAGCGCCATCGCGCTGTCACTCATGGTGGCGCCCCTGCTGCTGGTCCTGACCGACCAGGAGTGGCTCCGGCTGAGCGCGATGGCGCTCGTGTCTACGGTGGGCGCGGTGGCCGTGACCTGGGTGACGCCCCGGACCGACGCCGCGGTGCTGCGGCGCTTCTACCGGCGGGTCCGACCCGCCGGGTTCTGGGCGGCCACGGCACGAGCGAACGGCGACGATGGCATCAGCCCCACGCGCAGGCTCGCGGGCGGGCTCGGGAGCACCGCCCTCACGGCGGTGTCGCTGTACCTCATGCTGTTCGGGGTGGGACGACTCCTCGTGTCGCCACCGGGTGCGAACCCAGCCTGGTCATGGCTCGCCGTGGCGGGTGCCCTCGCACTGGTTTCCGTGTGGTGGAAGCGGCTGACGGGACGGCCTACCGATCCGGAGGCCCCCCTTCCCCCGCCAGCCTAGCCCCCTAGATCGCAGCAGAGTACGCCGCTCCCACCAGACGGTACAACCCCCCGTGATGGTCTGCGTCCCCTACACGACCCAGGCGCACCTCGGCCCACATCGGCCCGGCTCCGACGAGCCCGTCGTGTTCGGTGCCGGGGCGGCCCCCTCACCGCGTTCATCGTACCGGTGGCGGGCTCAGCCCTACACCCTTGACCTGGTCAACCAATCCCGGCGCTATTGTGGAGCGGCCATCGGCGATACAATTTGTCAGGATTGTGCGTCCTTCCACCTCCCGTCGTGCCGACGACTCCCTCGCCCGCCGCCAGGCGGCGTTGCTCCGATTGAGCGCCGAGATCGCTGCCGCGCTCGATGAAGAGGAGATCTGCCAGCGCGTCGTGCATGGCCTGCGCGACGAGTCGCTGGGCTACCACTTCGTGGGGCTCTTCCTGGTCGACGAAGCCACCGGCGACCGGGTGATGCGCGCGGCCGTGGGATGGGAGGACACCCCGGTGGGGTGGCGGGTCCCCAAGGGCGAAGGCCTGAGCGCCCGGGCGCTCGAGGACGGCCGGGTGCACTACACCCCCGACGTCACCAAGGAGCCGCGCTACATCCCGGGCCTCAGCTCCGGCTCGGAGATCGACGTGCCGCTCATCATCGAGGGTAAGCCCGCCGGCGTGCTCGTGGTGGAGAGCGAGGAGCCCGAGGCGTTCGCCCCGGAGGACCAGGAGATCCTCACGGCGGCCGCCACCCAGGCGAGCATCGCGATCGCGCGGGCGCGCCTGGTGGAGAGCCAACGCGAGCTGCTGGCCGGCGAGCGGCGCCGCGCCGACGAGCAGCAGGCGCTGCTCGAGACGATGGCCGACCTGTCGGCCGAACTCGAGCTGCCCAAGCTGTTGCAGGCGGTGCTGCAGCGCGCCGTGAGCCTGCTGGGGGTGAGCGGCGGCGAGCTCGCCATCTACGACGAGCACGCCAACGAGCTGGAGATCGTGGCCAACCACGCCATGGAGCAGGTCTCGGTCGGCACCCGGATCGCGCCGGGCGAGGGCGCGATGGGCCACGTGGCCCAGACCCTGGAGCCGCTCATCATCACGGACTATGAGGAGTGGGCGGGGCGTTCCGCCCGCTACGCCTCGGTCGACGCGCACGCGGCCGTGGTGCTCCCCCTGGTGATGGCGGGGCAACTCGTCGGCGTCATCGATTTCTGGCACGCCGACCGCGAGCGGCAGTTCGGCCCCGAGGACCATCGCCTGCTGCGGTTGTTCGCGACCCAGGCCGCGGTCGCGATCGAGAACGCCCGGCTCTACACGTCGGCGCGGCGGCAGCGGAAGTACTTCGCCGAGCTGGTGCGCAACAGCCCGGTCGCCATCGTTACGCTCGACCCCGACCACCGCATCGTGTCGATCAACCCGGCGTTCGAGCAGCTGTACGGTTACGCCGAGGACGAGGTGGTGGGGCGCAACCTCGACGACCTGATCACCACCGAGCAGACCCGGGCGGAAGCGGTGGCGTACACCCGCGAGGCCACCGACCACGCCGTGCAGGGCATCGGCCAGCGTCGTCGTAAGGACGGCACCCTGGTGGACGTCGAGGTGTTGGCTGTTCCCGTGGACGTGGACGGCGAGCGGGTGGGGCTGATGGGCCTGTACCACGACATCAGCGAGCTGCTGACGGCACGGCGCGACGCCGAGGCCGCCAACAGCGCAAAGAGCCAGTTCCTGGCCAACATGAGCCACGAGCTGCGCACCCCGCTCAACGCCATCATCGGCTACAGCGAGATGCTGCAGGAGGACGCGCGGGACGCCGAACAGGAAGGGTTGATTCCCGACCTCGCGAAGATCCACGCCGCCGGCCAACACCTGCTCAGCCTGATCAACGACGTGCTCGATCTCTCGAAGATCGAGGCGGGCAAGATGGAGCTCTACGTCGAGAGCTTCGACGTGGCGGCCGTGGTGGCGGACGTCGCCAGCACCGTACGACCCTTGATCGAGAAGAACGGCAACGCGCTGGAGCTACACGCCGGCGACGGCCTGGGCACCATGCACTCCGACGTGACGCGCGTGCGCCAGGTCCTGCTCAACCTGTTGTCCAACGCCGCCAAGTTCACCGAGGAGGGCACGATCACGCTGGAGGTCACGCGGGACGCCGACGCCGCCGCGGGCGAGTGGCTGGTCTTCGCGGTGCGGGACACTGGCATCGGGATGACGCCCGAGCAGCTGGAGCGGCTGTTCGAGGCGTTCTCCCAGGCCGAGGCGTCCACCGCGGCGAAGTACGGCGGTACGGGGCTGGGCCTCGCCCTCAGCAAGCGGTTCTGCGAGATGATGGGCGGCACGATCGCCGTGGAGAGCACCGAAGGGTCGGGGACCACGTTCACCGCGCAGCTGCCCGTAGCCATCAGCGACGCGGTGGGCGGCGGCGCCCCCACGACGGCTATCGACGCGGCACCCTCCCTGCCCGACGCGGCCGACACCGCGGGAACGGTCCTCGTGATCGACGACGATGCGACCGCCCGGGCCCTGATGGGCCGGTTCCTCGGCAAGGAGGGCTTCCGTGTGCTCGAAGCGGCCGACGGAGAGACCGGCATCGCGCTGGCCCGGCGGGAGCAGCCCGACGTCATCACGCTCGACGTCGTCATGCCGGGCGTAGACGGCTGGACCGTGCTGTCGACGCTCAAGGAAGACCCGGCGCTCAGCACGATCCCCGTGGTCATGCTTACAATCGTGGACGACAAGAACCTGGGCTTCGCACTCGGCGCCTCGGAGTACCTCACCAAGCCGATCGACCGGGAACGGCTCGCCAGCGTCCTCGCGCGGTACCGCCGCGGGAGCGCCGCGGGGGCCGTGCTGGTGGTGGACGACGATGCCGCCACGCGCACCGTGCTGCGGCGGACCCTGGCACAGGAGGGGTGGCGCGTCGTCGAAGCCGAAAACGGGAGTGTCGCGCTCGATCGAGTCGCCGCAGAGCGGCCCGAGCTAGTCCTGCTCGACCTGATGATGCCGGAGATGGACGGGTTCGAGTTCCTCGCAGCCTTCCGCGAGCTGGACGGGTGCCGCACGCTGCCCGTGGTCGTGATTACCGGCAAGGACCTCACCGAGGACGAGCGCCGCCGGCTCAACGGTGGGGTCGAGTGGATCGTCGAGAAGCGCGGCCTCGACCGCGACCGGCTGCTGAGCCACCTGCGCGAGCTGACGGCGGGGCGCACCCCGACCAGCGTGGAGCAGACGTGAACGATCGCGTAAGCGCGGCCGAGAGGCAGACGAACGCCCGGGGAGCGGTGGCGCGGCGCCAGGCCGCACTGCTGCGGCTGAGCACGGCGATCGCCGCGGCCCAGGACGAGGAGGCGATCTACCAGGCGGTTGTGCGCGGACTGCAGGACGAGGCGCTGGGCTACAACTTCTTGGGCGTCTTCCTGCTCGACGCGGAGACCGGCGACCGCGTGCTCCAGGCCAGCGTCGGCTGGCCCGACGTGCCCCGCAACTGGCGGGTGCACCGCGGCGAGGGCCTGAGCGAGCAGGCCCTGATGGACGGCAAGCTGCACTACACGCCCGACGTCACCCGCGAGCCCCGTTACCTGTCCAGCCTCGCCCGCGGATCCNNACCTGCCGAGCCTCAGCACCGGCTCCGAGCTGGACGTGCCGCTGCGCGTTGACGGCCAGACCATCGGCGTCCTCGTGGTGGAGAGCGCGGAGCCCGACGCCTTCGGCGAGGAGGACTTCGAGATCCTCACCGCGGCCGCCAATCAGGCGGGCATCGCGGTGGGTCGGGCCCGGCTCCTGGTGGCCGAGCGGCTGCGGGCCGACGAGCACAAGGCGCTGCTCGACACGATGGCCGACCTCTCGTCCGAACTCGAGCTCCCAAGGGTGCTGCAGGCGGTGCTGCGCCGGGCGGTGAGCCTGCTCGGGGTGACGGGGGGCGAGGTCGCGATCTTCGAGGAGGAGTCGCAGGAGCTCCAGGTCGTCGCCAGCCAGAACATCGGCAAGGAGTCCACCGGGACGCGCCTCAAGCTGGGCGAAGGGGCGATGGGCACCGTGGCGCGCACGCACGAGCCGCTCATCATCCCGTCGTACCACGAGTGGCTGGGGCGCTCCGCCAAGTACGCCGACGTCACCGTGCATTCGGTGATGGCGGCGCCGCTGTTGATCGGCCGGCGCCTGGTGGGGGCCATCGCCACGGTGCACTCGGATCCCGCGCGGGTGTTCGGACCCGAGGATCTGCGGCTGCTCAACCTGTTCGCGCCCCAGGCCGCCATCGCGATCGAGAACGCCCGCCTCTATACCGCCGCGCAGCGGCAGAAGCAGTACTTCGAGGAGGTGCTGCAGAACAGCCCGGTGGCGATCGTGACACTCGACCGGCAGTATCGCATCTTCTCGTGCAACCCGGCGTTCGAGCGCCTCTTCGGGTACGCGAGCGCCGAGGCCGTGGGCCAGAACCTCGACGAGCTGATCACGACCGAGAGCACCCGGTCCGAGGCGGAGCAGTACACGCGGGACGCGCTCGACCGGCCGGTGCACGGCATCGGCCGGCGGCGGCGCAAGGACGGTACGCTGGTCGACGTCGAGGTGCTCGGCGTGCCGGTCATCGTGGACGGCGAGCGGGTCGGCCTCATGGGGCTGTACCACGACATCACCGAGCTGCTGCGCGCGCGCGAACAGGCCGAGGCCGCCAACAGCGCCAAGAGCCAGTTCCTCGCCAACATGAGCCACGAGCTGCGCACGCCGCTCAACGCGATCATCGGCTACAGCGAGATGCTGCAGGAGGAGGTCGCGGATCTGGGCCACGCGCAGCTGGGCGGCGACCTCGAGAAGATCAACACCGCGGGGCGCCACCTGCTCTCGTTGATCAACAACGTGCTCGATCTCTCCAAGATCGAGGCGGGCCGCATGGACCTGTTCTTGGAGGACTTCGACGTCGACGCGATGCTCAACGACGTGGTCACCACGGCGCGGCCGTTGGTGGACAAGAACGCCAACCGGCTGGAGGTGCGGCGCAAAAGGCAACTGGGCCGCATGCGCGCAGACCTGACCAAGGTGCGGCAGATGCTGCTCAACCTGCTGTCCAACGCCTGCAAGTTCACCGAGGGGGGCACCATCACGCTCGAGGTGCAGCGCCGCGCCGACGAGCAGCCGTTCGCGGGCCAGGTGATCGTGCTCGGCGTGAGCGACACGGGCATCGGCATGACGGAGGAGCAGGTGGACCGGCTGTTCGAGGCGTTCTCCCAGGCCGAGGCCTCCACCACGAGCAAGTACGGCGGCACGGGGCTGGGGCTCGCCATCACGCAGCGGTTCTGCGAGATGATGGGCGGCGACGTCTCGGTCCAGAGCGCGCCGGGGGTCGGAACCACCTTCACGGTCCGCCTGCCGGCGGTCGTCACACCACCGCCGGCCAGCGGGGCGGCCGAGTAGCGCGCACGGAGGGGCGCGATGCCAAAGATCCTGCTGGTCGAAGACAACGAGATGAACCGCGACATGCTGTCGCGCCGGCTCGAGCGCAAGGGCTTCGAGGTCGCGATGGCCGCGGATGGGCGTCAGGGCGTGGAGATGGCCAAGGCGGACGCGTACGACCTCATCCTGATGGACATGAGCCTGCCCGAGATCGACGGCTGGGAAGCGACGCGCCAGCTGCGCGCCGAGGCCAAGACGCAGGCCGTGCCGATCATCGCGCTCACCGCCCACGCCATGGCCGGCGACCGCGAACGGGCGCTCGAGGCGGGGTGCGACGACTACGACACCAAGCCCATCGAGCTGCCGCGCCTGCTCGCGAAGATGGAATCCCTGCTGGGAACGCGGGAGTGAGCGCACCGAACGGGGGTGGCGCGCCGCTCACGCCCGAGGCGGTCTCCGAGCTGCGGCACGAGCTGCGCACGCCGGTCAACCACATCGTCGGATACGCCGAGATGCTGCTGGAGGACGCGGAGGCCGGCGACGAGGCCGGGCGGACGGCGCTCGAGCAGACGCTGGTGGCGGCGCGCGACGTGCTGACACTCATCAACGGCACGCTCAGCTCCGGGGCCACCGCCGTGACCCGGGCCGACGTCGCGGCGCTCTACAGCTCTCTCGCCGAGCCGCAGCAGCGCATCGTGCGCGCGCTCAGCCCGCTGCTGGAGACCGACCGCAGGGACGAGGAGTTCGCCTCGGACCTGCGCCGCATCCTAAGCGCGGCCGACAAGCTCGTGACCCAGGCACCCACTCCGCCCGCCGCCGGCGACGACGCCGACGCCGATCCGGCCGACGCGGCGGCCGCGGAGGGGCAGGCCCGCATCCTGGTCGTGGACGACGTGGAGGACAACCGCGTGCTGCTGGAGCGGCGCCTCACGCGGCAGGGGCACGCGGTGGAGTCGGCCGAGAACGGCCGCGTGGCGCTGGAGATGGTGCGGGACGGTTCCTTCGACCTGATCCTGCTCGACGTGCTGATGCCCGAGATGGACGGGTACGAGGTGCTCGAGCAGCTGAAGCAAACGCCGGCGACCCGCCACATTCCCGTCATCATGATCTCGGCCCTGGACGACCTCTCGAGCGTGGTGCGCTGCATCGAGCGTGGCGCGGAGGATTACCTGCCCAAGCCGTTCGACCCGGTGCTGCTCAGGGCCCGCATCACCGCCTGCCTCGAGAAGAAGCGGCTCCGGGACCGCGAGATGGAGTACCTGGAGCGGGTGCGCTCGGTCATCGACGCGGCGTCGGCGGTGGAGGCCGGAACCTACACGTCCGGTTCCCTGGCCGACACGACCGGACGCAACGACGAGCTGGGCCGCCTGGCCCGCGTGTTCGACCGCATGGCCACCGAGGTGCGCGCGCGCGAGCACCGCCTGCGGAATCAGGTGGAGGACCTGCGCCGCGAGATCACGTCGGCCCGCGGCACGAAGGCCTCCCCGGGGGGCCAGCTCGACCACGCCAACCTCCGCACCAGCGAGCGCTTCGCCGATCGGTACGAGATCGTGGCCCACCTAGGCCAGGGCGCCATGGGTGCGGTGTACCGGGCCCGCGATCTGGAGCTGGGCGAGGAGATCGCCATCAAGACGCTGCGACCCGAGCTGGTCGTGGACCCGACGCTCGTCGAGCGGTTCAAGACGGAGATCCGGCTGGCCCGCCGCATCACGCACCGCAACGTGGTGCGCACCCACGACTTCGGCGAATTGTCCGGGGTGTACTACCTCACCATGGAGTACGTCGAGGGCATGACGGTGCGCCAGCTGATCGACAGCCGCGGCCGGCTCGGGGTGTCGGCCACGCTGGCCATCGCCTCGCAGCTCGCGCAGGCGCTGGCGGTCGCGCACGGCGAGGGCGTCATCCACCGCGATATCAAGCCGCAGAACCTGCTGCTCGACGGCGAGGGGGTGCTCAAGGTGATGGACTTCGGGATCGCCCGCCTGAGCGAGGCGACGATGGGGCTCACCGAGACCGGGCTCTCCGTGGGCACCCCGGCCTACATGTCGCCCGAGCAGCTCCTCGCGGAGTCCACGGTGGACGAGCGGAGCGACCTCTATGCGGCGGGGGTGGTGCTCTACGAATGCCTCACGGGGGGGCTGCCCTTCGCGGCCAAGTCACCCATGTCCCTCATCGCGATGATGCTGAGCGAGGAGCCGACGGCGCCGCGCGAGGTGAACAGCGAGATCCCGCCCGCGCTCTCGGCCCTGATCCTCCAGCTCCTCGCCAAGCAGCCGGAACAGCGCCTGGCCTCGGCCTGCGAGCTGGGCAAGCGCCTGGCCCAGCTGGAGTAGTCGCACCCCTCACGCGAAGAAGTCGAAGTACTCCCCCACCCCCTCGGCACACGCCTTCTCGTACGCCGCGGCCGCTCCCGCGGCGTCCTGGAGACCGGTTCCCGTGGCGTCGAACACGATCACTTCCTCGTCCGAGCGCCGACCCGGCTTGGCACCACTCACGATCTCGCTGAGCTCGGCGTGGACGTCACCCGGCTGCATCAGGCCCGACTCCAGGGCATGGTGCAGCTCACCCACGGTGGCGCACTGCCCGAGCAGGTCCACCACCAGCGTGCTGGAGGCAACAAGTGCGGCATCGAGCTCGTGCTTCTCCGGGCTGTCCGCTCCGACGGCCGCTATGAACGTGCCTGGCCGCACGTGGTCGGCGCGCAAGAACGGCTCGCCGGACGGCGTGCAGGTCACGCACACGTCGCTCGGTCCAACCGCCTCGCCGAGCTCTGCCGTGTCCGTGACCGCGATGGAGAGCTCCGCGGCCATCTCGCCGGCGAACCGCTGGGCCGCGTCCGCGTCGGGGTCCCAAGCATACGCCTGGCGGATCGGCAACACGTGGGCCACCGCCCGCAGCTGGATGCGCCCCTGGTTGCCGCACCCGCAGATCGCGGCGACGGAGGCCTCGGAGCGGGCCAGGTACCTGGCCGCCACCCCGGTGGTCGCACCGGTGCGGCCCAGCGTGATCGCCGTGGAGTCCATGAGGGCCAGCGGATAGCCGTTTTCCGCGTCGCATAGCAGGATCGTGCCCTGGATGTTGGGCAGCCCGAAGCGGGTGCGGTTCTGGAAGAAGCCCGCGTTGGCCTTGAGGGCGAAGTAGGTGCGGTCGCGCAGCAACCCGCCGGTCTTGATGTGAAACTCGCCCTCCGGTGCGTCCACGTGCAGCAAGCCGGGCACCAGGCTGCGGCCCTGCGCATGCAGTCGGAAGGCCTGCTCCACGACCCGGAGGTAGTCCGGAAGGTCGAGCAGCGACGTGATTTCGTGGCGCCGGAGGAGCAGCGTTCCCTGTGGCTTCATCGTCCACACCCGGTGCTCTGCGTCCCACCGAAGCTAGCCGCCGGGGCGGCCCCGGGGAACGCCGCCGGCAATCAGGGGGCGGACGTGCCGCCTGCGCCGCTCACCCGCCGCCCGTTGCCATGCGCTGCTTCGCCTCCGGCGTGAGCTCCCACAACACGTTCACGATGACCCAGCGGTCGTTCCACCTGGCGATGTGCAGGTAGTCGATCCAGTCGTGCGCGTCCGCGCGCACGCTCGCGACGTTCTCATAGATGTCGAGGATGCGCACGTCGCTGCGCCGCTGGTCAGCCGGCGTGCGGGTACCGTACCCCGCTCCCGTGGCGCCCACCAACTCCTCGGCGGTCATGTTCCGCAACATGGTTTCGCCGGTCTGGGGATGGACGGCCACGATCCGCTTGGCCAGCTCCGGATGCAGGGCCCGCTCCATCCGCTCGGCGTTCCCCTCGTACCACCCCTCGATGTAGTCCAGGACGCACTCGCGGATGCCCGCCGAGTCCGCCGCGGTCTGCGCCTGCGCGGCGGCGGCGCACACGACACCGCATGCCACGGCAAGAGAAAGTGCTCTACGCACAGCCCACCCTCCTGGTTGTCGGCCCTGCCGGGCGAGGCTCCTCGACGCCCCGCCGGGACGGTCGCGTTGCTCGGCTAGTTGATATACGTGAAGGCTCACGAGGCGGTTGCGCCGCCCCGCGGCCGTGGCGGGCTGCGCCCCGCCGGGGACCCCACCGAGCAACCGGTGGCAGAGTCCCCGCCGAGGCTACTCCGGAAGGACCTTGTAGACCTGGTCGTGCGGCCGGGCGCGCTCCACTACCTGGATCGCGATCTCCTCACCGACCTTCGCGGCCTCGACCTTCTTGTGCTCCACCTCCATCGAGGTGACTCGCTCGGTGAAGTCGGTCGTGTGGCCCACGAAGTGGACTTCGTCACCGACGGCGATCTCCCCCTCCGTGACCTTGACCACGGCCACACTCGGTCCCTTGAAGAAGTGTGTCACCGTTCCGACGAGCTGCTCGGACATTACCCCTCCCTTGACACGGGTCCCCTAATATTCTGGCCTCGCCGACCGGGCCGCTAGAGCACCCGCTCCCGAGGCTTTGCAGCGCGAGGCCCCCCGCCTATTGTTCAGCCCGGCCGGCGCCAGGGGGCGCAGGCCCACCGCGGCGGCGAGCGAGCGGCGCGGGGCTGCCCACGACCGGGACCGGAACCCATCTTTAGACACAGCGGCACGAGGCAGATGATCGCATGAGCATGGTGCTGTACCACCGGACGACCATCGGTGAGGCCCGCAAGATCGTCCAGTCGGGCTTCGAGGACGTGGACTGGGACTTCGGGCTCAAGGACGCCCACACCGGCGAGGACGCGGTCGTCCCGGGCGTGTGGCTCGCCGACCGCCCCCTCGGGCACGACGAGGGGATCCAGGGCGACGCCCTGCTCGAGGTAGAGCTGGACCTCAGCGATGACGACCTCAAGCCGTTCGAGCTGGAGGGCATGCTGTGGAATGCCCACCTCTGGGTCGCCCCGGCCGAACTGATCAACGCGCACAGCAAGGCGCGCATTCTGGAGGTCGACCCCAGAACGTCCTGGTTCCACGAGGCGTGGGACGGCGACGCCGAGTCCGACGAGCAGGACTCGGGAGGATGAGGACCGAGACATGAGCCTGGACGTTCGGCACGACGAGGACGCCAGGAGGTTCTCGGCCGTGATCGACAATCATGAGGCCTACGTGGTGTACCGCCCGGTCGACGACACGACGCTCGAGTACCGCCGGACGTTCGTCCCCGACGAGCTGCGCGGCCAGGGGATCGCTGGGAAGCTGGTCACGCACGCCCTCGAATACGCGCGGGAGCACGGCTACACGGTGATCCCGACCTGCTCCTACGTGCGGGGCTTCGTGGAGCGGCACCCGGAGTATCAGGACATCACTGCCCGATAGCGACCGCGCGGCGCCGTTTCCCTCCCCTCGGGGCCCACGCTGGTGGCTTGGCTTCCGCTCTGTAACTAGCTAGGTTTTGAGGCTCTTATGGCCGACATCTCCCTCACGGGCAGCAAGATGCTACTCATGGCCGGGACGGCGAACCGCCCCCTGGCCGAGGAGATCGCGGCGCAGCTGAACGAGCCGCTCTGTCGCGTGACGATCCGGCGGTTCGCGGACGGCGAGATCTTCGTCAAGATCGACGAGAACGTGCG
>JABAOF010015400.1_pt3 | contig 21280 bp, 25 predicted proteins | sample 7062171 | NCBI WGS metagenome assembly JABAOF01 (sample SAMN14538628, study PRJNA623070) | marine sediment metagenome | biome: marine biome [ENVO:00000428]; feature: marine pelagic biome [ENVO:01000023]; material: deep marine sediment [ENVO:00002113] | place: India: Gulf of Khambhat ...
ATTGAATTGAAATGTTCAGAAGGTGCGGATAACAACATGTGCAACACCGTTTTCGCAGGCACTGAGGGGGATTGTCTCGGGCCTGGACAGCTCTATCTAGATCCGAATGTCGAGGGCGGCGCCGCAACCATAACGGTTTTTCATCAGAACTGCGATATGGGGATCGATTGGGATGAGGGAGAGGATTCGTTCAGAATCCAATTGAGAAATGGATGGGTCTTTCGCAAGTTTGAACATTTTAAAAAGGTGAGCAGCAGCGATAAAAGCCTGACGATGCTCCTGGCTGATGATCTAAAAAAATGGATCGGGGCTAATCTATTGAATCTTGCTGTGCAGTGGAAGATCAGCCCAGGCCGAGATTACATACAATACGGTTATCGGATCTGGATCACTGGACCTAAGGGGGTTTCCTACTCAAAGATTTATTAGAACCTCAGGCTTTACTTAATATATGCTCTTTTCAACAAGTACTTGTGTCAAGTTGCTTTCCTTAAAAAAATTGGATTAATTAAAATCCCCTTAAAATGAAAATTTTAAGAAGTGAAAAATAGGAAAAGAGAAAAAATTGAACCGTCTCCTTTTTTTACCTTTTCTTAATGGGCACGAACGATTTCTTTGACGCGCATTAGCTGTACCTGATAGGCTCGTTCCATATCCTCCAACCTGCCAGAGATATAATTTATGGTCTCCTTGATGTTAGGAATCAGGATATGCTCGAGGGCATTTACGCGCCGGCGGGTGACTTCGATTTCATGAGAAAGGAGCTCGAGGGATTTCCACAGACGTGCCATCTCCATCAGATCCTCGAGTAACTCCTTGAATTTCTTCAAGCCGATATCCAGTTCACTCTCTGTATTCAAAAAATCATAATCGGAAATCTCCAAATGCTTGATTTCAAAGCGAGGGATGGAGAGGTTAAAAATCTTCTCTTTTTTGGTCTCAAGGATCAGCGTCCCTTCAGGAATCAATTCCGATAATTCTTTTTTGCCACTCCTCGTCCTGACAAAGGCAAAGGAAAGGGAGACTCTGGCCGACTTTGTCTGTACCTCCTCCTGAAGCTCATACAGACGCCTTATGATTTCTAAGAAACGGCGCATGATCTCTTCGAGCTTATCTTCGAGAAGCTTGTGTCCACGCTCGGCCAATACTAGACGCCGGCGTAGCCGTAAAAGTTCCATTCTGTTGGGATTGACAGAAAGTCTCATCTCTTTTCAGGGTAATATTTTTCTAAATATTCAGGNNTTCAAATTCGCCCTGCCTGACGAACTGATCTTCGAAAAGATCGGCAAAACTCAAATACAATTTATCCATCTCCGTTAAGGCCGCTTCTCCTAAGATCAAAGCTAATTCTCTGGCTTCTTTTCCACGAGCGTAGCAGGCAAAAAGCTGGTTGAGAACATCAGCATGATCTTCTCGCGTCTTGTCCTTTCCTATTCCTTTATCTTTGAGTCGGGAGAGACTGGGAAGAACATCTATGGGAGGATAAATGCCTTTACGATGAATCTCTCGGCTGAGCATAATCTGTCCTTCAGTGATATATCCAGTCAGGTCGGCGATCGGATGTGTCTTATCATCTTCAGGCATGGTCAGAATGGGAATAAGGGTAATTGACCCCTTTTTGCCCTTGATTCTTCCCGCCCGCTCGTACATCGAAGCCAAGTCTGTATAGAGATATCCAGGATATCCTCTCCGTCCAGGTATTTCCTTCCGAGCGGCAGATATTTCCCTAAGCGCCTCAGCATAAAAGGTCATATCCACCAGAATCACAAGAACATGCATGTCCAGATCATAGGCCAGATATTCGGCACAGGTCAAAGCCAATCGCGGAGTGGCAATCCGCTCGATCGGCGGCTCGTTGGCAAGATTTAGAAAAAGAACAGCTCTCTCTAAGGCCCCGGTGTTGCGAAAATCCTGTATGAAGAAGTTGGCCTCTTCGAAGGTGATGCCCATGGCTCCAAAGACCACGGCAAATTTCTCCTCTTTTCCCAAAACTGCTGCTTGACGAGCAATCTGGGCAGCTATGCGGGCGTGTGGCAATCCACTTCCTGAAAAAAGAGGCAACTTTTGCCCTCTCACAAGAGGATTCATGCCGTCGATAGAAGATACTCCAGTCTGGATGAATTCAGAAGGGTAATCGCGAGCATCTGGATTTATCGGACTCCCAGTGATGTCCAACATTTTCTTGGCAATGATCTGAGGTCCTCTATCTTTTGGCCTCCCTGAGCCGTCGAATATGCGCCCGATAATCTCTTCAGAAACACCGAGCTGCTGAGAGCGCCCTAAAAACCGCACTCGAGATTTTTCCACATCGAGGCCGACAGTCCCCTCAAAGACCTGAACGACGGCTCTCTCTGTTGAGACATCAAGAACAGTACCACGGCGGAAAAATCCATCACCACTTTCTATTTCCACCAATTCTCCGTATTTGACATCGCTTATTTTCTCGACAATGACCAATGGACCGACGATATTGGAAACTGTCAAATATTCTTTATACATTTTCCCCGGACTCCTTGCTCTGTGACAATTTCTTGAAGACATCATCGACTTCGATATAGATCTCGAGGAGGCGTGGATCTTCTTCTAGAATATATTTCATCTTTGAAATCTTCTCTCTCACTTCAAGACGTGTGATTTCTTCCAGACTCCTTCCTTCCTCCAAGGCTTTTAAACCTAGATTATGAAAGTGAATAATAGTTCGCAGCATCAAGTACTGTTTCCTCAAAGAAGTGTAGGTATCTTGAGGATGAAAGGCATTCTGATGGAGAAAATCTTCTCGGATAGATCGGGAAGATTCAAGGACAAGCCTTTCTCTTAAAGAGAGGGATTCAACACCTACCAGACGGGCAATCTCCTGGAGTTCTGATTCTTCTTCGAGAAGCTGCATGGCGTGCTGTCTGAGAGAAGAAAATTCCTCTGCCACACGGCTGTTCAAATAGTCTTTTATATTCTCGAGGTAAAGGGAATAGCTGAGAAGCCAGTTTATGGCAGGGAAGTGGCGCATGTTGGCCAGCCTGTCATCCAAAGCCCAGAAGACTTTGACTACCTTGAGAGTCGCTTGGACAACAGGGTCGGAAAGATCTCCTCCTGGAGGAGAGACTGCCCCGATCACACTCAGTGCCCCTCCTCTCTTATCAGATCCCATGCAAATGACTTTCCCGGCCCTTTCATAGAATTCAGCAATGCGGCTTGCCAGATAGGCTGGATAAGCTTCTTCTCCTGGCATCTCTTCCATTCTTCCTGAAATCTCTCTCAGAGCCTCGGCCCAGCGGCTTGTCGAATCCGCCATAAGGGCCACCGAATATCCCATATCCCTGAAATACTCAGCTATCGTCATCCCTGTGTATATAGAGGCCTCTCTTGCCGCAACCGGCATATTGGAGGTGTTAGCGATGATAATCGTTCTCTCAAGAAGGGGCTGTCCTGTGTTGGGATCTTTCAAATCTGGAAAACTCAACAGCAGGTCAGCCACCTCATTGCCTCTCTCCCCACAGGCGACAAAGACAATGATCTGGGCGTCTGACCACTTAGATAGCTGATGCTGGACAACTGTTTTGCCGCTGCCAAACGGACCAGGGACACAGGCTGTTCCCCCTTTAGCCAGAGGAAAGAGAGTATCAAGGACCCTCTGTCCAGTGGTCAGAGGCTCTTCGGGCATCAGGCGTTCATCGACTTGTCTGCTTTTTCGGATAGACCAACTCTGGCAGAGCTTCACATCCTTTGGCCCTTTTTTTGTCTGAATCCGAGCCACAATCTCTTCTACAGAAAAATTTCCTGCCTTGATTTCTGCTACCTTGCCTGAAAATGGAAAGGGTACCATGACCCTATGTTTGACTAGGGACGTCTCCTCTACTTCTCCCAGAAAATCTCCGGAAGAGACCTCCTGGCCTTTCTTGACTAGAGGGATAAATTTCCATTTCTTCTCCAGGTCGAGAGGAGGAAGTTCAATTCCCCTAGTGACGTAATCTCCTTTTTGACTTCTGATGATATCCAAGGGTCTTTGGATTCCATCATATATAGAGCCTATAAGGCCCGGACCTAATTCGACACTCAAAGGCTTTCCAGTCAAAAGCACCGGTTCTTCAGGTCCGATTCCTGTCGTATCTTCATAAACCTGGATAAAAGCCATGTCTTCTCTGAGCTCGATAATCTCTCCTATAAGACCCATCTCTCCTATCTTGACCATATCGTACATCTTGGCTCCCAAACAGCCAGAGGCGACAACCAACGGACCTGCGACTCGAATAATTTTACCTTGTTCCATCTTTTCCCCTTCTGACCAAAGAATCTGAGCCTGTAGCTTTAATCGCCATTTCCCTCATCATTCTCTCCAGATAGTCTGTGACTTTTCGGTAATCTGAAAATCCAACCACCACGGGGCAGAACTTTTGAACTAAAACTTCCCTCTCCTTCTCCAATCCCTCCATGATATCCTCCTGTAAAAAACAAAGAGCAAATTCTTCCTCTTCGATCCGCTCCATCGCCGATCTAGCCTCATCCATAGTCTTTGGAGAAAACACCTTTATCCCCAATGCTCTAAAGGCAAAGACAAGGTCTGCATCACCGATAATGGCCACCTTATCAAACATAGGTTTCACTTATCCTTCGCTTCAACAAATCAGCGGGGATTTGATTTATCTTCCCCACTCCGACAAGCCTCAACAGGTTCAACTCTCTTTTCTTGGCCAGAACATAAGCAAACACTGGCTCTGGTCCAAAGACAATGTATTTAGCTCTCCGCAAATAAATCATCAGAAAGTCTTCGATTCTTCGCTCCAATAGAATGAAAGTTTCCTCTTCCTCGAGTGTATCTGTAGCCTCATTCCAGAGGTCCTGATAAGGAGAAGCCCCGAGCTTCCCTCCTATCTCCGAAAAAGAAAGTTCATAGTTTTGGAGAAGGATTTTCTCGTCCAGAAATCCACCTTTTAGAACCAGACTCCTGAGCTTCTCTGGAGAGATTCCTGAGTATTTGGCTCGAGATAAAACCTTAAGGTTTAGCAAGTCAATTTTGTGCTTCAAGTAATCTTTTATAAAGTCATAATCGGTTTGATCTGCGATAGCCAATGCCATATCTGGCCTAGCCTCTTCTTTGATGATTCTCGGAATATCTTCCTCGAGAAGAAGAGCCCTCATCAATCGATCTATATATTCCTCTTCTTTCTCGATGAGTGCATCTAAATCATCAGAATCTCTCATCTTACTCATTTCTTCTAGAAAATCTCCAGCATCAAAGACGACTTTAAGCGCCGAAGAAAAATCCTCTCCTTCGGCAGCTTCTCTGAAAACAGCCCTTTCAATCAATTTTACCTCTAGAGCCCGAACACGTCCCACAGCATAGGCATAATCGAGCCTAGAGGGTCTTTTCATAGCTTTAAGACCTCAACGATATAGTTTTCAAGAGCAGGACGGAGCTCCTCCTCCAATTTCTCTTGATCAAAGGGCTCCTCCCGTTCTCCATCCTTGAATATAATCTTTTTTTTCAATCCTTTCTCTTTCAGGTTTTCGTCACGGAAAGCCCGATTAATAATCTCCTCAATCAGATCCTTTTTTCGAGCAAGAAGGTTGATTTTCCTCTCTAGACGCGCTTGAGTGATGAGTCTGCTCGCTTCAAGTTGAGCCTCTCGTTCGGATTCTTTGAGTAGCGCCTTGGCAAGTTCGGAAGCTTCCTTTCGGGCATTTTCTTTTATCTGTTTGGCTTTCTTTTTGTTTTCAAGGATGATCTTTTTCGACTCAAGCTGAGCATCCTTTTCGATTTTCTGCAAGATCTTTTCAAGACTCATCTTTTCTAAGACTATCCTTCTGTATTCTAAATCTTTATCCCATTGAGAAGCAGAATTGTGATAAGCAGTCCCAGAACGGCATAAGTTTCTACCAAAGCTGCCATTATCACCGGCTTCATCAAGTCTTTAGGCTGTTTGGCCACCATATAAACGCCAGAAGCACAGACTTTCCCTTGATGAATACCCGAAACAAGTCCTGCAAAACCTACCGGCAGGCAGGCGATAAGGAGCTGCCAGCCCTGAGGGATTGTGGGAGTGGCAATCTTTGCGGTTGTTAAACCTAGCTTCAAAATTACCAAAAAGGCACTTAAGAAGCCATAAATTCCCTGAGTCCCGGGTAGAGCCACAAGCAAGAGGAGGCTGCCAAATTTTTCCGGATCCTCACTCATCACTCCGCTGGAGGCCTGGCCAGCAAGACCGACTCCTATGGCGGAACCAATACCGCCCAATATACAGGCAAGGGCTCCTCCCAATATGCCAAGGGTTAAACCTAACAACATATCTTCCACCTCCTAATATTCTCTCTGGACAAATTTATCTAGCCAAGATTACTCACGATCGGCAGTTTTTATGAATAATTCATGCTATATAAATTCGACATATTTGGCTTCCAATTCAAACGGTTGGAACGGCTTTCCTCCTGATCTGAAGAATTTGCTGAAAAATTCGACAAATTGAAGACGCATAGAATGGACAAAGCCACCCAAAAAGCTAATGCCTAAGTTAAACAGATGTCCTCCGACAAAAATAAAAGCCGCCAATAGCCATCCCAGCCAAGGAATCTGGAGAGCGGTTTGGCAAAGCGTATTGACCACCATGGCGATGACGCTTGTAGCCAGACCCAAAGCCAGAAGTCTTGAATAAGACAGAACATCGGCTAAATAGCGGGAAATATCATAGAGGCTGTAAAGGCCGCCAAAAAATCTAGCTATAGGATTTCGGCTGGAAGAAGCAAAAAAGACGATCCCAGCTGCTCCGACAAGAGTCAAAATACCCAAAAAGGACCGCTTGGTTAGCATATAAAAAACAAGAGAAGGCAGGAGCAGCAACCATCCTCCCTGGACAAAGATGGCTTGAAGATAGGCCTTGTTCTTAAACCCGTTGATCATGTTGAGTAGAGTCCCAAACCAAACCTGAATAAAACCCAAGAGGAGAGCAAGCATCAAGAAGGAGAGAGGATCTTCGAGAGGGTCTAAGACCATCAATCGGCGGACAGGGAAGCCAAACCATCCTCCGACTAAAGTCCCGAGGATGAGCGTTGAGACACCTAAAAAGGAAAGAAGCTTCATGAAAAGAAGCAGGCTGCCTCTAGGTCTGGCAAACTTGATGAAAAAGAAACTCAAGAGAGCCACCAAAAGTCCGTAGCCTGCCTCGCTGACGCAAAGGCCGACAAATATGAAAAAAAACGGAGCCAGCCAGAGAGTCGGATCTAGAGATCCACGCTGGGGTAATCCGTAGAGCTTGGTGATCACCTCGAAAGGTCTGGTCGATCTCGGATTCTCCAGGATCACAGGAGGCTCTTCCTCAGCAAGAGGAGGACGCGAATAAATCCCGATGGAGCCTTCAAAAGGTTGAAGTTTAGACTCGAGCTTTTTAAGGTCAGAGGACCGAATCCAACCTTCCAGGTAAAAATTTCGCTCAGTCTCTCCAAGTAACCGCGAAGATGAAATCTTTTCTCTTTCATTGAGGAGAACATCATAAACGTGCATAAGCTTATCTTTATGAACAAAAAGACGCTGACCTTCTTTTTCTAAGCTCTCGAGTCTTCCTTTTCTTTCCTCCTTTCCATCCCTGATCTTGCCGATGATTCTTTCAACATTATCTGTCTCAGCGGCCAATTTCATTATGGAATCGCTCAAATGAACTGGAGTAAATTCTAATTCTTTGCAAACTTCTAAGAAGCGATCCCTCTCAGCCTTGAGATAGATAAACAGAACATAGACCTCCCTCTTTGTTTGGCTGACAACTCTGTACCAGAGGGGCTCTTTTTCGGCCATCTCTTGAGCCGATCTCATCTGAGACAGAGGGAACCAGCCAAGTTGAATGTCTGTTGAATTAGTCGCCCTTAAAGATTTGATCGGCTCCTCTAAGTTTTTAAAAGGTGCTAGATACTGTTCTTCCTTTTCTAAAAATTTTATCTCTGAAAGTTCCTCATTTTTTTCATCCTCGATCCCTTCTATTTTTTCTAGAATAGAGAAGTCATCAAAATTCAGAATATCTTCCCTTCCCTGACGATGAACTTGCGGCTTTTGAGAAAAAAGTCTTTTGATAAATCCTCTCTCCTCCCAGGAGGAAAGATAATTCAAAGCGTGGGATAGACGATGCAGACGATGATCCATTCGGGAAACGTCTGGGGAGGAGTTACCAAGATCCAGTTCTTCAAAGTTAGCTCTTTCAAGTTGAATCAGGCCTTCTTCCTGAAGAGAAGAGAGAAGATCCATTTTCACACTGGCATGGGCGATGATCTGAACTTTCTGCACTTCTGCTAAGGCCATGGCCTATACAGTGCCCCCTTCCAAAAAAACCCTTATCTTTGCTCTTGCCTTTTTTACTGCTTCCGGGATTAAAGTTTCTATACGTTTAGAGATTTCTTCTGTTTCGGCCGAGGACTTTTTCCTTATTTTATCGGCTTCGGCCGAGGCCTTCTTGATTATGGCCTTCTTTTTTGCCTCGGCCACTTTGCGTGCCTCGCTTAAAGAATCCTCTCTAATCTTCCGCGCTTCTTCATAGGCATCCTGGATAATCTTTACAGCCTTGACCTCGCGAGCCTCCTCGATATATTTCCGGGCTCTCGCTTCTGCTTCCTTTATCTCTTGAAGAGCCAAAAAGGCTTCACCATTGCCAGAGTCTCTATCCATTATGATGACCTAAACTTTTAAACCTTTAATTCTATAAAAATAACCGATATTTAAAAAAATTATAGTCTTTATAGAGCCTTATTTATTTTTCCTATAAATTTAGAACGCTATTATATCTGATGCTTCATCCTTTTTAAAGTGATATAAAAAGGTTCTCTTACATTTTGTGTGGGTTATTCTATGAGTGCGGTACACAGAAATGCCTTCGCTCCCTTCAGGCTTTTAACGCCATTCTCTCACCGTCCCTCCCGGCGCCTGCTTAACTCCGCACGAAAGCCCTTTTACCTCCGANNTCAAGGTCGCTTCATCCATTCCTGTCTATTATACCCACATTGTCTGGAAGAGAACCTATAAAAAATGAACGGAAGACTTCTCTCCGTCTAGCTATTGCGTCCACTGACCTTCTGATATAGAAAACTTTCTCAGACTTTTTTCTCTAAAAGAAGAAACTTGGATTTATCCCTCTTAGGGTAGAAAGTGGGGATAGAGATAAAAGGCCCTGAAGTCTAGCTTTCTCTTTCTGGATTCCTTTTCCAATTTACGAAAAGGTGATCGGCGATCAAAAAGAGAAAATTTAAAGAGGACGAAAGCCCCTAGTCTGACGATATCCTTCGCAATCAGAATATCCAAACCTTTCTCTACATGAAGGACAAGGTTCGTACCAGCTATCCTTGTGGTCCTTATGATTTCTGCCAACAAAGAGAGGTCTTCATCTTCCTTCAGGCTTTTATCAGAAACATGAATCCAGGCCCCAGCCCTGCCTAACTCCTCAAGGGGAGCTTCCAGGGGGCCGTGATGATAGTAGACAAGCCAACTTCCTCCTTTCTGACAGGAAAAAGCGAGAGGAACAAGGTGAGATAAGTCCCGCTTTTGCTCTCTGTTGCTAAGATGAAAGTAGGCCCCACTCACTGCCAGATTCTGAAGATCCAGATACGAGATGGAATTTGATTGCTCTCTTCCTTCTTCTGCCTCTAAAGGTCCGCGATGAAAATAGGCCAAAAAAGATTTGCCACTTATGCAGGCTTTGTTCAGAAGCTCTAACTCGAAGATATCCTGTCTTGCTTCATCTGAAGTATAAAGATCTGCCCCTGCCTTAGCGAGCCATTCAAGCTCTGTACCACTAAATTTGCCAGAATCAATAAGACGAAAACGGAATCCTCTTTTCCGGCTGCGTTTCACTGAATCCAAAATCGACGGCAATTCATACTGCTCATCCCGGATGGTGATATCCTCTCCTTTATTGGCCCAAGAGAGGATTTCGTAAGCTTTTTGATGGTCTTCAGTCTTTTCTTTTGTCTTTTGTCCTTCTTCCATCTTGTAAAATTATAAAATCTCTATGATATGTTCTAGCTTGAAGGGATTCCTCCTCAAGGCCATTTTAAGTCTCTCTCTTGGCTTATCCCTGAGAAATCTTAAGTCCTATAGTATTGCAAAATGGAAAGTTAAAGTAAAGCGCCTTGAAAAAATAGACTTTATCTTTTATTATCGTCCTAAGCACCTTCAAAATGAAAAAAAGCATCGTCCTTTTCTCAGGTGGTATAGATTCCACCACAACCCTCTATTGGGCCATCAGGCGATACCAAAAGGTCTACGCATTGACTTTTAGCTATGGACAACGCCACAGTCTAGAAATCGCCATGGCTCAAAAAATAGCCCAAAACCTCAATGTTCTGCATCAAATACTGGATGTGGATCTCAAGCAGATCGGGGGCTCCTCTCTCACAGACTCAAGGCTTCCCCTCCCTCAATATAAAGGCAGAGAAGAATCTCGTGGCCACCCGCCTTCGACTTATGTTCCATTTCGAAACGGGATATTTTTAGCTTTGGCAGCAGCGTGGGCTGAAGTCAAAGAGATACGCGAAATCATCTGCGGCTTCAACATCATAGATTCTCCTTATTATCCTGATACCCAAAAAGCATTTGTAGAAGCCATGGAAAAGGCTGTCAATTTGGGGACAAAAGCTTCCCTGAGTCAGGAGCATTTCCACATACTCTCTCCGTTTGTCGACCTCAAGAAAGCAGAAATCATAAAAAAAGGCCTTTCTCTAGGAGCCGATTATTCTTATTCTGTTTCCTGTTACAAAGGAAAAGAGATTCCCTGTCAAAAATGTTCAGCCTGTCATTTGCGACAGAGAGCTTGGGACGAGGTCGGCATTGAGGATCATTTAATTCTCCGTTTGAAAAAAGAAGGAAAAATATGAGTTGGATTTTAAAAGTTAAAGACAAGTTTCAAGCCGCCCATTTTTTAAAAGATTACAAGGGAAAATGCGAAAAAGTCCATGGCCATACTTTTCATGTAGAGGTTGAGATCGAGGCTAGCGAACTCGACAAAACAGGAATCAGCATAGACTTTGCAGAAATCAAGAAAAAGCTCTCTGAAATTTTACCTGACCACACTCTCCTCAATGAGGTCTACGATTTCAGCCCTTCTGCTGAAAGTCTCTCCCGATATTTTTTTCACGAATTAAAAAAATATTTCCCCGTCATAGCAGTTACAGTCTGGGAATCTGAGGATGCCTCAGCCAGATATTCTGAAGATCACTGAGATATTCCCTTCCATCCAGGGGGAAGGCCTCAGGCAGGGAGAGGCCACTCTTTTCGTCCGCCTCTCGGAGTGCAATCTAAAATGTATTTTCTGTGACACCAAGTACGCATGGAATAAGGGAAAGAACTTCACCACAGAGCAAGTTTTAGAAAAGATAAGAAAATTGAGGCGCCTTTTCCCCACTGAATGGGTTTGCTTGACTGGAGGCGAACCGCTCCTTCATGATCTCAGAAAACTTGTCAACGGCCTTAAAAGGGAAAAATTTAAAATTCAAGTGGAGACGAACGGAACGATCTTTCAGCCATTACCTGTTGATTGGTACACTATTTCTCCAAAGCCAGAGAGATATTTCTTTAAGCCAGAATACAGGAAAAAAGCAAAAGAGGTTAAGCTCATAGTGACCAGAGAGCTTGATTTTGAGGTCATCCGAAGCCTAAGAAAGAAATTCCCGACAGAAACGCCGATCATCCTCCAACCTCAATCCAACCGAAAATGGAGCATGAAGGCCGCTCTCAAACTTATGAGGCAAGCTTTATTAGCAGGATTAAAAAATATGAGAGTCTCGGTTCAGCTTCATAAAATATATGGCTTGCGGTGAGACGGCTCTGCCCAGAAAAGGCCGGTTCAAAAGCTATCACAGGCATTATAAAATCCTTCATCCTCAAAGGATTATCTTATGCATCAGAAAAGTTGATCTCATCTCTGCTTTTGGAGTCTTCATTGAGGCCAGGGTTTCTTAATCCAAGTAGACTTTATTTGGAGCTTCTGTTGTCAAAAAATCGATATCCTAATCGGGTTAAATAAACGCCGATAAAAATGATCAAGGCTCCCGCAACCTGCAGAAAGGATAATCTTTCGGCCAGGAAGATGTAGGCAAGTAGGACAGTGAAAATAGGAGTGATGTTACCGTATATGGCTGTTTTGCTGTTGCCCACCCTTTTTACCGAATAATACCAGATCAGATAGCTAACCACCAGGGCAAAAAGACCGGAATAGAAAAGCAAAACCCAGGCTTTAAAAGAGATCTCAGCAGGCCTCAGACGAAAAATATCCCCCATACAAAAAGGGAGGAAAAAAACGGTCCCTATGGCCATTGTTACAGCTGTCAACTTAAGGGGAGATATTTTTTCCAGGAGAGGTCTTGAATACACCGTGTAGATGGCCCAACAAAGATTTCCGGCAAAAATCATCAGATCTCCTCTTAAGCTTTGCCAGCTGTAATGAAAAGTCCCAGCCTGTTTTGTGATAACAAAATAGAAACCTATCAGGGAAATTAAGATTCCTCCCCAAGCCGCCCAGTGGATTCTCTCTTGTCTCGCTAGAGAACTCAATAAGGCCACAAAAACAGGCGTCATGGCCATGACAATAGATGTATTTGAGGCTGTTGTCCAATTCAATCCGTGGATGAAGAGAAGCTGGAATATTGTATTCCCAACTATGCCCAGGAAAAAAAGTTTCCAGAAAAAGGATCTGGTCAAGAAAAGACCTTCTTTGCTGAAAAAAAGGATGAGAAGAGCAACGAGAGAAGCAAAGACTAATCGAATCCCGTTGAATCCCAACGGACTAAACTCTCTCAGAGCGATTTTTAGGAATGAGAAGTTAAAAGCCCAGATCAAAACCGCCAATAACATGAATAAATCTGTCGATCCCAGTTTTTTTTGGTCTTCCATTGGAGAAGCAAGAAATTATAGAGGATAAAGGAAGCAAAGAAAAGGAAAAGAATTTTCGAATTTTGTTTCAAAGAAAAGAGGCAACTTGTTAGATCTATTGATCAGATCTATTTTTTCTTTGATGAGGCCGAGCCTTTTCTGGAGCGTGGATATCGCACCTCTATCACAGATTTCATTCCCCCTCTCGGATTGAACTCACCGGTGACGACTGCCGAGACTGGTCGACAGGCTCTGACGATATCTTCAAGAATACGGTTCACAGCGTTCTCATAAAAAATACCTAGATTCCTGTATGCTAATATATACATTTTGAGCGATTTAAGCTCCATGCAGTGGTCTTTAGGCACATAGCGAATGGATATGGTTCCAAAATCAGGCAATCCGGTCTTGGGGCATAGGGAAGTGAATTCAGGAATCTCGATCTTTATCTCATACTGCTGGAATTGATTGGGAAATGTCTCGATAGGAGGCAGTTTTTCCTTCAAGCCAGAAGTCGCTTCCTTTTCACCCATCCGGAATTTCTGAGCTGTTCTTTTCTTTTTCATTTTTTTTTAGAAGTATATATCAAGGAGATAAAGAAGACAAATTCACAAGGAAGAAATTGCTTCTGTGATCCTTTCAATAATAGGATTAGCCACCAAATATCTGTGTGAGTAAGACAATGGCTGAGATATTAACATATTTGCAAAATAAAATGATAAAGAAATTTTTTGGCTTGGTGACTTTTAAAACTGAACACATGGTACCACAAAAACAAACATATCGATTAACTGATTTAAATTTCTTTATCGGTATCCTTCAAGATTGAATCTCAATATTTTCTGATTTTTAAAGAGAGCAATAATTTTTTTGAATTATTTTTATTAATACTATATAATGGATGCAGATATAATAAATACACAATACGGGTTTAAACATGATTACTTACAAATCACTCAAAGACCACGTTTATGAATACTTAAACGAAAAAATCAACAAAGGCAACCTGAAGCCTAAAGAAAGAATCAGCGAAAGCAATCTCTGCAAACATCTCAACGTCAGTAGGACACCTGTAAGGGAAGCTTTGATCAAGCTCGAAGAGGAAGGATATGTCACAAGGCTTCCAAGGCGCGGTTTTATAGTCAAGGAGATCACTCTCGATAAAATCAAAGAAATCTATTCGATCATCGGCTGCCTAGAAGGTATGGCAGCCTCCCTGGCCATCCAAAATAGAAGCGATCAAAATGTGTCAATGATGAAGCAGCTAGTGAAGAAAATGGATGAGGCCATCGGCAACAGAAGGCTTTATGAATATTTCAAGCTCCAGAGAAAATTTCACAATGTCTATCTTGAAGCCAGCGGGAATTCCGAACTTGTGGATTTGCTGACCTCGTTGAAGAAACGGTTCATAAAAAAAGCCTATTATGAGCATGAAGACGATGCAGAGCTTTATAAAGCCTTGAGGAATTTCAACAAAGGACATAAAAAAATTATTCAGCTCTTCGTCGATGGAAAGAGAGCGGATATAGATAGATATTTGAAAGAGGTGCACTGGAACCTCGATTATGCAAGCATTGTTGTTTCTCCGTTTGAAGCTTCTGAAACAAACAGGGGAAAAAGGTCGAAAGCTCCCTCTTAAAACCTAATTCTTAGACCTTCGCCAAAAGAAATTCCTCATGATTGTGGCTTCCCGTTAAATCCTCCAGCAGTTGAGACTCAAGTTCAGGGAGGAGCTTATCATCAAGGGATTGCGGCAGCCTTGTATGAGGAATTCAAGATGGATCAAGGTTTAACCCTCAATCCCAATCTAACGGACTACAAACGACCTCGCGCTTATGAAGCACCTTTTACCAAGGTGATACACGTTAAAACCAGTGATCCCTTTGGGCCTTTTGGCGTCAAGGAGGCCAGCGAGGGCAGCACCTGTACTGCTCCGCCAGCCATAATCAATGCTATCCACGATGTCACTGGAATATGGATCAAAGAGCTTCCAGCACAGCCGGAGAAGATTTTTTGGGCACTGAAGAAAAAAAGAGAAAAAGAGTAGAAGAGCTCATAGTGAAGATCCTGGCGCCAAGCCGCAAGGCATTATGAAAGGGAGTTCGTAAAAGTTCAAATATTTTCGTTTAGTTGCTTCATCTGGTTTAGGGGGATTTTTATAAAAAAATATACCAAATTGAGTTATAATGGTTAAACCATTGTTACTTAATTCGAATAGAAACCTTCGATGCGAATAGAGAAAGATAGTTTAGCTATTCTCCAGGAAGCACTTCGACGCTTGGATGAAGGTTTTCAAGATCTGCCCGAATTCAGGCTCCCTATAGAAACAGATGCTTTGCGCAAAGTTCTTTTGGAAGTCGCTGAAAGAATGCAGGATAACTACCCCTACCACCATGCCTTGTATATCGGGCAAATGTTAAAACCTCCCCATCCTATTGCTCGATTGGCTTATGCCTTAGCTCTGTGGATTAATCCTAATAATCATGCCATCGATGGTGGGCGCGCAAGTTCGTTCATGGAGAAAGAAGCTGTCGCTGAGCTGGCCAGAATGTTTGGTTGGAAGACTCACTTGGGACACCTCTGTAGTGGTGGCACAGTAGCGAACCTGGAGGCCCTCTGGATCGCAGGCAATCTTAAGCCGGGCAAGAAAGTAATTGCTTCCAAGCAGGCACATTACACTCACGAACGTATCTGTGGGGTACTCAGACTTCCTTTTGATTCTGTCCCCTGTGATAACCAGGCGCGTTTGGATTTGGATGCCCTCAAAGCTCTGCTTGCAGAGGGCAATGTCGGCACTGTAGTGGTCACAATAGGCACAACTGCAACAGGGTCAGTGGATCCTCTGCCAGAGATTCTCAACCTTCAATCCCAGTATGATTTTCGCATTCACGCTGACGCAGCTTATGGCGGTTTTTTTATCCTTGTGGACAACCTTAATCCAGATACGCACTCTGCTTTTCAGTGCCTGGATGAAGTCGATTCCGTAGTCATTGATCCCCACAAACACGGACTTCAACCCTATGGCTGCGGATGCGTCCTTTTTAAGGACCCGGCTGTCGGGAGATTTTATAAGCACGATTCTCCCTATACCTACTTCAGCTCAAAGGAACTCCATCTTGGCGAAATAAGCTTAGAATGTTCAAGGCCGGGCGCAGCAGCGGTCGCGCTTTGGGCAACTCAACGCTTGCTTCCTTACGTGCAAAAGGGAAAATTTGCCAGTGATTTAACTAAGTCAAGAAAGGCGGCCCTCAAGCTTTTTGAAATGCTTCAAAATGACTCCCGATTTATCTGCACCTTTGCTCCAGAGCTTGACATTGTTGTTTGGGCTCCTAATGCTAAGCGCGCCAGTGAGATTTCTGAGCTGTCTAAGGCGGTCTTTGATGCGGCTGCAAAAGAGAATCTTCATCTTGCAATGGCCAATCTTCCTTGTTCTCTGTTTAGGGAGCGCTGGAAAGGAATCCAATGGGATCAGGATGATGTGACGTGTCTGCGCAGTTGTCTGATGAAACCAGAACACCTGGATTGGATCGATGATATTTGGCAGGCACTTGACCTTGCAACCAACAGAGTAATCAATAAACCATTAGAGTCTTAAACAAATAATATCACTTTTCCATCTGGGCTAATAAATTGTCAGCTCGGGAAGGATTATTAAACCTTATAAACCTAATTTCAACAACCTTATCCCAAAAAATATCCTTTGTCTTTTATAAAGCCTTTATTTAAAGGGTTTAGAGAATAGAACTCTTTTGCCTCAGGCTATTGTAATTCTTTCTCTGCGTTCTCTCCAAAAATTATTGAGGATAAATACTATCCTCTCTAACTTAATTAGCAAATTTAAACCTATTATGGAAAGTCCTACGGATATGTAGGCAAGTTCGCTGGGCTTTAAAGTTTATTATCTCTATGCTGCTTTTTACCCTGAAAAAGAGAATGACTCGCTTTTTCTGAGTAAGATAAAGGTCAACGAAAGTGTTCGATACCTCCTGAGCTGGAATCCACAAAAGCTATGTGGAGAGAGACTTGAAATTTTTTTAAATATATCATTTTAAAAAATGCAGCAGAGATAATCAGATGATCTATTTTCCTTGGATTACAGTTCACATAATTACAGAGATCACTTTGATTATGAAGATACCTTGTTTCTTTTTTCTTTTTACTCTGAATCATAAAGTGGGCATTTTTCTAAATTTATAATCCAGAGTTATAGAATGAGTTTCTGGTAAAATATAAAGATTTAAACGAAAATTATTAACTTTATTTATTTAATATATACTTTATTTATCTTATTCTATCTTATCTTTCAGCCAACCTAGCTCGAGAGAAGATTTTTTGTCTCTCAGAGTGTAAGGTTTGATATCGAGAATAGGAGTTCCATCGATCATATCGACTCCGCTGACCTTAAGGATATTTCTCCTGCGTTCAATAACTTTGACGATGGTCAGGCCTATGGGATTGGGACGATGAGGACTTCTGGTAGAGAAAATCCCTCTCAGTTTCTTATCAAGAAGAGGCTTTATGTGCAGCCTATAGCTTTTAGATTTATAAAAGGCAAATAGAACCATAAGATGAGAGAATCCCTCTGTATCCTTTAAGCCATCCTCAAATTCTTTGAATATTTCTAGCTCTCCCTGGATTAGATCAAATCCGTCCACTTTTGTGTATTTTCTTATCTGGATTTCTTTTATTCTCTTGAAAGGAGAATTAACCACACCAATAGGTCTGTACTTAAGCTCCATAACTATATACCTTAATGAAGTCAAGCTTTTCTCGCAAGATATTCAAATTTACCTTGTTTTGAGGAAAAAATAGAAGATGGCTGGGGCAAAGACAATCAGAAGAGCCAAACCTTTCCCGCAGCCATAAGGAATACTTCAAGGTTTTTTTGATTTGGCGCGCCACCTGACATTCCCTAAAGAAATCTGGTTTTATCCACACTTCTTTGATATCCACTTTCTGGAGAAAATAATCGATATGCCAGAAGAGTTTTTTTCCCTTGCTCAAGTGGCGATTCAATCTTGCCCTTAATCCCTTTTTGGCTTTCCCTACATAGAAATAAAGACCGGGCTCAAAATCCATCAAGGGTAATTTTCCTGCGGAAATGCGCTGTATCTGCTTCAAGTGGATAACTAAAATATAAGTGCCTTTTTGTATCCTTGACAATTTCAAAACCTCAGCAGGCATTGAGCTAGCTTGATGACTGCAGATGGCCAGTGCCAGTCTCTTCGAAAAATCAGATAAGATTTTTTTCTCCAAATCCTTCACATTGAACAAAGCGAAAGAAAACAATAAATAAAAAAGGCAATTCTCAAAGCAGGGAGAAAGGAAAAGAGAATCATTCGTAGAGATAGGTCAGCCATTTTTTGTATTCCTCCCTCTTCCCGCTGACCGCTTCCTTGTAGAGCTTGGCCAGCTGACTGGTGATTTTTCCTGCTTGCCCTGTACCGATCTTGTAATTTTTCTTAGGTGAGGTTGGATCAGAGCAGTCAGTGACTAAGATGATCGGAGCCACTTCAACAGCCGTTCCTGTAAAAAAGATTTCGTCAGCCTGAAAAAACTCCTCCTTGAGAATAGGCCCTATAGAGGAATCGATGCCAATGTCTTTGGCCATTTCCAAGATGGTCGTCCTGGTGATACCTTCCAGGATGGACTCTGTTTTGTCGTTGGTTTTGAGATTTCCATCTTTGACGATAAAGATGTTCTCTCCAGGTCCTTCCGCCACACGGCCTTCAAGATTCAAGAAGATGGATTCGTCAAATCCCTGTCTGCGTGCTTCCATGCCGCAGATAGCAGATTGGACATAGATGCCTCCCAGTTTAGCACTCATCGCAATCTGGCTGTGGTGGATACGCTTCCAGGGAAGGATACAGACATGGACTCCTTTTTCAGTTTTTTCCCCTAAGTAGGCTCCCCATTGCCAAGCACCGATTATCAGTTCAACAGGTGAAGCCCAGGGGACAAGGCCAAGATTTCCGTAGGCATAAAGAAGCAGAGGCCGGATATAGGCAGAGTCGAGTTTATTTTCTTTCATCACTAGCTTAATAGCCTCTGTAATAGTCTCTTTATCGAAGGGGACTTCCATGCTTAAGGTGGAAGCGGAGTGAAAGAATCTGTTGATATGCTCTGGAAGGCGGAATATGGCAGGTCCCTTGTCCGTGCTGTAGGCCCGAATGCCCTCGAAGACAGAAGTCCCATAATGAAGGGCGTGGCTCATAGGATGAATATTAGGCTGGGGCCAGTCATACAATTTTCCCATATGCCAGAATTTCTTCGCTTTGGGAAAATGGGTATTATCAAACATGTTGGACTCCTTTTTATGAATTTATAAAATTTTTATGAATTTATATAATAAAAGAAGCTCCTTTCAGATTTCCTTCCTATCTCATGTTTTTAAACGATTAAATAACAAAAGATCCCCAATTTCTGCACTTTTTCCTTGGATCTTTTATTTTTGAATATCAGATGGAGATTGGTAAAGAGTCTGATAGAATTCCCAGTGTCCTCCTGAAGGATTTTGGATAAAATCGAGAATCTCTCCTCCGGAGAAGAAGTGAGCTTCTTTATAAAATTTAATCTTGTAGACCTTCACCTCATAAAACCTTCCCCCGCGACTCTCTTTATCGGTTACCTCAGAATCAAGATACCTTTTTTCTTTTTAGCTTTCTGAATGATTTTCTTATGACTTTGAGAGGGTTATCAACGAAACATATAGTTATTACCACAATCAAAGCAAAATGAAAAGATTCGTTTTTGAATGGAAGGACTTCTCCTATACCCTGATCCACCTGGATGCTTTTCCCCCTTGCCAGGTTGAGCACGTTAAGGAGAGGGTCCAAGCCTTCCAATTTTCATCGAAAACCTGAATTTTCTCTTTGCATTAAGCCGATAGAGATCAAGACTCAATCCTGAACTCCCAAGCACACCAGACATCAGCAGGATGAGGATCAGGGGGGCAGACAAGACATCTGGTTTTAATCCTGGGATCTATGGTTTTGGCAAATCCGCTGTATTCAACGATACCCACAGATTTGCAGGGAAAATCAGGTAGTCCTTGCCTATTTCTCGTTTCTTGAACACGGCATTTGTTCATCCGAAAAATACAGCGGGTCTCGCTGGCCTCCTTGACTTCTTGAACATTGATATGGGCATAGAGCCTGAATTTAAGAGCTTGGACCAGGGCTGGAATTCCTCCACCTGGTTCTATTCCTAGTCTTTTCATTATTCGTTTGGCTTCGATCACTGTGAACTTTTCCCAGGCTTTTCTATCCAGCTCCATAGCTACCTCGATACCAAATCTCTCTTCGACAGCTCGAAACCAGAGCCCGTCATGGGCCAACCAATTCTTAGACGCGTCTTTTAAAAAATTAATGATTTCCTGTTTTGTTAAATCCTTTATTTCCTTCATTTTCGTCCTTTCATCTGTTGCTGATTTCGAATGATCTCATTCAGAGCTTTCGTGATTCAAAATATTTTAAACCTTTGTGTTCCACGACCTGGATTTTTCCCTCCTTGAGAAGAAAATTCAGGTATTTTATGATTTCGTTTTTGTTTTTGCCGGTTGAGGTAGATAGGTCTACCAGCGTGACAGGCCTTCTCTGAATCATGGAAAGGAGGAGACTCTTTAAGTTCTCTGAGGGCAGTTTCTGCTCTTTTTTATCGAATTTAGCAATAATTTCGCTTTTTTCTCCCAAGATTTTTCTAGCTTTTTCGAGCTCTTCGGAGCTTAAGGCTTTGGCAGACTTTTCAGCGGGAGGCCGGACGACGGTGTTGAGCTGAATTTTATCGGGCTTAATCTCTTCGATGACCTGCTTAAGCTTTCTGAAATGGTCCCGAGAGTCGTTGACCCCCTTGACGAGCATAATCTCCAGCCATACATCTCCTTTGAATTCTTTACAGAATTCTTTAAGGCCTTCGATGATTTTTTTAATCTTGAGGGGAGGATGTGGGCGGTTGATTTTGTCCAGAATGTCTTGGGTAGCTGCATCCAGGGAGGGAACGACAAGATCGGCAGCTTTCAAGGCATCTCTTACGCTTTTAAGAGAAAGAAGAGAGCTATTGGTCAGAACTGCCACTGGAATGGATGTGATTTTTTTGATTTCCCTAATGAGGTTTCCGAGGGCTGAGTTTATGGTGGGCTCTCCTGAACCGGAAAAGGTGATGTAGTCGATTCGCTTTCCGCTGAGCAGGACTTTTTTAATCTGAGCAAGAATTTCAGATGATCGATAAAAGGCTTTCCTTTTCAGCGTAAGGCTAAAAGTTGGACCCAATTGGCAATAGATGCAATTGAAAGAGCAGGCCTTGAAAGGAATAATATCTATTCCAAGGGAGAAGCCAAGGCGCCTAGAGGGAACAGGGCCATAGATGTATGATAAGGTGTCTTTATTTTTTGATTCGATCAAGGTGTTCTTTTAAACTTTGTTTTTATAGATCTCGATGAATCTCCGCAAG
>JABAOF010014682.1_pt3 | contig 21276 bp, 20 predicted proteins | sample 7062171 | NCBI WGS metagenome assembly JABAOF01 (sample SAMN14538628, study PRJNA623070) | marine sediment metagenome | biome: marine biome [ENVO:00000428]; feature: marine pelagic biome [ENVO:01000023]; material: deep marine sediment [ENVO:00002113] | place: India: Gulf of Khambhat ...
GATTCGGCCTGGCGGCGACTTGGCACGCCCTGGGCATGGCCGCGGAAGGGGGCCGAGCCCATTTGACGCTGGCGGTCGATGCCCAGAACGGTCCGGCCCAGGCCTTGTATCGACGAGCCGGATTTCTGCGGTGGGACCGCAAGCAGGTCCTGCTGCGATTTTTCTGACCATCCCCCCTCACCACTCACTCCTCAGCCGACTTCAGAAGCCCTCTGCATCCGGAATCTTCCCCCCCGTCCTCAGGGTGTCAGAAATTCCTGGCGGAGAAAGTTGGCGGTCGTCTCCCATTTTTCGGCCGCCTCGGCAAAATCGACCTCCATGGCCTGGACCGGGTCGGGGATCTGCAGGCGGGCGGCGTGCCGGACCTGCGGATTGAGCGGGATTTGGGCACTGGGGCCGGCCGCCAGCCGTTTTTCGCTGGCCGAGCTCAACAAATAGTCGACCAACTTCCGAGCCGCGGCCGAGCGGCGAGTGCCTTTGACGATGGCCAGCGTGTTGGGGATGAACAGCGTGCCCTCCTGGCCCGGCGCCGAATCGGGGAAGACGATTGCCACCGGCAAGCCCTTTTGCTGTTCGATGATCGCATCATCCGTATCGGTCAATCCCAGGGCCAGCTGTCCGGCGGCCACACGCAAGGCGACTTGCTTGTTGCCCGCTTCGATCGCCACCCCGTTGGCTCGCAGCGCTCGAAAGAACTCCTTGGCCCGCTCGTCGCCCCACTTGGCGAACAGGCAAGCGGCGTGGGTGGCGGTCGTGCCGAACAGCGGTTTGGCGATCCCGATCTGTCCTCGCCACTGGGGATCGGTCAGGTCCAGAAGGGAATCTGGTCGTTGACTCTCTGGCACCCGCTGGGTGTTGACAATCAGCACTCGGGCTCGCGCGGCAAAACCATGCCACGTCCCATCCGCGGCTCGATATTGGGCCGGATAAGGTTGGTGAATGGGAGACAGGTAGACCTCCAGCAGCCCTCGCTGCCGCAGGCGGAGCGTATTGAGAATTTCGTTGTTCCAGAAGACATCGCAGCGAGTGGGGCCCACCCGCGATTCGCTGATGATGGCCTCGGTCAAACCGACCGTTTTCGTCGACTCGCTATCGAATCGCGGCCGCACAGGGATCCCGGTCTGTTGGCTGAAATCCCGCAGCAGGGGCTCGGAAAACTCGGAGTCCAGCGCCGTGTAGACCACCAGGGCCGTGTCATCCTGGCAGCCGGTCAACAGCAGGCCCAGGGCGATCCCCAGGCGAGCGGGGCAGGTCGCACGGGCGGGGTGGCGGGGGTGGAGCTGAGCAAAAAACATGATTCGCCGCTGGCGAGGTGGCAAATGTCCGATTTCGACCTGTTTGCTAGAATATTACAGGTCAGCGGGGTCTCCAGCCAGTCGCCGCCATGGCGATTGACAACCACCGCCGCAAAACAACAATGGTCAGTTTGCCCGCCTGGGAGAAGAGCGGGCCTGAAAGACGAAAAGTCGCCGGAAAACAAGAGGATCGGATGAACATTATCCAGCAGCAGGACCCGGAGGTATGGGCGTCAATCGCCAGCGAGATCCAGCGGCAGGAGGACGGGCTGGAGATGATCGCCAGCGAAAACTACACCAGCGCCGCGATCATGCAGGCGGTCGGCAGTGTGCTGACCAACAAATACGCCGAAGGTTATCCGGGCCGCCGGTATTACGGCGGGTGTGAATTCGTCGACGTGGCCGAGGATCTGGCGCGGGAGCGGGTCCGGCAGCTGTTTGGGGCCGAGCATGCGAATGTGCAGCCCCACTCGGGCAGCCAGGCCAACCTGGCGGTTTATCTGACCGCGGTGAAACCCGGCGATACGGTCCTGGGACTGGACCTGGCCCATGGCGGCCACTTGACACACGGCATGCCGTTGAACATTTCCGGCCAGTTGTACCATTTCGTCCACTACGGTGTGGACCCCACCACCCACCGGCTCGATTTCGATCAAGTGGCCCGCTTGGCGCGGGAGCACAAGCCGGCCTTGATCGTGGCGGGGGCGAGCGCTTATCCGCGGGAGATCCCCCACGGGCGGTTTGCCGAAATCGCCGCAGAGGTGGGGGCCAAATTGTTTGTCGACATGGCCCATTATGCCGGCCTGGTCGCCGCCGGCTTGCACGACAATCCGGTCCCCGTCGCTGACTTCGTCACTTCCACGACCCACAAGACCTTGCGGGGTCCCCGGGGGGGGGTGGCGTTGTGCAAATCCGCCTACGCCAGGGATCTGGATCGCAGCGTGTTCCCCGGGACGCAGGGGGGGCCCCTGATGCATGTGATCGCCGGCAAAGCGATCTGTTTTGCCGAAGCCCTCCGCCCCGAATTCAAACAATACGCTCAACAGATCATCCACAACGCCCGGGCCCTGGCCGACACCCTCGCCACCGGCGGGCTGACCCTGATCAGTGGCGGGACCGACAACCACCTGTTGCTGGTCGATGTCACCCCCATGGGGCTCAGCGGCAAGGTGGCCGAAGAAGCGCTGGCCCGCTGCGGGATCACGGTCAACAAGAACATGATCCCCTTCGACCAGCGCAAGCCGATGGACCCCTCCGGCATCCGCATCGGCACGCCGGCCCTGACGACTCGAGGCATGGGCACCACCCAGATGCAAACCATCGGTCAGTGGATGTTGCAGGCCTTGCGGAATCCGGACGAAGCCCAGCTGGTGCAGATTCGTCAGGCGGTGTCCGAAATGTGTGCCGATTTTCCCGTGCCCGCGTCGGTTTTGCAGATGACCGAGGGGGGGGATCTGCCGGACGCGGGATACGCCCTGCCGGGGGCGGCAACCGGCCTGCGGGAGATGGATTAACCAAGAAACAGGCGTGAGGCGGGGACCCCCCGCCAGGCTGTGCGGGCTGGACTCTGACCACGCGAATCCCGCGAATTTGGATCGACCCTCTCACCCAGAACGGTACAATAAGTGCCAGCAAGGAATCGCCAGGGCAAACAGACCATGGTTGGCGGAAAAAGCAAAATCCTGATCGCGGACGACAATCAACCGAACGTTGAACTGTTGGAGGCGTACCTGACTGATGTCGATTGCGAGATCGAGGTCGCCTGTGATGGTGAGGAAACCCTGGCCAAGGTCCAATCCTTCCAGCCGGACGTCATTCTGCTGGACGTCATGATGCCCAAGCTCTCCGGCTTTGAAGTCTGCAAGCAGCTGAAGGACAACCCTCAGTCCCGTTCGATTATGATCCTGATGGTCACAGCCCTGAATGAACTGGGTGACATCGAGCGGGCGGTGGCGGCCGGCACGGATGATTTCTTGAGCAAGCCGGTGAACAAGATCGAGCTGGTCAAGCGGGTGGAAAACATGCTGAAACTGCGGCATTTTACCGATGAAAACGAGCGGCTGCGGAAGTACATCCAGGAAATGGATGACCAAGCGGGACCGTAGTTGCTCGTTTCCCTCCTGGGGGACTGACATCATGCGGAACTTGGGCCACGCCGCCGTAGTGAGCTTCGCCCTGGCACTGCTCTGCAGCAGTCCCGCTCGAGGTGCGGACCCTCTTGCCCCACCGGCCAACCTGGATGCACGGATCGAGCAGTTGATTCAGCAGTTGGGTCACGAGAACTACGTGCTCCGCGAGCAGGCGCAGGACGAGCTGCAGCAGATCGGGCCGCCGGCCCTGGACGCGCTGGCCCAGGCACAGAACAGCGACGATATCGAAATCGAAATCCGCGCTCGCTACCTGATGACCGCCATCAAGATCGAGTGGACGCTGGACACTGATCCCGAGCGGGTGCGAAAGTTGATGGAGGATTACGCCGAGTTGAGCGAAGAGGGCCGGCGAGAGAGGATTCATCGCCTCGCGGAAATGGGAAACCTGACCGCGGTCGAAGTCCTCTGCCGGATCGTGCGCTTCGATTCCTCTCCGCTGGTCTCCAAACTGGCGGCCCTGGCCCTGATGGATATGCAGCGGGACGAGGATCAGTGGGTCAACCACACCAGGGCGATCGCCAGGAATCTAGCCGGCACCCGCGTGGTCGCGGCCGAGTGGTTGCGGGTTTTTATCACCTCGCGAAAAGATCCCGCAGGGGCAATTGAGCCGTGGCAACGGCTGGTCGATGCCGAACGAGCGGTGTGGAAAAGCGCACCGGGCAAGACCAATTGGCAGGTCGTGCAGGCCCTCTTATTGCGACTGATCGATCAGCTGGAGCAGCTGGGTCGGGAAGCCGATACCGAAGAGTACATGCGGCAGATCGTCGAACTGCAGCCGAAGGACGAGCAAAGTATCAAGAAGCTGGTCCGCTGGCTGGAAGATCGACAGGCCTTTCGCCTGGTCGTTCTCATCGCCGAAAAATACCCGGAGATCTTTCAGGGCGATCCCCTCCTGCTCTATGGCCTGGCTCACGCTCAGCAAAAGCTGGGTCAGCGGGAGGCCGTCCAAAAATCCGTGGAACGTGCTCAGCAGCTCAACCCCAGCAGCCCCCAAAATCACCTGGTGATCGCTTTTCAGCTGCAGGGACGCGGCTGGTTTGAGTGGGCCGAGCAGGAATATCGGAGAGTGATCGAGATCACGGGAATGCGGCATGAGCTCGCCATCCGCGCAACTTTTTTGCTCTCCGAAATGCTGCACGACCAGCAGCAGGACAAAAAAGCGGGGGAGGTCCTGCAGGCGCTGGTGGAACAGACGGATCGGGACGAGCAAGTGCGGCGGCTGATCGAGCATTTCGAACGGGATGTGGGCAGCATTCGTTCGCGGATGCATTTTTTCTTCGCCAACCATTACGCTCGACAGGGCGAAACGGCGAAACAGCAGCAAGAGTTGGACCGGGCCCTGGGAGCCGACCCCACCGATGCCGATGTGCTGATCGCCCACTACCGGTTACCGAACGCGTCTGCCGAGCGGCGGGCGGGGACGGAACGGGCGATTCGCCGGGCCATGGAGGTTTTCCGCAACCGGATTGAGCAAGAACCGGACGAGGCCAGCCCCCACAACCAATTCGCCTGGCTGGTCGGCAACACCCTGGGCGAAAAAGATCCCGCCCTGGCAGACCAGGCCATCCGTTATTCGCAGCGCTCCTTGGAAATCCGTCCCGATGCGGCGGGATACCTGGACACCCTAGGACGCTGCTATTTCGCTCGGGGCGACTTCCCGCAGGCGGTCAAGCATCAGAGGCGAGCGGCAGAGCTTGAACCGCATTCCGGTTTGATCCGGCGTCAGCTGGAATTATTCGAGCAGAAACTGGGGGAAGCGGAAGGCGATCGATGATGAGTTTGCCCAACGCGTCGTGTCACCCACCGGCCGCCCTCCCGGGCCGTGCCGTGAGCGATATGCGGTGGCGGTACCATGCCTGCCTGCTGGGCCTGACCGTGGCGGTCCTCCTGGCAGCGGGGGGCATGGAAATCCATCATGGGAGGCAGGTCGTGTTGCCCCTCCTGGGCCCGCTGCCGGCGGCCTGTGTCTGGAATTCCCTGTGGAGCACCCACTGTCCCGGCTGCGGCTTGACCCGCAGCATCGTCTCCCTGATGCACGCCGATCCGGCGGCCGCCTGGGGTTACAATCCAGCCGGGCTGCTGATCTTCGCCATCGCGCTCTACCAGATCCCGTTTCGCACGATCCAGCTGAAACGACTGGCTCGGGGAGCCCCCGATTATCGCCATGGTCCCTGGACCCTGCAGGCCGCCATCTGGGCAGCCGTCACCGCCCTGGTCGCCCAGTGGCTGTGGCGGACCGTGCTGTAGGGCTCCCTCCCCGCAGGCCGATCCCGGGAAAAGTGCCGGCTGCCGCTTAGAGAAAATAATCGTCGCGCTGTTGTGCGGCCACCAGGGCTTCGACCTTTTCCGGATGCTGGATCAGATCCTGAATCCACCAATTGGTTTGATTATAGAGACAAGTCACATTGCGGCACTCGTGAGCCGCGTCAAACCGCAAAATCATCTCGCCCAGTTTCTTGCGGGTGGATTCCATTTGTGACGGATCGCGATAGGCACGCCGATCGGCGATCATGGCCATGGGCGAGCTGCGATAGCCCGGACAGTTGAAGACGCCGTGCGGCGTGAGGACTTGCCGCAAGGCCTGCATGTGGCAGTACCGAGGTTGCCGCGTGTACTGCTGCCACGTCTGCTGTTCCAGCAAGCGAAGGTTGGTGCTCTCCACGATGCGAAACGTGTCGTCTTCCAGCTGCCGGGCCTCGGCCAGGGCCTGCCGAATCCGCCGGACGATATCCCCCTGCTGCTCGGCCCCCCGCCGCGGATCCATGACCTCTGCGCCATTGTCTTCCTGTCGCATGAGGAATGGCTTGACGGACAGGTAGTCGAAGCGGAATTTTTTGGCGAGCCGAGCGGCGGGGACCAGTTCGTGGATGTTCTCTACAATTTTGGCATCGTCCCGCGTGGCCCCCTTCCAGGTCACGATAAACGAAAATCCGACCTGAAAACGGGAATTTTGCTCCTTGATTTTTGGCACCCACTGGCAAATCTCTTCCAGGGTGACCGGCTGGCGGGGACGGTGCATGGCCTGGAAGGTGGCGTCGCTGCCGGAGTCGAGCGAGAGGCGGATCCAGTCGCCGGGACCCAACCAGGCCGCGGCCTCCAGCAAGCGGTCCCCGCGACTCCCGTTCGAGACCACCGCCACCTGCTGATTCAGCTCGGACTTGAGGAACCGCACCATGTCGGCAAACCGCGGATAAACCGTAGGCTCGCCCCCGCCGATCAAAATCACGCTCCGCATGCCACGCTGGGCCAGGTTCCGCAGCGAATCCCGCAGCTCGTCCTCCTGATGCTTGACCCCCGTGTTGAGAATCTCCCAGTCGATGCAGTGGTCACAGCGATAGTTGCAGGCGGTGGTCAGATCGAGATTGATGGAGAGCGGCGCATGGGAGGGGGGCAAGGGGGGTTGCTGGCCCTGGTCCACCGCCTCCTGCGCGGCCACCTGCCACTCGACGTACGCCTTAACCCGCGGCAAGACTGCGGGCTGTAAAAGCTTGGCCCGGAAATCGTGAAAATCGTGGGCGCCGTCCATGGCAACCAGTTTATGGGTGAGGGGTGAGGGGTGAGTGGTTATTGGTGAGTGGTGAGTGGTGAGTGCCCGCGCGCCGGGATTGTGCAGAAGGTTACGGGTTGGAACGCAACGGGCTCTGCGTACTCACGGCTCGGCACTCAGCCACTCAAAACTTGCCGTGCCGCTTCGTAGGCCTGCTGCACGAGGCGGACGTTTTGTACCAGCCGCAGGGGGTCCTGGCCGGCGTTCCCGCCGGCCGCCACGCGTCTTATAAAGTCGGCTGCCAATAACTGCAATGGATCTTCCAGCGGAAAGCAACCTTCCGCCGGAGGGGTTACCCGGGGATCCTGCCCCGCCAGGTCGCCGGGCCTTTCCGCGACGGGCTGCAGGTACAGCTGATAGGCGGGCATCGCGATCCGCCGTACGACGGTGCAATCGTTGATAGCATACGCTGCCGGGCGGGGCGGGTGGGGGCAGTGAACCAGGTCGACTTGGACCTCGACCGCGCCTTCAGCATGGACGTAGTCGAAGGCGATCTGCAAGGGGCCGCTCGCCGCAGGGGTACACCGCACATGTTCCGCTTGTCCCTCCCCTGGCGCCAGGGCCAGCAGCAGGCTGGCCACGTGCGGCACAGCGTCGGGAATCATGGCGATCCCCTCCCGGGCGGGGGCCAACAGCACTTCCAGCCGCCGCAGCGGGTCCTCTGGCCGCAGATCGGGATAGCAGCGGGCAAAGCCGCTCAGCGTATACGGCCACTGATGATTGACCATCAGCACCCGCCCCGCGTGGCGAAAGCCTTCGACCACGACCTGGGCATCGGCCACGTTGTCGCGGTCCGGCTGGAAAACGAGCGGTTTTTCGCACAGCACGTGCTGGCGGTGTGCCAGGGCGGTCTGCAAATGAGCTTGGTGAAAGCGATAGGGGCTGCAGATCGCCACGGCCTCCAGCCGTTCGCGCTCGATCATCTGGGCCATGTCCAGGTAGCCCCGAACCTTCAGCCCGTAGTCGGTCTGCAGTTGTTGGCAAGCTTCGGCCAGGGTGCGGTCCGTCGTTCCCACAATCCCACAGATCTCGGCCCCCGCCGCGGCCAGATAGCGGGCCAGATAGGGCCCCAGGCCTTGGACGTGCCTGCGAGCACCGATAATTCCGATTCGCAACGAGCTCATATTCGCGTTGGCTCCTCTGCGCACGTCCGTTTATACTCTACCGACCCCTCTGGCGGTAAGAACGTATTGGCATGTGAAAAACCCCATCTTCGCTCTCGCTCGTCAGGGGGTGAGAAAAGATGGGGAACGGCTGCGCCGGCGATTTTCCGAATCAGAAAGCACGTGCGCAGAGCGTGAAAGGAGGTCTTCGTGGCACACGGGCTGACGGTCATCATCGCGGTCAAGAACCATCGCGGTTTGATCCGCGGGTGTATCGAGTCGTGTCGGGACGTGGCCGACGAGATCTTGATCGCCGATTCGGGCGCCACGGATGACACGGTGCAGCTGGCCCGGCAGCTGTGTGAGGGGTGGTGTACTTGCACGGTCGTGGCGCGACAGTACATCACCGCTTGCAGCTTCAAAAACTGGGCTATTCCCCAGGCTGCTCATCCGTGGATCCTGATCCTGGACGTCGATGAACGGTTGACGGATGGGCTGAGCGTTGAGATCCAAGAGCTGCTGAGCGGCCAGCCGGCTGGCGACGGCTACCAGGTCTGTCGGCACAACTATTTCATGGGCCGGCGCGTGCGGTTCGCCGAATGGGCTCGGGATCGGGTCATCCGCTTGTTCCAGCGCGACAAGTTTCGCTATCCGCGGGACGACGTCGACCATGGCGAGTTTCCGACCGCGGGGCTGAAGATTGGACGGCTGCGGGCGCCCCTGAAACACTACGCTCGCCGGTCCTACGACGAACAGCTGGAGAAGTGCAATCGCTACACAGCCCTCCAGGCTCGCCGCTGGTTCCAGGAGGGCCGCCGTCCCCGGATTCTGCAATTGCTGCTGCGACCGCCGGCCCGCTTCCTGCGGTCGTATATCGCCTACGGTGGGTTCCTCGACGGAAAGGTCGGCATCCAAATTGCCTACCTGGCCGCCTACTACGCGTTCCTGAAACAAGCCCGCTTGTGGGAGCTGTGGCAGGCAAAGGCCGCCGAACAAGAGGAACGGCCGGCGGGGGAACGTCGAGCGGCGTGAGTGACAGGATGAGCCACGCCATGGCGGCCAGCGGTCCAGGACCCCATCGCAACGATCCGTCCGCACCCGCACCTCCATCCAGCCAATCCCCGGGACGCAATCCACAGCCGGGCCGGCGGCGGATTGGCCTGCGATCTTTTGCCCCGCGGTCCTTGGCCATGTCGGCGAACTTGCTGACCGATCAGGGCGCATTCTCTTTCGCTGGCCATCGATTCAGGCGGCGCCAGTCAGGTAGCCCAGCCGGGCCAGCGTGGGTGCGATGGCCGCTTCGACTTCCGCGATCTGGCGTGGGTCTTCGTGGCGAAACTGAGCGATTTTTTGCGGATTGACCTGGCCCTCCAGGTACGCGCGGCACTCCGGAGTCATTTCGCAGCCCAAAAAATCGCAGACGCCTTGCATGGTGGCCAGCGGATCGCGGCACAACGACTCGAAGGCAATCGTATGGACGGTCGGCTGAGCGGCCTGGAGAAAGGCGTCGTACCGCCGCACCTGGAACTCCCAGGAGATGGCCGCCTGGATGGGGTGGGCTTTATCCAGAACAGCCAGCTGGCGCAACAGCCTTCGGCCCAGCCGGCGGTGCGGGTCGTCGGTCAGGTGCTGTTTAAAGGCGACATCCCGACCGTCGCGGACCATGTGCAGGTGGCGAGCGAGGGGAAAGCTGGCCGCCACGTAGTGGGGAATCAGGTAGGTTTCCGGAAACTTCCAGCCCCAGCTGCCTGCCGGCTGGCCCAGCCATTGCAGGTAACGATGCACCGCTTGTTGAAAGATCCGCAGCAGCCGGGGATTTGGCGGCGCGGTCACCGGCTGCCGCAAAGACGCTCGGCAAATACGCTTGATCACCCGCGTAAAACGGCGATCCTGCACATCCCCCGTCGGCACCTCCGGGATGGCGCCCATCGGCACGCCCAGCTTTTGCAAAGCCCAGGCCAGGACCCGCGTCCCGGAATGGCCGCGGGCCATGACGACGACGGGTCGTTGTCCGGCGAGTGGTCCCAAAGGCGTGCGTGACAAAGCGAACATCTGCTAGCAATGCTCTCTGGTCGGCAGCAACAGCAAGTGCGCCGCCGACTGTAACAGGGCCCTGGGGGGTCGAGCAAGATCAACGGCGGGCGACCGGCAGCGGGGCGAGTCGGGTGGCAATCTGCCGTTCCGCCTGCGCCGCGAAACGGATAAAACCCACCGCTGGTTTGTCAACGCTCAATGGACAGGTCGCGAAAACGGGCCATCCGTTTGGGCCATTCCGCCATTGGTGTGCGGCCGAAAGTCGGGGCGACTTTCACGAGATCGGCCCGAGCGAAATTTCAGGTCGGACCAAGTGACGAGGGCCTGCCCGGCCGATTTTTGGCGGCAGGACCCGTTGGAGAAACGCACGCATGACCATTGCCACCGCTCCGACCCGGCGCGTTCAAACAAGCTCTCTCGCACCGCAGGCTCCTCCTGGCAGCCCGCCGGAGGGCACCGAGCCCCGGCAGCGGGCGGTGCCGGGCGTCCATGACGCCGCTCGCCGACTGTTGAACGATCTGCCGCGCGGCAGGTTGCTGGACGTCGCCGCCGGCAACGGGGCGATGTCGTTTTGGGCCCGCAAGCAAGGATTTGAGGTGACCGCGCTGGATATCGACCGCCGTCTTTTCGAACTGGACGACGTGCCGTGGATCGAGGCCGACCTGAACCAGCCGTTTCCGGTAAAAGACAACTGGGCGGACGTGGTTGTGGCCTGCGAGATCATCGAGCACTTGGAGAACCATTTCCAGTTTCTGCGGGAACTGGCGCGGGTCGTCCGCCCGGGCGGGCACGTGATTCTTTCCACCCCCAACGAACACAACCTGCAATGCCGCTGGTCCTACTTGACGACCGGGTATTTCGGCCACAGTCCGTACGTGATTCGCGAGGACGACCCGCAACTGCCCCTGCGGCACATCAACATGGTACCGCTCTCCAAACTCGAGCTGGCTTGGCGCCGCGCCGGTTTGGAGTTGACCGACTTTGCCGTCAGCCGCCAGCGCAAATGGTCCTGGCTGCTGTTTCCCTGGCTGTATCCCTTGCAGACATTGCGACTGCGGATGCGGATGAAGTGGTTTGTCCGCGATAAAGCGGCTCGTGGACTGAATTCCAAGGTCTACGAACTGATGAACGATCCCCGCATCCTGTTGGGACGCACGATCGTGTATCAGTTGCGTAAACCGGGCTGAGCGGACCTGGTGCGAACCTTAATTCGTGATTGGAAAGCCTCGCATGATTGCCACGACCCGACCGTCGCCGGACAGCGACGGATCCCGACCGTCGACCGCCGCGCCGCGAGCCATCGCCATGCAGGGTGTCCACGCGGCCGTGCAGAAAGCTGTGCAAAGGCTGCCGCGAGGTTCCTTACTGGACGTCGGCGCCGGCCAAGGCGCGTTTTCGCTGTGGGCCGCAAACGCAGGCTTTGCGGTCACCGCCGTCGACGTCGACGCCAGCATGTTTCGCGTGCCCGGTATCGACTGCGCGGAGGCCGACCTGGGGGGTCCCTGGCCGTTTGCCGAGCGGCAATTTGATCTGGTTGTCGCGGTGGAGGTCATGGAACACGTGGAAAACCATTATCACTTCCTCCGCCAGTGCGCGCGGGCCTGCAAGCCAGGTGGCCACATCGTGATCAGCACGCCAAACTGCCATTCCATCGAATCACGGCTCAACTACATGCTGACCGGTTACGACGACTGCGCCCCGCGGCCGATCGACCATCAAAACCCTAAATTCGGCAGTATCTACATGGAACACATCCACCCGGTGCCGATTTCGACGATGGAACTGGGACTGCGGATCAACGGCTGCCGGATCGAGCAGCTTCACTTCAGCCGGCATCGCAAGTTGTCCCGCTGTCTTTTGCCAGTGCTGTACCCGTTCCTCTGGTGGCGGACCTATCGCCAATTGGTGCTTAGCGAACGCAGCGAAACGCTTCGCCAGCGGAACCGCGGCATCCTGCGCCTGTTGCTAAACCCCGGCTTGTTGACCGGACGCGTGGCGGTCTACACGTGCCGTAAACAAGGGACGCATGAGGCGTCTCCTCTCGGCACGCCGGCAAATCCATGCTCATCAGGCGGCGTGCCTGCCTCTGCGGCACAGCAGCTGGTCATAAACGGCTAGCGTGCCTTCGACCATGGACTGGTGCGTGAACATCGCATGGGCTCGTCGATAAGCGCGTTCCACCAGGTTGGCGGTCTCCTGGCGATTGGCCAGCGCCCGTTGGATGGCCTGCGATAACGCCTGGCTGTCCCGCGGCGGCGCCAGATAGGAGACGGCTCCCGCGGCGTCGGTGGCGCCCACGACGTCCGCGATCCCGCCGGCGGCGGTCGTGACCAGGGGAAGCTGCGCGAACATGGCGTCCAGCAGGGAAGTACAGAGCCCTTCCATGTGGGAGGGCATCACGAAAAGATCGGCGGCCTTCAGCAGATCGGGAACGTCGTCGCGGTAGCCCAGAAACAGGACGCGGTCCGCCACGCCCAGGGCCCGCGCTTCGGCAGCCAGCCGGTCGGCAAGTTCGCCTTCCCCCGCCAGGGCCAGGCGGACGGGGACACCGCGGCGGATGACCTCCGGCAGGGCCCGCAACAGGTAGATGTGCCCCTTGTGGTCGGTCAGCTTGGCCACGGTCAGCAACAACTTCTCGTCGGGGGCCAAGCCGAGCTTCCGACGACCTCGGGCTCGATCACCCGTCTCCGCTCGAGCCGGGTCGACGCCACTGTGCACAATCCGCAGCTGGGATCGGGGAATGCCACTGGCGACACACACATCGGCCACCGCGGAGGAGATGGCGATCACGACGTCGGCCAAGAGGGAGTACCTGCCGGCCGCCCGCACGGCAAAATCGACTCGCCGCGACGCCACGCGGGCAGGTATCCCCAGCCCCAGGGCGGCGATGCCGCCGCAGGTCACCGCGTGGCCATCATGGGCGTGGATCACGTCGGGCGCGACAGCTTGCAGCCGCCGGCGGAGGTTCCACAGGGCATGGGGTCCCCGCCCGCGGCGGCGGAACGTGTGGACCTCGAATCCGCCGCTCGCCGCGCGATGGGCAAACTGGCCACCGGCACGAGCCAAAACGATGACGCGGTGGCCGCGCTGTCGCAGACCTTCCATCAGCAGGGCCGCCTGCCCCTCGCCGCCGTGCCAGGTCCGCTGGGTCGAGAGGTGGACCGTCGTCAGTGATCTGGAATCTGTCTGCATTGGGAAGGACCGTATCCAGCAAAAGAGGCGGGACCGGCTGCCGGGCCGCCGCCGCAAGGCCCTTACTTTAGCCACCGCCGGGGCCAGGCCGAAGGGCGGATTGTGCTAGCAGATTTTGAACTTGCTGATCTGCCGCGCAAAGGCGTACATTCCTGCCGCGATGAAGATTGTCCTTTTCCTGCCTAACTGGATCGGCGATGCGGTGATGGCCACGCCCGCGGTGCGTGCCGTCCGCCATCATTTTGCCGGTGCCAAGCTGATCGGCGTGATGCGGCCCCGCGTTGCCGAAACGCTGGCCGGCCTGCCCTGGCTGGACGAATCCGTCCACTTCCATCCCCGCGCGGGGGACCCGCAGCTGGGAACCTGGCAGCTGGTACGGCGGCTGCGCCGCCAGAAGCCGGACATCGCTCTGCTGTTACCCAATTCCCTGCGGACCGGAATGATGGGCTGGTTGAGCGGTGCGGCGCGGCGTGTCGGTTATGCCCAGTACGGCCGCGGACCTCTGCTGACCGACAAGTTGAAGTTTCGGAAAGCCAAGGGTCGCATCCTGCCCACGCCCGCCATGGACGCCTACTTGCAGCTGGCCTACCTGCTGGGCTGCCCCCCCGAACGGGCACAGACCGAGCTGCGTACGCGGCCCGCCGACGAAGCGGCCGCGGACCGCGCCTGGCAGCAGCTCGATCTGCCACCCGGCCACGAGGTGATCGTGCTCAACACGGGAGCAGCTTACGGCAAGGCCAAGAACTGGCCGACGGCCCACTTCGCCAAACTGGCGACTCAGATCGCCAACCGGCAACAGCGAACTGTCCTGGTAATTTGCGGACCGCAGGAACATGCCACCGCGGCAGAAATTGTCGCTCGGGCAGACCATCCGCGGGTGAAGAGCCTGGCGGGGCAGCCGTTGAGCGTCGGGTTGTCAAAAGCCTGCGTGCGGCGCAGTCGCCTGGTGGTCAGCACGGACAGCGGGCCGCGTCATTTTGCCGCCGCCTTCGACGTACCGGTCGTGACGCTGTACGGACCCACCCACGTGGCATGGGGGGACACCCACTACCGGCACGCCGTCCACCTCCAGCATCCAGTGCCGTGTGGTCCCTGCATGAAACGCGTCTGCCCCCTGGGACATCATCTCTGCATGCGCGAACTATCCGTCCAGCAAGTTTACGCGGCAGTGGAAAAACTGCTGGTGGCCACCGAACGTCACATCGCCGACCCCCTCCTGAGCGTACCGGCGTAGGGGTCTTTGTTGGTTGAGCATTTCCCAGCACTGCCGCTCGTCTCGCGCCGGGACATCACGGCACCAGATCAGCCTGACGATGTTTTGGCTCGGATCGACCGCCAGACGGCGACCGGCGAGGGTGCCTGGTCCCACCCATGGAAAAGGTGGCGGACACACCCCGCGCTTCCAGAATGCCTCCGCCGCCGAAAGTCCTGGCGGCTTTGTTGACAGCCATCCAGGGGGAACTAGGGGCCGGACACAGGACGGAAGGCCCGTCCGCGTTCAATTTTTAAGCGGGATTGCGGGTAACGTCTGGGCACGGTCGGGCAGGCCGGCTGTGGAACCCGACATCCTTGGCTTGACTGTCCACTAGAGGACGTCGATGTGGTTATCGACCAGCAGATCGTCCGCCAACCGCATCGCCGCATGCTGGGCCAGTTGATAGCAATGAAAGGTGGAACAGAAGCCATCCAAAACGATGTGCGTGCCGGTCACTTTGACCGACAGGTTGTGAATCCGAGCGCTGGTGGCACGGGTAATGGCATACCTGACCCGTCTGGCCAGCTGATCAGCGCCGGCAGGAATGCGGGCGACCAACGGTTTTGCCTGGGAAACCACCACCTCCGAAGTTGTTGACTCTTTCATGACTCGCTTCCGTGTTCATTTTTCGACGTCGAACCTTGCGATCGAAAATCATTACGAATCGAAGGTGTCGCGCGTGCGAAACTCCGTAAAAATTACGAGCATCCTTGCCAGCAGGCGCAGAGCAATATTTGCCCTGTCGATCAATTCTGCCGTTCAACAACTCCACGCGTCGGCAGCTTTTCGCCACCGCCGACTTTGCATTCCTTTGCGGACACTGGACTAACGATGATGGTTCGTCTGCCAAGTAGGTTACGAATTCAGGAAACACAACGACCCAGAGAAGCTACGCAGCGGCAAGGGCAGAGCGGCCGATTGTAAATTTCGCTGCGGTACATCCTGCACAAGCGTCCCGTCCGTAAGGTGGATGACTTGTCAGTCTAGCGCGGGGCTCTGAATTCGGTCAAGTCCGACGTGCTGCCTGCGGACCGTACCCCCATTTAGCTAGCATGCCCGGCAGCCCGCCGCGCCCGAATCGCCACCGGCAAGACCCGACGGCAGACCTCTGCTCACGGCGATTGAACGCACTTATGTACATTCATTAATTTTACGAGCCGATTTGAGGAAGGCGACGACCTGGTCGGCCAGTTGTTCGGCCGTTTGTTGGCTGCCGTCCAGGACCAGTTCCGGATGGTGGGGTGGCTGGTAGGGGTCGTCGATCCCGGTGAATCCTTGGATTTGACCGGCGCGGGCTTTTTTGTAGAGCCCTTTGGGGTCCCGCGCTTCGCACACTTCCAGGGGCGTATCGACAAAGACCTCGATAAAGTCCCCTTCGTCCAGCTGTTTTCGCACGGCGTCGCGATCACGGCGAAAGGGGCTGACGAATGCGGTCAAAACGACGACGCCGGCGGCCGCGAACAGTTCGGCCACGGCTCCGACGCGGCGGATGTTTTCGGCGCGGTCCTCGGCGGAGAAACCGAGTCCAAAGCGTTGGGCATGCTGGGCCCCGCATGCGGGTTCCAGCATGGAGGGGGTCGCGTTCAGGCCGTGCCGCACATTGTCGCCGTCCAGCACAAACGAGTGGACGCCCAGCTGGTGCAAGCGGTGGTCGACCAGGTTGGCGACCGTGCTCTTCCCCGACCCGGACAGCCCGGTGAACCAGACGACACAACCCTGATGTCCGTTTAAGGCTTCGCGTTGCTGTCGGCTCACGCTGTGTTGGTGCCAATGAACTCCACCGCTTTCGTTGGCCATGAGAGATCCCTTATCGCTGGATCCTTTGCCGTCCCGCCTGCGGGCGGTTTCCCTGCTGGCCGTCCGCCGCCCAGCGGGGCGATCGACCTTTGCTGTCGTTCAGACTCGATCCTCAGCCAGCGGTTTTATCTGGACGATTGTCGGCGCCAGATCGGTCTGGCGTGAGCAGCTTTGATCACAGTGGCAGGCTTCGCCGCCGCGTTGGCTGGCGAGTCGCCAGCCGCGGTAGCCCACGTATCCTGCCGCGGCCGCCACCACGGCCACAGCCACCAGGTCCTGCCAGGGAATATGCATGTTCCGCTCGCTTTTCGCGATCAAGTGATCGATGTTCGCTCGCCCGGTTTGCTCACCCACTGCATGGCCAGCGACGGGAAGTCATTTGTCTGGCGAGCGAGTCGGCTGGTGAGCAATCGGGGCTAGGCTCCCATCAGCCAGCTGCCTGCCTGGTACGTCATCAGGGCTCCAATATACGCCAGGAGGGTCATATAAACAAAAGTGAACAGGGGCCATCGCCAGCTGCCGGTTTCGCGTCGGATGACGACCAGTGTCGCCGCGCACTGAGCGCAGAGGGCAAAGAAGACCATGATCGAGAGGGCGACGGGCAGGGTGAATACAGGTTGCCCGCTGTGGGGCCAGGTGGCGGCCTGCAGTTGATTTTTCAACGCGGGCGATTCTTCGTCCGTGTCTGTCCCCAGGTTGTAGATCACGCCCAACGTACTGACGACGACCTCGCGGGCAGGAAAGGAAGCGATTGCGGCGCACCCGATCCGCCAGTCCCAGCCCAGCGGCTTGACGACCGGTTCGATTGCCTGGCCGGCCATTCCCAGAAAGCTGTGTCGCAGCAACTCGCCGGCTTGTTCATTTTGCAGGTCGTCACGTTCCTGTTCCCACTTTTCCACCTCCGTCTTCTGGGCATCGGTGGCCGCAGCCAATTGCTTGTCGAGCTGTTCCAGGCGTTGGGTGATGAGCGGATCAACGCGGCTGGTGTCGTGCGGATAGTAGGCCGCGGCCCAGACGACAATCGCCACCGCAAAGATCAACGTCCCCGCTCGACGGACAAATGCCCAACCCCGCTCGAACATCCGATACAACACAACCCGCAGCGACGGCCATTTGTAGCTGGGCAGTTCCATCACGAAGGGGGGTGTTTCCCCTTTCAGCAACGTCCGCTTCAGCAAGAGGGCCACCGCGACGGCCACCAGGATGCCCAGCAGGTACATGGCCAGCAGGGTGAGGCCCGGCAAAGTGACGATGCCACCCAGATAATCGGTCTGCGGCACGAAGGCGGCGATCAAGAGCGTGTAAACGGGCAGTCGAGCACTGCAGCTCATCAGCGGCGCCACCAGAATCGTCGTCAATCGATCGCGACGGTTTTCGATCACCCGCGTGGCCATGATGCCGGGAATCGCGCAGGCAAAGGAGGAAAGCAAGGGAATAAAACTCTTGCCGCTCAACCCCGCGCGGACCATCAGCTTGTCCATCAAATACGCCGCTCGTGCCATGTACCCGCAATCCTCCAACAGGGCGATAAACAGGAAGAGGATGAAAATTTGCGGCAGGAAAACGAGCACGCTGCCCACGCCTGCGACCACGCCATCGACGATCAGGGACCGGAGTGCCCCGGCGGCCAAGGCCGCACCGGCCAGGTCCCCGACCAGGGCCATGGCAGCTTCCGTCCAGCCCATCAGCGGTTCGGCCCAGCGAAAGACCGATTGAAACACGACCATCATCAACACGAGGAAGATCAGCGTACCGCCCAACTTGTGTGTCAGAACGGCGTCGATGCGGTCCGACCAGGTCTGCATCCGCCGGTCCGGCCGGGTGACTACGCCCTCTAAAACACGATCGACCCAGGCATACCGTGCCTGCGCCTCAACCCCCGGAACCGCATGCCCCGCCTCCGCCAGGCGGCGGCGGGCAGCGGCCAGTTGGGCATGGACGTCGGGCGAGCGATCGGCGAGCAGTTCATGTTCCAGGTAACCCCCGCAATCCAACAACAATCTTTCCACCAGGTAACGTGGCAGCGGACGGTCTGCCAGCAATTCTGCCAACCCCGCCAGCTCGTCCTGAAACGGCTCAGGAAATACCGATCCCGTGCCCGCCAGCGGGTCGCCAACCACCGCCACCCCGCCGTTTTCGCACAGCGACTCGATCCGCGACTTCAAACGGTCCAGTCCCAGGCGACGGTTCGCCTGGATCGGGACCACGGGGATCTGCAACTGCTTTTCCAGAAGTTCCACATCCAACACGAGGCCGCGCGAGCGGGCGATGTCGGTCATGTTGAGCGCCAGGAGGGTTGGTCGCCGCAGTTCCAGCACCTGGGAAACAAGATACAGGTTCCGTTCGAGATTGCTCGCGTCGACAATCACCACCACCATGTCGGGTGGCTGGGAGCCGCGGCAACCCAGCAAGACGTCGATCGCCACCATCTCGTCGGGGCTTTGCGGAGCGAGGCTGTAGGTGCCGGGCAGATCGACCAGCTGGACGGTGCAGCCGTTCAGCGTCAGACTGCCGGTCTTGGTTTCGACCGTCACGCCGGGATAGTTGCCCACCCGCTGCCGCATGCCGGAGAGCGCATTGAACAAGGTCGACTTGCCCGTATTGGGGTTGCCGACCATGGCGATCCGCAGCGTATCTTTTCGCGTAGAAATGGACATCGCTCAGGCCGATTCGACCTCAACACGTGCCGCCTCGCTGCGCCGCACGCTTAAACGATACCCACGGACCTCTAGTTCCAGGGGATCACCCAGCGGGGCAGTCCCGACCAGCGTCACAGGGCATCCTCGAGTCAATCCCATCTCCAGTAACCGCCGACCGACGCTGTCGTGTCCTGCGACCGAGACCACCCGACCGCTCTGGCCAATCTCGAACTCGGAAAGCCGGGCCATGGCTACATTCCCAGCTGGACCAGGACGCCCATCACCTCGGCAGCCCGAAAGCAAAGACGCTTGGAGCCCAGCTGCACAATGCAGGGACGCCCCGCCTGCACCATCTCCACCAGCTCGCCCTCGCGAAAACCTAATTCGCGCAGCCGTCGCACCTGTTCCGGATGGCCGACCACCTGGCCCACCCGCGCGGGCTGGCCAACACCCAGCTTGTCCAACGGCAGCAGTTCGACCACATCGGCGAGCGGGGGTGAGAGGGGGATCTGGGTCATCGAAGGATCGCCGAGGGACAAAGGGGCGGAGCGAGGATCGCGGACGAGCTCGGTCGATCATTCCCGGCTCAGAAATTCCCCACTGCAATGCAAAGTCGCTTCACGTTTATTGAGACCCATTCTCAACAAGCTCATTCTGCTCTCCGCTCCCCAGCCTGTCAAGCCCCGCGGTGGGGGAACCGTCCCGCCGGCCAGGCCCCGCATGCCATCCGGTCGTCCCGAATCCACGGCCGCCTTCCCCCCACTCCCTGACGGGGCCGTCAGGGCGCAACTGAAGGTCGATCATCTGCCTCGGGCCGATAGTCTTCTGCCCGATCCTCGCTCGCCTGATCTCCTCCCCACCGATCGTGAGCCGGGACGCTGGGCGGCTCAGCGGGGTGCGGCGCGGACGGATGGTGGTGGACGTGCGCTGGTTCGAGGTAGCCCATCCCGTAAGCCAGGATCACGCCCACCAGGAGGGCCGCTGTCAATTTCAGCCTGTCATGGGAGTGGAACTGCAGTTCGGGCAGCAGGTCACTGAGCGAGAGGCAGATGAAGATGCCCGCGGAAAACGCCAGGGCACAGCCGACCACGACGGTTTGATTGGGAGAGGCGGCGACTCCCAAGAGGAAGATGGCGGCACCCACGGGACACATCAAGGCATAGCCCAAGTTGACCATTTGCTGAGCCCGGCGATGCCAGCCCCCGGCGGCCATCAGGGAGGTGATGGAGAGCGAATCGAGCGGCTTGTGCAGGAGCACGCCCACAAAAACCGCCAGTCCTGCAAAGGCCATCGCAGGTGCGTGCTGTTGGTCGTGCAGCACGCTGGCGGCCAGGGCCACGCCGTCCAGGGCGGTGTGCAAGGAGAGCCCCAGGGCGATGCCGACCCAGCGGTACTTGCCGCTGCGCCCCGCGGATCCCCCCGGGGCGGCCCCCCTCCGCTCGGCAGCGTCGTGGTCGTGGTGGTGATGGTGGTGATGGGCCTCGGGGGCGGGACAGGTCGAGTTGGCGGCGGCGGGAGGATCTCCCGGGGGCACCGCGTGGCTGTGGCCGTGGAAGATCCGCATCAGGAAGAAGGTGACCAGCAATCCGGTCATCAGCCACCAGATCGCGCGATCCAAGCTCACATCACTCCCCACCGCATGCGGCAACAAGTGGAAGAGGCCGATCCCCAGCATCAGCCCCCCCACTCCGCTCATCATCAACTGCAACCGCGTATGCGTCAGCCGTACCAGTGAGGGCAGGAGGCCCCCCACCAGCGAGCTGGCGACAATACAGATGCAGTAAAGAGCAATCAGCAGCGCGGGGGACATACGAGAGTCGTGCCTGCGATCGAGGGTTCCGTCGCGTCGGCCGGAACAAATTTCCGTCCGGCACCAGGTCCTTTAACATGGCAGCTGGTCCGCTCGACGAAAAGGCCTCTCCCCCCCTTCCGCGCTGCCGGGACGATCACGCCTTCAACACTTAAACCTTTGATGGAACGTGAAGCACGACGACCCTTCGGCAGCCAACCCCCAGGCGACCTGTGAATCTCACCAGCACGCCGGACCCGACAGGCCCGCGGCCGAACCGCAGGCGTGCCAGCGGGCGGCGGATATCTAGAGCGCCCTGGGAGATCCCAATCGCTTGCGTCTGCTGAGCCTCTTGAGGCAGCGGGAAATCCTTAAACTTCCAAAACCCTAACTGAAACCAAAGCGCTACCTATGTCCTGAACCAAAAGCGCCACCCATGTCCTGATTGCACCGTCCTGATTGCACCTCCCTTCAC
>JABAOF010008642.1_pt1 | contig 21227 bp, 17 predicted proteins | sample 7062171 | NCBI WGS metagenome assembly JABAOF01 (sample SAMN14538628, study PRJNA623070) | marine sediment metagenome | biome: marine biome [ENVO:00000428]; feature: marine pelagic biome [ENVO:01000023]; material: deep marine sediment [ENVO:00002113] | place: India: Gulf of Khambhat ...
GGGGATGATGACCGACAAATCAAGCTCGCCCGCATCTGATCCGCTGAGCGTCCCTTTTAAAAAGGCACTTTTCAAACCTTGATCAAATAGAATGTGGGTGCTTTCTTTCGAACCATCAAATTCCACGGATTAGCCTTCTTTCAATTGCTCTCTTAAAAGTGATATGCGATGTCATTCAATTCTACTTAACAAATAGACTCGAAAGTATGGCTCTGACCAACTTTGGTTTGGGAAATCCTACGTTTCTTGCAATCATAAGGTACTTGCCCGCCAACCAGATTGCTCATGAATTCACATTTTCCGAAGAACGTAACATGATCTACTACCGTTTTCTTGCCTCGATGAACACAGCGTATCCCTTACTGAAAAATAAGAGCGTATCCAAGCGCGATAGCAGGCGAAAAAGCGGATAAATCAGGCTATACAGCTTATAACTTTTTCCCACCGCTTCAAGTTGCTCCTTGCTTGATGGAGCAATTGTTCCATTTTCCACAGGAACGTTACTTCTATCGGATAAAAACATTACATATGCATAGTTAATGCAAAGCTCAACCATTTCTGTAAAGAATTTCGAGTAATAATGGGATGTAACTGGTATCAAATCCGACTGCACAAGCATTGACTTCATGTCAGGCATGTCGAAACCTGTGACCACATGCCCATATTTATCCTTCGTCATACCGATAAAATTCTTAAGTTTAACGACGAGCATGTCTTCATCACCATTAGGAACACTTACCAGGACTTTCCCACCCGGCTTTGTGATCCTGGCAATCTCCTCTGTGAATGTCAATGGGTCTATTAAATGCTCATGACAATCGACGACCACAACACATTTTATTGTCCCATCAGGTAATGGAATTCTTAATTCTTTCTTATCAAGTTTCATCACAGGCTCGTTAAGCAATCCTTCGATCATAGCTATCGCACTCTCCTCAAAGTCAGCCCATACCCATTTGCCTCCGCATTCCCTCAAGTGATAGTTCATCGCACCATTATTATCACCGCATGTCACCATGAAACAGTTTGCGCCATCAAGCTCTCCTAGATGCCTCTTCAACAAATTAAGCTTGATTCTTTTCTTCAAAGTCTTTTCAAACTGCCTCAGCTGCCACAGGTTTTCAGCTTTCATGGTTGCTCCTCACCTACCTTGATGGCTTTTAGAGTGACGGGTGCTCCAAGAATCACTACCAGTCCAAGTACCCCAAGCAATTTCTCAAGGATCACACAAAATCTAGGACGATTTAACCAACGATGGAATGCAATTGGCAAGAAGAAATCCTTTTTTAACATGACGACTTGCAGATTCTGTCTTTTAAACTCTTGGATGATTGAATGGACGAGGAATGTCCTGTAGGTTCGGGTGCCAGAGACAATTAGGCTCTTTAACTTTATTAAAAAGAGCGTGAATACCACTGAAACCAAAAAGTGGGGGAAAATCAACCACAACACATTCAGCCACTCGACAGAATTCGGAAAGTGCGCTTCTCCAATCATCGAGGTGCATTAATACACGTGAGCAAACAAGGTAATTAAATGCGTCCTCACGAAAACAAAGATGATGGGCATCGCAAATGATCTGGTCTAATATCACCCCTCTCTTCTTCGACTTCATGCTCGCAACATTGAGCATCTCTGAAGAAAAATCAACGTATATGACTTGATCAAACTGGTTTATGAATTCAAGGGCCAATTTTCCAGTACCAGCGCCCACGTCGAGCAGCTTCCCCTTGTAGTTATTAACCACTGATCGGAAGGTTTCCACCTCGTGAGCGTACAGATACTGCCCAAACGCCCCACCGTATCGATCGTGATCGTAATCTTTCGCATAGTCCTTTTGATGATAGATAGACTGCAGATACACTTGCTTGCCTTTAGGATCCTCTCGAAAAATGTCGTTATACCTTGATCATTATCTTCTCAGCTAAGGGTTAAATAACTCAATCGATGATACCAAGTTCAGAAGTGTTACATCAAGGATGCGGAAAGAAACAATTCCAATGCTAGGTGACTAGGCACAATTACAGTTGCCAATTTGTATTAGGACCACCGTACCCGGGTTAATCCTTATGCGATTCAATTAAACTAACTTATACATTCTGGAGGATGATTTCAAAATCACGGATTCAATAGCTACTTAGAGAACACATTTATATATCTCAGATGGCCATTTCGCTTCCCAATCTACATGCTCAGATACTTCATCACTACGAACGGGAACTGGATTGAAACGCCTAGATGGGGCTACGGGGGCTTGAACAATCTCAGGGATAAGATGCCCAATAATGGGCAATGAAATCTCTTTTCGATCAGCGTAGTTAGCTCGGAGCAAAGGAGATAAAGGCCCCCATGAGGAGGAACCCAATAAAATCCGGCGTTGTTCGTATTCTGGTGATCGTTATCGTCGCTTTCGCAGCCACGCTCCTCAATTTAGAAGAGAGCGTCGGTCAAGTTACTGAGACCTTCAACACGTTCGCTGGATTGGATAAAAGTGCTCAATCACCGATTGATAAACATACATCAACGTCTTTAAACGTTAATTTAATCCCTCTTGTACCCCTCTTGCCGACAGAGATCATTCAAACACCGGTAGCAACGCGGATCAACTCCTTTGATATATTTCCAACAGAAAAGATCACGCTATCACAGATGCCCACCGATTTACCTTCGGCCACACCTACGTTTACGTATACCATGGAGGTATCACCCACAGCCTCGAGTACCCAGGCACCGATCACTACCGATCTCCCTACAGCCACCGCCACGCAAACCAACACTTCAGAGCCATCACCCACAGCCTCGAGCACCCAAGCACCAACCGCTACCGATCTCCCTACAGCTACCTCCACACAAACCAACACTCCAAAGCCATCACCTGCTGCATCGAGCACTCAGGCGCCAGCGGCTACCGATACCCCCTCAGCCGAACCATCAGCTACGGCATCGTTCACTCAGGCACCGACCGCTACCAATTCGCCCACTTCCACTTTCACCGATACACCCTCACCTGTACCATCAGCTACGGCATCGTTCACTCAGGTACCGACGGCTACCAATTCACCAACTTCCACTTCCACCGATACTCCCTCAGCCGAACCATCAGCTACGGCATCGTTCACATTGGCACCAACGGCTACTGATTCGCCCACTTCCACCTCCACCGATACACCCTCACCTGTACCATCAGCTACGGCATCGTTCACGCTGACACCAACGGCTACTGATTCGCCCACTTCCACATCAACGAAGACAAGCTCACCTTCGCCCACATTGGAACCTTCACCTTCACCGACGAGTCTCCCTGACAAGTTCCCTCAGTGGTCGAAAGTGGAGATCACCTTCACAGGACCAGATTCTGTTGGCATGAGTGATGTGGCCAACCCCTTCCAGATCTTGATGGATGTCACCTTTATAGGTCCAGGTGGACAGATCTTTGTTGTGCCCGCTTTTTATGACGGCGACGGTGAGGGTGGTCTTGATGGGAATGTATGGAAGGTTCGATTCTCACCGGATGAAGTAGGAAATTGGAGTTTCTCAACATCAAGCTCTAATGCGTTGTTGAATGGCCTTACGGGCTCTTTTGCCGTCACCGCCCCTACCGGTTGCCAGGCATATAATCCCGGCGCCTTACCAGATTTCTTGTGTCTAGGGCGCTTGGAATATGCGGGGGCTCACTACCTCAAGTTTGATGATGGCCCTTACTGGCTCAAAGGTGGTGAGGACGACCCTGAGGATTTCTTGGCACCTGGAATAACTGTTGGTTTCAGCACGAAAGAACAGGCCATCGATTTCCTCGCCAGTAAAGGTATCAATTCACTCTATATGATGCTTCACAACATTAACGGTGATGGCAACAACGTCTGGCCTTGGGTGGGATCAAATGCGGCTGAGGCGAAGGCTAATCACGAGCACTTTAACGTCATTAAGCTTGGTGAATGGGAAGACCTCTTCTCTTATCTACAGGAGCAGGGCTTGGTTCTGCACTTAGTTCTTGAAGACGATTCTGCCTGGACTGGGTTCAACCGATCGATGTACTATCGCGAGATGATCGCTCGCTTTAGCCATCACAACGGGGTCATCTGGAACATTTCGGAGGAATACAACGAGAACTACACTAGCGACCAGGTGAGAAATTTTGCACAGATGATCCGTGATCTTGATCCCTACGATCATCCAATTACCGTACATCATGCTGGAGGCTTAAGCGCTTGGGATACCTTCGTTGGCGACCCACGCTTTGACCTCACCAGCTTTCAAACAAGTGCTTCCCCTCAAAACGTAGCTGCAAAAACCTGGTTCGAAACCGTTGAGAGCTCGGGGAGAACGATCCCGATTTCCTTTGATGAGACTGGCAAGCTGGGTGCCGGTGATCGAGACTTGACACGACATATCGTCTGGTCGATCTATCTGGGGGGAAGCAATTTCGAGATGCACACATATCCTTTGCCAGGCTACTTGGACTTTGCAAGCCATTTCGAAGATATGACTAGAGCACGCGCTTTCTTAGAGAGTCTCCCATTCTGGCAGATGAGCCCCATGAATGAGTTGTTGGTTAGTGGTCAAGGGTACATCTTTGGGAAGGCTGGCAATGAATATGCCATCTATCTGCCCAATGGCGGATCAATTGAGATAAATCTCTCAGGCGCCAGCGGAAACTTACAAATGGTATGGTTCAACCCGCGGACGGGGGAATATACTGGTCAAACTACAATAACAGGAGGGGGAATTCAAGTCTTTACCACACCGTTTAGTGGAGACGCCGTGTTATCAATCTCTTCTGAATGATGTGAAATAATGATTCTCGAGGTTTCAAAGCACTGTTACAAACAAAAGTTGCCTTCATATCATAAATCATTTGACCTCCAGGCTAATCACAACAAACCTGGCGCAGGATAGCGCTGATCTTTGTTAAGTACCTCAGATCGTATTATTTCTAGGCGAACAATAACCTCATTTGTGTACCTATTGTGTGCTAACTTTGCAATTTCCTGGGCATTCTAAACAACTATTAGAGCCCAGAAATACTCAAGGATCTCTGATAGACACACGAACAGCGAGAAATCCAAATGCATAAATGACGCAACACCATTCAGCTTAGATCAACCAGACAAGCATTCACCAACCTTGTTTCAAACATATCCTTGCCATTACATATATGCAATGAATTTGCCACAAACAAAAGTTGTGAGCAGAAAATTCATATGGCAGATTTTATCGATAAGCTGCAACAAGTTTAGATAAGTCTCTTAGGTCCCTAGATACTTTCTTCTGTAAGTTTGGAAACAGCTTTCTCAGCTTGACGCTTGATCGACATACCTCTGAGACCGAATAGTATTCCCCCAACAACTCCCTGGAGGACAAGCATCCCAAACGCTAACCATGATAACGCCACCGCATCACTTGCCAGCACCCCTATCCTTGCTAACAAAATGACATAGATGTTTTCCCTCAATCCGATTCCGTTGATCGAAAATGGGAATAACAGCACAACGAGTGCAATGGGAATAATGATGAAGAAGTACAGGAGTGAGATATTTAAGTCAAGGGATAATGAAATCAGATAATAATGAAGCACAACATTTAGCTGCAGGAGCGAGGAAAGGGCAAATGCAGTCAGGAGGGCTTTCCTGTTAATAGCCAGCACTTGGAAGGTTTCAAATCCTGCTATGAACTCGCTACCAAATCGGGCAAATCCCAGCGACTGAAGTATACGCACAATCTTGGTCCCAATCACTCTGTTGAAAAGGAGGATGAAAGCAATCAAACTGAGGGAGAGGATGATCATGATTACCACTAGGTAAGAAGAAATGTTCGCATCTTGCCAAAATCCAAAGATCAAAGCAAGAACTCCTAAGATCGATAATGCCAAGACACCTAATACCCTCTCCGTAATTACTGTAGCTACATTGGATGTTAAGGTTTCTCCACTGTATCTTGCAGCATCATAAGCTCTCACGGCATCCCCACCGACCGTTGTGGGAAGAAGGTTATTAAAGAATCCCCCCACCATCAAGGAGGAAACCAACACAGGTAATGGAATTCTCATTCCTTGTGCTGACAACAAGATCTTCCACCGATAGCCACCAAGCACTTTACCTACTGCATGGGTCGATAAAGCCAACAACAACCAAAGGAAATTTACTGATTCAAGAGACTTTACAATCGATTTGATATCAATGTTGGTGAACAGATACCAAAGTAAAACAAAGCTTATGAGGAACCTTGCCAAGATATAAATGAATTTTCTTAGCTTATCCCGAACCAACATTTCAATCTGCCATGCCTAAAATAGCCTATTCGATCAAATCGTAAAAGACATAATACACAATCTCGTGAAGATTACTGCTTTGAAACTGATCCCGTCGAATGATTCAACTCAACGACCCTTGGAAACTACTTCGTCATCCATCGTTGGATTTGTTTGAAGAACCAAATCCATCCAAACTCAAGATCACACAATAGATGATAGAGCTTTCTCTGGGATTAATAATCTAAATCCTTCCTGATTTAGCCCTATATTATTAATTTAAGAATGTGGATTATCGGTTGATCCAAATCCTATGCCCAAATCCAGAAGGACTCTAGAGTGGCTTATTTCCTGTAATGACAAATTTGAAGCCAAACGGCCGGGCCACGAATGTAGGTAGGGTTCGATAGAGTGGATAAAAAAGGTTATTGAATAAGCTCGCCTTGATGCCCCTGCGTCGAGTTTTATAGGGATAGTAATGTTCTTTCCTCACCTCAAGCGAGCTTAAGGCAGAAAATAGTTTTTTGATCTCACCTAGGCTGTACAAACTGGTTACAGGCGCATCTTCCTCATGAAATTCGATATTTTCACGCCCCAACTTATGGAGAAGTACAAACCATGAATAACGATTATATAGATTAACAACAATGATTCGGCCACCAGGTTTAACAACACGATGAATTTCAGCGATAGCTTTTGGAGTGTCTCCAGTCATATGAAGAACACCTCGAGAATAGATCGCGTCAAAGGTGTTGTCTGGAAATGGCAAGTCAAGCGCACTTCCAACACTCAAATATGCAAGTTGCTCAACGATCGCAAAATGTTGTCGAGCCATTTTCACCGCTGAGGGGGCAATATCAATGGCAGTCACGTTTACCCCGCGCTTGATCCATTCAACAGCGTCAAAACCCATTCCACACCCAACTTCGAGAAGCTTCCGATCTATTAAATTCGATGCTTCCTTGGTAATAAGCGGTAGAAGATATTCATGCCTGAACATAATCGGGTGAAGCTGCTCGAAATACTCTTTGGAAGCGATCTCAATTCCCTCTCCCTCTAGGAATTGGGTTCCCATAACATGCTCATTCCAATATCGATAGACATCTCGCTGAATCTCTTTCATGCTATTTTCGCCTAAGTAAAATACCCTTGAGTATAAGATAATCAGTCCAAGGACAAGTTCACATCACAAGGTTTCTAGAACAGACCTGAGCTAATTCAATCCTTTATCGACCAAATTAAAATTCATGACGAATGGTGCGAGACTACCGATCTTATTGGATGCATAGCGCCACGAGGATGTTTAACCAAGTACGGTCCAATGGCCAGGTAATCCAGCTTCCCATTTAAAAAAGCTCGCACGCAATCATCTGCGCTACAAACGATTGGCTCTTCATGCATGTTGAAGCTGGTGTTAATGATCGCTGGAAGTCCAGTCTTGCGATAAAAGGCCTCAATGATCCGATAATAACTTGGATTCCGATCTTTAACTACAAGGTGAGGGCGTGCCGTGCCATCGATATGTACCACACCGTCCATTCGATCTTTCATCCAAGGTGTACAGTGAAAGGTAATCGTCATAAACTGAGCTGCATGTTCAGCGCCTTCAACCCTTTCGAAGCATTTCTCTCTCTCCTCGTAAAGCACCGAGGGCGCGAATGGCATAAACTCTGTGCGGTTCAGGTTTTTGTTGAGCCAATCGTTCACATCTCGATCCGTGGGTTGAAATAGGATCGATCGGTTCCCCAACGCGCGCGGGCCGTACTCCATCCGTCCATTAGCTCTCGCAACGACATAACCCCTAACCAGCAAATTGGCAATCTCTTCCTCTAATGTCTTTGACAAGTCTTCAGGCGTAATCCCTGCTTTACGTAATGCCAAACCAATGTCCACTTCTGAGAGTCCTTTCCCCAGGTAGACATCCCCTAAAGGCTCCGGATCCCTTGTCATCGTCTGCTCCAAGACTCCGGGGACACAGGCTGCCAGTGCTGCTCCTACTGCCAATCCGCCATCACCCATGTGCGGATGGATGAACAAGTGATCTATTTCTGGAAGGTCATGAACCTCCTCATTAACACGGACATTCGCAAACACACCTCCAGCCAGAGCCAAATCGTGCAAACCAGCTCGATGTGCCCAGTATCTAACATATCGAGGCGCCAGATCCTCGAAATACCGTTGGATGCTTGCTGCAAGATCTTCCCGGGACCACCCTGAGGGCAGCCGACGCTCAAGTTCTCTGATCGCAGCATGGAACACGAACCCCGCGCGATTGATAAAGGTGCCATCTTGTTCATCGATAAACTGCTGCAGGATCGGAACGAATTTAGGCTCACCATATGCAGCTAGTCCAGTGATCTTGCCCTCGTGCTTCATGGCTTTGAAGCCACATAGGTGAGTAACATATGCGTAATAATTTCCAAGGGAATTGTACGCTGAGACTTCATGCAGGTACTCAAAGCGCCCATTTCGCACAGCATACACGAGCGAACTTCGTCCATCCCCACCCCCATCGATAGACAGCGCTAAAGCATCACGGAAACCGCTGGTGAAGTAGGCGGAGGTAAGGTGGGCAAAGTGATGATCGATGAATTTAATCTGACAGTAGACTCCAAACTCTTCCCTTAGGATTCGGCGAATGACGCGTCTTCGCTGCCAGAAGGCTGGGGCAAGCAATGTATAATAACCAGTCTCTAGGAGGGGTAGTCTCTCCCGATAAGGAGAAATCTTAGACGCAACTCGTTTTATAATATTCCTTGAGCCGTCACTAGATTGTTCGAACCACCCATCAAAACACTCGAGTTGATCGACAAATAGGCTGCGTGTGGCAGCCACGAGAACGGCATCAAGCTCCTCAACATTTGTGTTCGTGAGATCGAGCACTTCCTGGATCGAGGCGCGCGGAAAGCCTACCACAAGCTTCAAGCGAGAGAGTCGTTCCTCGTTGACCGCCGTTAGAATTTTGCCGTCTTCGATTAATGCGGCACCACTATCACCTTCGGTTGTTATACCCAATACTTTCATGTTCAGATACTTCCATAGTCGTTCGGAAATTTAAGCCACGCGCTCAGTTTCATGTAGTCAATTCGAAGAATTTATAAGTCCAAAAGTGTGGATGGATCATTGCGTTGACGTGGAGTAGCCCAAGCAAGGCTTTTACTCGGGCCACTCCACATATGGGACTTGGATCAGGTTAATCGAGTGGACATCCCAGATTGTTGTCGCTGTCAAGTGACTCAGCTAAGGTGAGCATCGTTTCCCTATCAGAGCTTGCTAGGGCGGCGTTCACATCAGCGATCACTTCACCCGCAGTAAGTGGATAATCCACATCCGGTGAGCTTGCATTAAGAAGCGCAGCCACAGCCGCTCGCAGGAGGATCCTTGCACCACCCTCAAGCCCCTTTCCCCCTGGATAATTCAGTGCTTCCATAAGCGTGTCGTCGGCAAGGTCTGGGAAAGCACCAGCGCCTGTGAACGTGCCACCTACAAGGTCGCCTGGAGCATAACCAGTTGCTGCCCAGGAATCCTCATGGTTTTTCCAGTAGCCAGGGGTACACCCCTCACCATCGGGTACCTCGACCGAGATTCGAATATTATCGATCGCACCGGAGCCGTTGAGTAATACCTCCATCGACTCCACACCAGTGAAACCGATACTCACTGTTTTCGATTGATTATCGCCTCCAGTATTTCCGATAGGAATTTCTTGGAGCCCAGGGTAGAGTTTTACCTTGGCGCCAACCTCGGTGCCCTCAATATCGATAACATCGATGCTGTCGACAGTGACCGAGCCGGTTGTACCCCAATTCGTAAAATTAAATACGAAGAGCGCACCTGTCACAACAGCATCGTCTGGGTCAGATGTATCTCCATCCTCACTAATGATCAGTACATTACCGAAACTCGGGCTGAATAGGTCCCAGTCGCCACCACTACATAATGTCGGATCTGGCGGAGGGCTTCCGTCGGGCGCTACCTGAGCGTCACATGTGGCGTCGAAGATCATCGCCTGATTTCCGGCGAGCTTGGGATTTACCCCATTCACCAGCACATAACCCTGGTCATCGCCCGTGATGCCCAATCCGACATCCAGCGTGCTCACGATGTCTCCTTCGGACAATCCATCCTCGAAATCAATCACGGCACTCGAAGTCGCCGCAAACGAGACCATCGAGCTCAGGGCGAGTGCAATCATGAGTGTTGTGACAGCACCGATACGGAATACCTTTCTTTCTGTGTTCATTACTTACCTCCCGAGATATAGATTTGATCCTTTCCTCGTTGAACGATCCAGCTCGCTCATTCCTCAAATGAATACCACTAACTCGCTGTACTTAAACGTAAGTTATAACTTTAGAGGTGACCCATCTCTTTCAACCATTCATATGTCCTCCTTACCCCTTCTTCTAATGTAATCTTCGGATAAAAACCAAGTTCTTCTTTCGCTTTTCTTGTATCAAACGAAGTATTTCCAGCGTAGAATTTGATGCTTCTACGAGAGTAAGGTACTTGTGTTTTTAGTATCCGTGCGGTGATCTCAAGCATCACTAAGCCCGGCAAAACCAGCGCTTGTGGTAACTTAAGTTTTGGCGGTGCGACATCCAAACAGTTTGCGACTTCACCTGTAAGCTCACGTAATGTCACCGCTCGTGGTCCAGCGACAATGAAGATCTCTCCAGGAGCACGAGGTTTGGTGGCCGCCATCTCAAAGGCTTCAAGCATGTCTTCGATGTAGATCGGATGACGTAGCGACCGTCCATCGCCCACAAAAAAGAAACGCCTCTTCTGGATAGCCGTAAATAGCTTCAATGTGCGTGGGCAGCCTGGTCCATAAACCCAAGCCGGACGAATGATCACCACTGGATAAACATTCTTCTTTGCGTATTCATGGACTTCCATTTCGCCTGCAAGCTTTGACCTCTCGTAGGCTGTGTCTGGGTGACATTCGGAGCTCTCATCGGCAGGTGGATTTTTCAGAGAACCATAGACACCTACGCTGCTGCAATGCACAAATCGTCCTACACCCGCCCGATGACATCGCGCGACGAAATCCCTGGTCCCACCCACGTTAACTGCCCAGAAGTGTTCTTCTGTAACCCCAATCTCGAGATGTACACTCGCCAAGTGAAAACAGATATCGATGTCCAGAAGGTATGGCTCGATCAATGCGTGATCTGTAAAGTCACCCTGAAGTAGCTTTAGTCGGGGATGATCGCTGATCGATGATAAATCCCCAAGATTCAGATCCACTGCTGTTACATGGCGACCACGTTCCAGTTGATCCGAAACCAGATGTGAACCTATAAAACCGCCCGCCCCAGTTACCAGAATCCGCATATGCTAATCTTTATAGGCCAAACTAAATTTCATGTTTCTTACAATGGCTAGGAAACGGTGATTAGATTGTGAAGGACTTTGTGAGAAGCACTATTGCTGAGCTTAGGAGGATATCAACACGTCAGGTCTAATACTATGGCGAAGCAAAACGGAGGATGAGCCTGATTTCATCCTCGCTTAGAGAATACAATCTGTGTAGATGGACTCCACTTCTTTGATTTCTTGATCTTTCTTACCCTGATCCCAGTCCAATTCACTCGCCATAACGGCCGCAACGCTGTGCAGACTATCCTCCACCGGTTTTCCTGCAGCACCTAGATCCGTCCGCCTAAGAATGACATCTGACAATTTTTGAGCCATCGCTTCGCGAATAGCGTATAGTATTTCCGCCCTCAGTAGTTCTGAAGGCGTTGTATTCTCAATTCTCGGATTGGTGTCCTCATTCATGTAACGAAGCACTTGCCGATAGTTTGATCCGTACATACGAATCAGGTGCTCAACATCCTTAGCTTCCACACCACCCGGCATGTTTGCATTTTCTGACATAATAAAATCATTGAAGCGCTCGATATCACCACCATAAATTGGTTTCTTATGCGTCTGACATGGAATCATCTCTCGATTAAGCTTCCTTAAAACCAGATCCAACACCTTTTCAGCGATAAATCTGGCCGATGTGTACTTAACACCCATAACCGAGATCAATCCTTCGATATCATCCTCTACTTGATGATCAAAGATTTTTCCCTGCCTAAGGAGCCGAAAACGATCTGTCTTTGACCCATTGTGGGTAATTGGAAGTAGACCTTGATGTTTGAAGCGTACACCGTCAATGGTTAATCGAGCAGTCGGGTATGCTGTATTGACCAAATCGATGAAACTCTGGATGTACTCCTCCGATACACGGGGCTTTGTCGACTGACCGTCATATGGTGCATGGGCGGTCCCGACCAATGAAAATCTTCGCCAAGGGACAATGAAGATCGTAGGCGTGTACCTTGCAATAGGATTAGCAAGTTCCATGTGAACAGGATAGGTATTAATTCCAGCAGCATACTCGTGAACAATCTGGTCCGTAATTAGATTCATTGCAAGAGAGGCGTAGAATCTTCTTCGAACATGGCTGCGATTGAGCAGGCTGAGCACACGATCAACCCAAGGGCCGGTTGCGTTTATCACAAGTTTGGCTCGTATTTCGAGTTCCTGACCTGAAAAAGTATCGACAGCCAGAACACCCACGACTCGATCCCTTTTCATAACCAGGTTAATCACCTCAAGGTAATTCGCCAGAACCGCACCTTCGTAATCCGCTGATTGAAGGACTGAAAGGCATAGCTGTTCAGAATTATAGATTTGAGCATCATACCAAACAGATCCTCCAGTAAGACTGGCCCTATCAGCTATCCCGGGCAGTATCTGTAAGCACTCGCCTTTGGAGATGATTCGACCATTGGGTATATATTTTTGGGGATCACCTAACTGGTTGCGATCAAAACCCAAGAGGTCGTTCAACCCCAAAGCCACAGTCATTACTTCCTTGGATCTCACTCCATGACCATGTGTGGGCAGCAAGAAAGGGAGAGGATGCACGAGATGGGGAGCAATTCGCATGAACACCGTTCGTTCACGGATCATGTTGCGCACAAGCACAGGATTCGCGTCTTGAAGATAACGAAGACCTCCATGGATGATTTTCAAGGAGTTGGAAGATGTAGCGTGGCCGAAATCTCCTTTTTCCACCAAAGCTACGGATAAGCCGCGCAGACTTGCATCCCATGCGATGAAGGATCCATATATCCCTCCCCCAATAACGAGTAAATCGTACTCTTTGGTAACTAACGCTGCTAAATCTCTTTGCATCAGATTACTGGCTTCTACTTGATTGCAAAAGCAAGAAGATGCCATCCAAACGGTCTTACGAGTAACATTGGTATTCGTTGAAAAAAAGGCACAAATAATCTGTTATAGGCTTCAGCTTTTAAGCCACGATGCAGTCTAGTTCTTACTGGGAAGCGTTCGGGAACAATTCGAACATGCTGAAAACGCCTTAGCATTTTTTTGAATTGCCCGATGGAATACTTTCTCAGCACCGGAGCATCTTCATGCTCAAGTTCAATCTTCATCAACTTCGACAATGCATTTAGCCAGGAGTACTTGTTGTAGACCATAAGGATGGCTTCTCCACCAGGGCTTAAAACTCGGAACAGCTCATGTATCATCCTTTTATCATCTGCTGTATATTGCAGAACTCCGTGGGCGTAGACTACATCAAAGCTATCATCGTCAAATCGTAAAGCCTCACCATTCATCACCTGCAGATCTGCTTGAAGGCCATTTTGTTCAAAGCATGTTCGCGCCAATCGAATGGGAACTTCAGCTATGTCGACGCCGGTCACTATGGCCCCGCCCCGAGCAAATTGGATCAGATCGATCCCAAGTCCACAGCCGACCTCTAACACCTGTTTTCCGAGGAAAGATGAAAAGTCAACAAGATGCGGCAAGTAGTGCAGCTTAGCAAAGCGATAGGCTTCAAGCTCATGGAAAAAAGCTTCTGTACCCACAGGGTTGGCCGTAATTTCTTCATCATGAAGATTCGTGTTCCAATACTCCCGGATAGACTCCATAAGAATGTTAGTCGAATCGAAGGTTCGTGGAATTGTATGCTCCATATTAAAAGTCATCAGCGAAACTATGAGAGAGATGTGTTCACCCGAAGGGGGGTTCGTTCACCTAGTACCTGTTGGTGCCAAAGTTCGAAAACGATCAGCGCCCAGAGACGATGGCTGTTGTTCACACGGCCATCCAAATGCTCCGAGATCCAATTGATAACACATCGCGGTTCAAAGTATCCACGGCGTCGGATACTATCCACTGAAAGCAAATCGGTCATCAACGATTTCAATGGACCACGCAGCCAGTGCTTCAAGGGGATGCTGAACCCTTGTTTCGGCTTGTCCAAGACTGCCTTTGGCAAATAGTCAGACATGGCTTGACGAAGGATCATCTTTGTCTTTAATCCACGTAATTTCATGCTAGGTGGAAGATTGAGCGCAAATTCGACGATGCGGTGATCAAGCAAAGGTGCTCGAGCTTCGAGAGACACAGCCATGGTCATCCGATCGACCTTGGTCAGAATGTCATCTGGAAGATAGGTCTTGATATCCACATACTGCTGTTGACAAAGCGGCGCTAATAGCCGGGTTTGTTGAAAGTGACGCTCAAGTATATCTACCGGGGTGGACCCATCTAGAGCCGCTCGCAAGTCTGGGCGATAGAGAGAAGCCTTATCACCCTCGTTCATAAAGATCATCCAGCGAGCGTGTTGTAGCGATTGTGGTAGGGCTCCCCCTTCCACAAAACGCTTAACCTTGTTTACCAGCCCCTTTTTTGATGACTGGGGAGGTATTTGTGCCACGATTGCGGGCATCGTCCATTGGCGTAACCATGTTGGTAGCCATCGATAGTAGCGATCAAGATGCTGAGCGACATAGGTGTCATAGCCACCAAAGAGTTCGTCTCCACCATCTCCAGATAACACAACTTTAACCGATTGACGAGCCAGTCTGGAAACTAAATAAGTTGGAAAAATCGAGAAATCAGCAAAAGGCTCATCCAATTGATTCGCCAGATGCTCAGCTAATGTCGCGATATCAGGTTTGAGGATCTCTTCGGTATGATCTGTTCTGAAGTGCGTGGCAACCTTCCGAGCATATGGTAATTCATTATAGCTAGCATCTTCAAAACCTATGGAGAACGTCCGGACCGGGTAAGACACAGCTTCGCTCATACAGGCGACCACAGTACTGGAATCAATACCTCCGCTGAGGAAAGCGCCCAGTGGCACATCGCTCACCAAACGCATCTGCACCGCGTCATAAATCAGTTCGTGCAAGAATTCCGCGCAATCTCTTTCGTTAACAGACACCCTCTCGAAATGCACATCCCAATACTGCTCGAGGGTTATTCTTCCATCCTGAAACACCAACTGATATCCTGGCATCAGCTTGTGAACACCCTTGAAGATGGTGCGTGGAGCAGGGATATACTCAAATGTTAGGAATTGATCAAGGGCGATAAGATCAATCTCCCTAGGCACATCTGGATTTGCAATAACAGCCTTGAGCTCAGACCCAAAGACCAATTGACCACCAGAGTTCCAGTAATATAAAGGCTTTATCCCCAGTCGATCTCTCACTAGTAACAACCGATGGCAGCGCGAATCCCATACTGCAAAGGCGAACATACCGTTGAAGTACTCCACACACGAGTCGCCGTATTCTTCATAAGCGTGGATTACTACCTCGGAATCACTCTCAGACGTAAAGATATGTCCCTTGTCGATGAGCCGACGCCGGAGCTGTTGGTAATTATAGATTTCACCGTTGTAAACAAGCCAGATGGTTTGGTCCTCATTCGTCATAGGCTGTTGACCTGTGACTAAATCGATAATACTTAGCCTACGCATACCAAGGCCGACATTCATACCCAAGTAGTAACCCTCATCATCAGGTCCACGATGATTCAAGACGTGGGTCATCCTTCTCAGGATCGCCTCATCTAGATAAAAGTTCGGTTTACTGGATACTACACCACAGATGCCACACATGATGTCAATTCTGTACGGATTTGGAATGCTCAACTAAACTTTGAGAGGACCGCTGAAAAGCCTGGTACGCCTGATCCAATCGAGTAGAATACTTCGCTGGGTCACAATACTCCATGGCAAAGTTGTGGGCCTGACGACCTACCTGTGTCCTCAAATCTGGAGTTTGGATGAGTCGTGAGATACCTTCAGCCAAATCTTCCTTTGTGGGTTTCACAAGAACCGCTACTTCGTTGTTTAACACTTGTGTATGCGAAGGTATTCTTGTGGCGACGATCGGCTTTCCTGAAAGTAGATAGGTATATATTTTCAGCGGTACGGATGTACCGAAGATCCGCGGCGAAACCAATATCTCCGCAAGCCCCACATAGAGCGGGATCTCCTCGACTGGGACAGTCCCGACAAATCGGATCCACTCCTCTAGGTTTCTCCTCCTGACCTCATTTTTCCAATACTCGATTTGACGTGGCCTTCCTCCCACCAAGAGGAAAACCACACCTGGGTGCTTCTCCTTTACAGACTCTACACTATCCACCAAAAGATCGAGACCCTGGTAGCGTTCAAAGCTACCGGTATAGACAACCGCTAACCTACCATTCAAGCCAAACCTGTCCCTTAATTCGTCAACGGACTTTTCAGCAATTGGCATGAACTCCGTTTGGATGGGTAGGTTTTCGACCCTGGTATAGTTCACGGAGGGATTTACACCCTTAACGTACTCCCCAAGGTCACCATCAATCGTTAGAACACCATCACACGTGCGGAGGGTCCATCTCTCCAGTATCTCAAAAAGCTTGATAATGGGTGGGACATTACCGAAATTAAAATTTTCTAATTGCCGGGGTAGTCGGGAATGCATGTCGTACAAATGGTGAGTTCGAAATAAGACAGAGAGGGGTATTGAAAAGAAGGCGGCTTCCTCGTGGCTGTGAATTACGTCATAACGTCTCCTGCTCAACATCACAATGGCTTTCCAGACAATGAAAACATCAAGAAATAGTTTGCGCCAGGAAGGCCCTGCCTTCACCTCTTTTATCCATGGAATGCGGGGAATCCTGTGAATCTTAACACCCGGAATATCCACATCCTCCCCCACGTGATATGTCAAAAGGTCCACTTCGTGACCTAATGAAGAAAGTGCGCACAACCGTTGGTAGACACTGATTGGCGTTCCTCTGGGCACGAGGAATGGCTGAGGTGCAATCATTAATATTTTCATCGGATCCTCCGCCTTCTGCGTAACTGACAACACCTACATCTCAATGTATTAATCATGAGGCCTCCAGGAACACTCGGTTCCTAACCAAGAGCACCGAAATTTCATCAATTGACTCAACTTGTTTGAGGGGTTGAAATATTAAATCTTAGATTGAATAATCGTGGACGATACTAATAACGTTTTTTCTTATAGGTATATCGATTGAAAGGGATAATATAATCATCTGGTGTGTAAAGGTCGAATTGTTAGTCCATATCCGCTAAACGGTAGCGTGGTTGCTGGCATTGAGCGACACACAAACAGCAACGGCTTCTAGCAAGGTGAGATCCCCGGCTGCAAATCCGTTCGCCTTTGGATGGACAAGTGTAAGCACCCCAAATAGCCGGTTATCCGTAACCAGTGGTACGCTGATCGCCGAACGGGAATTGCTGCCGTTGTCATCCCATCTCCGCACAAGCCAGCGAGGATCTTCTCGGGTATTCGGTACCAAGACGGCCTGACGGTGATTAGCAACCCATCCCGCAAGCCCATCTTCAAGAATGCCGTCCAACTGGTCTGGTGAGCGGTCATAGAGTTCACCCTTATAAGCCACAGATCCTTCTTTCAACTTACCACTTTCGTCGAGCACCAAGACACTACCGCTGCCAGCCCCTACTTTCTCAACGACTAATCGCAGGATGTGCTTCAGCATCTCGTGCAGGTCGACTTGACGGATAAGTTGGTTATTGATGGCATACAGCAACTCGAGAGAGGTTCGATCGCTTTCTTTCAAGGGAGTTTCGGGGGTCATTTCTGGTTCCACCTTCAGAAGCTCACCGGCAATGGCACCCTCCTTAACAACTGAGGGTAGAAGTGGAATCGCTTCCTCAGTTGTTATCTCCTGATCCGCGATCTGACGTAATGTGCTGATAATCATGTGCTCCAACATCAGATGGACATCTTCCACCTGCTCAATACAATCACTGGGAACATGGATGTTCAGGTCAACCCATTCACCTAACCGTCCACCATCCAATCCTGTGAATCCAATCGTCGTTGCCCCAACTTTCTTGGCAAACGCAATGGCCTTGATCACATTAGGAGAGTTACCGCTAGTGGAAATTCCAAGGACAACATCGTCTGGCTGGACTAGGTTAGCCAATGCTTCCGTAAAGACGTTATCGTAGCCCTCATCATTCGCGTACGCTGAGAACACCGCCATATTATCTGTGAGCCCAATAGCACGAAAATGAGGCCATCCATCTTTCTTCGTGTTTTTGGCCAAATCACAGACAAAATGCTCAGCCGTTGACGCGCTCCCCCCATTTCCAAGAATAAAAACCTGCTTGTTATTCATGCGAGCGCGATGCAAGACATTTATGGCTTCAACGATGCTTGTAATAGGCAACGCATCGAGAACGCTTTGAAGTTCCCCGATGTACCTGCGGATGGAGATACGCTCTCTACCAGAGCCACGCTCGATATCGGGGAGCGGGTGTTGCCGTTCACGAATAAGCGTTGGTAATTGAAGGTCACTCTTTTCCCGCCCCGACCGAATCGGAGCATGTACACTAGTAAAAGTACGTTGGTAATAAAAAATCACCTTTGATCCATCTGGTTCAAGCTGGAATGGAAGCTCTTGCAATCGGCTGAGTGAGGTGCGCACCGTATCCTGTTTCTCTTGTGGGACGTATAGGAGCAGGAAACCACCACCGCCAGCACCTGTGATCTTTCCACCGATCGCCCCAGCCCGCCTTGCAGCGGTATACATCTCGTCGATCGTATCACTGCTAATCCGGCTCGCTAATTGTTTCTTTAATTTCCAGTTCCCGTGCATCAAGAAGCCAACCGCGTCCGGATTCCCCGACCGAAGTTCATCGCGGGCCGCATAGGCTAGAGATCTCATCTCACGCAAGATCGGGAGGCGATCCCTAATATTGGCTTGCTGCTCAGCTAAGATTGTGTCCGCCTGACGTGTCACTCCGGTGAAGAAGAGGAGTAGATTGTCATCAAGCTGCTGTTTAACACTTGGGTGAAGTGGGACATCTTCAACGAGAATCTGACCACCCGGCAAAAACTCCATAAATCGGAAGCCACCATAAGCAGCTATGTATTGATCCTGAACGCCAATCGACTTGCTTAAGATCCCGATTTCTATTTCACAAGCCTCACGAGCCAGACGATCGGGAGATACATTCTCCCCCAGGAAGGTATATAAGGCATGCAGTGCACCCACGGTGACCGTACTTGAAGAACCTAAACCTGAGCCAGCCGAGGGGATATCTCCCATCGTGGTGATCTCAACCCCTTCGGTGATCCTTGTTTTTCGCAAAGCTTCCCGAATGAGTTCATGCTTGATTTCATCGAGGTTATCGACCATCTCCGTGCGCGTGTAACCCACTCGCAGCTTGCGGTCAAACCGCTTCTTAACCGTGACAAATATGGATTTGTCAATGGCCGAACTCAGAACACAACCACCCTCTTCCGTAAAGAACGACGGGAAATCGGTCCCCCCACCAAATAAACTAACGCGCAGAGGCGCCTGGACAACGATCATGTGAAATGCTCCTAAATGATCTGATGATTAAAGACAAGCAAACGGAAGCGAGGATTTGTGCGGCGTGGAGCCAAGCCATAGGCATTCAACCGCCAGCCATGAGACCTAAGCCGGTGGCTGAACGCTGATCGCTTTCTCTCCTTTCAAGTAGACAATTCCGGCTATGGTCACTAGAAGTGCCAAATCCTTCTCGGTAAATCGCCCCGGCTCAGAATGGGCCAAGGTCAAGACACCGACAACCCGATCCCGTGCCATCAGCGGAACACTGATCACCGAGCGCGACGAACCATTATCGACCTCCCAGCTTCGTTGAAGCCAACGTGAATCCTCGCACGTGCTTGGGATCAAGGCGGCTTGACCATGCTCAACGACCCATCCCGCCAGACCTCGGTCAAGCATGTCTTCCATTTGCTGAGGGTCATAGCCGTCGATCTGGTCAGCGTATATCAGCGCGCCATCATGGATACGATGATCCTCATCAAGCACGAGGATGCTCCCGCTGATGGCACCAACACTCTCGAGAGCAAGTTCCAGAAGCCGTTGAAGCGCAGCATTTCGGTCAGGTGGATCCGCGAGTTCATGGCTGAAGGTGTAAAGTTGTTCCAGCGAGTCAGGGAAATGTTTTGTGTCGCTGCCGCCACGTGAAGTTTCTATCCCCTTCCCGGTCGACTCTCCGACGAGTTGGCTAAACGCTTCCTGAGAGTGCCCAACAATCCCTCCTTCCCGAGCTTCAACTTGGACGGACGTAGGGGCGAGACGGATGGGTATGAGACGCTCCGAGGTTCGGAAATAATCGACGGTCTTTTCGAGGCCAATTTCCAGTGTTGTCGAGGGTGACCAACCCAATTCCCGCTGCGCTTTTTCAGCAATGAGGTAAATCCGACGTGTCTCACCCACCTTGGGCGGGGCATGCATAGGATCCTTTTCGAAGCCGGTTATGGCTTGAAGCGTGGCAAAGATCTCGTTGATCGAAGTTCCCCGACCAGAGCCGAGGTTATAGATCCCGCTCCCGTCGCCAGATGTCAACGCCAGCAGATTCGCTTGAGCGCAATCGGCGACGTATACAAAGTCTCGCTGTTGCTCACCGTCACCGTTGATTACAACCTCTTCACCAGACAACATTTGACCCGTGAAAATGGCGACAACACCTGCCTCACCATACGGATCTTGACGCGGCCCGTAGACGTTGGGATATCGCAAGACGGTGTACGCAAGACCATAATTCTGCTGATACATATAAAGGTAATGCTCTACTGTGTGTTTGCTGGCACCGTACTGGCAAATC
>JABAOF010017879.1_pt1 | contig 21226 bp, 21 predicted proteins | sample 7062171 | NCBI WGS metagenome assembly JABAOF01 (sample SAMN14538628, study PRJNA623070) | marine sediment metagenome | biome: marine biome [ENVO:00000428]; feature: marine pelagic biome [ENVO:01000023]; material: deep marine sediment [ENVO:00002113] | place: India: Gulf of Khambhat ...
TCTTGTTGAAGTAGACGGTGTTAACCAAAAGGACGTTTACACCGAAGACGTTTTGGATATGACATCGAAGTTAGTCGATACAGTAGGAACTATTCCCGGCGTATTTAGCGTCTCTAGTGTTTTAGATCTTGGAGATACTAGAGATGAAATATTGAGAGTGCCTTTAGATAAAAGATCGAAATATGTTGACGGAGATCAAAAATACTCCCTAATAGAAGCAGAGATTGATTCCACCGAAATGCCAAAGAGAATTGAGCTCATAAAAACTTTTCAAAAAACAGTTGAAAAAATAGACAAACCAAAGGGAACGAAAGTCACTGTTACTGGTGGATTGGCCTTGGAATATGCTTTTTTTGAAGCCATTAAAAATGGTTTCGCAAAATCAATAATTGTGACCGCTTTCACCATAACGGTTGTTCTATTCTTTATTTTTAGAAGCCTTATTCGCGCTGCTTTCATTATGATACCAATACTCGTGGCTGTTCTAGCGGCATATGGAACGATGCACACCTTGAATATACCTTTAAACTTTATAACTTCTACCTTCGGCGCGATTACCTTGGGACTTGGAATAGATTACAGTATCCACTTGGTGCACAGGTTCCAGGAGGAATTGGATAAGGGAAAACCTAATGCCCTAAACATCGCTGTTTCTAGAATTGGTAGAAACACGATATTTACAGCCATAACTACCATGGCAGCTTTCTTCGGTATATCAATCGCAGGAATTAGAATGTTAACTGAATTTGGCGTGATGTCTTTCATAGGGATATCTTTTTCTGCTTTATCCGTGATCTTGTTCCTGCCATCATATTTACTGCTGGAAACTAAATTGAATAGAGGAACTATAGATTTCTCGAGAATTACCGGCGCTCTTGGAATAAAAGATATATTGCCAACTTTAACGTCTAGATTATCCGATTTCTCAGTAAAAAAACCCTTTGCAGTTTTATTTTTCATGGGACTTGCTCTATTTCCTATTTTATATGGAATGTCCCAAATAGTAAGTACTTCCGATGCTAAAATGTTTTTGCCTAAAGATGATCCAATTGTAGTGGCAAATAACATTGTAGAAGATAAATTTGAAGCACCATTTACATTCAGTTACTCTTTTGTTTTAATAGAGGCAGATGATGTAAGAGAACCTGAAATAATGAAGGCAATGGAGAAAGTGCATGAAAGTTCGATGAGTTTACCCTGGGTTGAAGAAGTATCTAGCATTTTAAGCATGATCGGTCCTGTATCGGATTCGGAGAATAAAAGAGATATCATTGAGAAAATTAATGGGGTGCCTCCAGATAATAGAAGAAGGTTCTTAACAAAGGATTATACAGAAGCTATAATAATCATAAGAGCAGAAGGAACACAGTTAGAAGAAAGTAATGTGAAGGAGCTCTATGATATCATCGATTACGTCGAAACGCCTGAGGACGCTACCTTTGCTCAAGCAGGCACTGGCGTGCTTACTTCTTCGATGTTAAGAAAAATGGAAGAAGGTCAAGCTAGGATGACAGTGGTTAGCATAATTCTGGTTTTAGTAATTTTGTCTTTCGCCCTTAAAAGTCCGTATAGAATTCCGTTGGCGCTTGGACCCGTACTTATAGCCATAGTTTTCGCCACGGGCACCATGGGCTTGCTTGGAATTCCATCTACACCCATTACAATTATGTTAGCCACAGTTATGCTTGGATTAGGTATAGATTATAGCATACACTTCCTTTCAAGGTATAATGAAGAAAAAGAAAAAGGATTAAGTACAGAAGAGGCGCTACATTCAACTTCCTTAAAAGTTGGAGAATCTATCGCTCTAACAACCGTAACAACGATTTTTGGGTTTCTCTCCCTCATTACAATGATTCTCGTTCCAGTGCAGGACTTCGGCAAGATATCTGCAATTGGGTTAGCTATATCCGCGATTTTTGTAATCATGTTAATCTCGGCGGGTATTGTAATCAATGAAAGAGTTATTGCAAGGCTAATTTCATTAATACCCCACGTATGGAGGCTTAAATGAGATGCGCATGCTGAAAAGAAGATTTGGAAGAAATCAAATATTGCAAGTTATGTGGAAAACCCTTGCCTCCTGAGGAGGAGATTCCACCCCAGATAAAAGTCTAAAGAAATGATTATCTTTTATTGGCGTTTATTCGCTTAATCTCTCTACAACCACGTTCATTCTATCAAGTCCATTAATCTTTACCCTTTCTCCTTTTTTCAAAGTTTCGTTTGAAATGGCGCTCCATAACTCGTTTTTATATCTTATAATCCCCTTTGGATTTATATCACTCACAACAATGGCCTCTGATCCTATCATCTCTTCCCAACCCATTTTCGCCGGGATTCTCATATCCTCCACTATCTTGAAATATAAAGTCCCTGAGATAACCAATATTACGATATATAAGGGAAAAGCAGTCCAGAAAGGGAAAAAAATGAAAAGTCCAAAGCCGATTAAAGGCGAAAGTAAAATCAAGTGGCAAAGCAATCATAACACCTCAAGCAATATATTAAACTCCTCCCCAGTAGATTTGCTCTTTAAAAAAGAAAAAATTGTATTATCCCATTATTTCACTGTTCTCGTCTTCCTAAGAAAACTTCTCCTATTTATGGCATGATTCTTCGTTTTGATTATCTTTTGGGTTTTTTTTATGTCCTGAATGTCCTCCATGGCATCCTCCACAACCAAGTCCTAATTTTCTTGATAAGACGCCCCATATTACGAGGAATCCTAGTAAGACCGATACATTAAATAGGAATTCAGCCATTTGGTATCACCTCAAACAATAGTTTAAAGGAGGAAACTTTATCCTTTGCTCTTTAAAAAAGGAAAGAAATCTCACATTCAACTTTAAAATAATAGAAATTTTAAGAGAAAAAAGTTTGTTAGCAAGCAAAAATCTAGCCCATCCTACAACCTTAATGCTCAATTTTTTGCCGTTTTCTACATCCTCAAGTTTAAAATTCCACCTCTCCAATTGGTTCTGATCCTATGATAGTTCCATCCTCCAGTATTTTCACAGGGTATTGTGGTAGTGGTCTTGGAGGTGGTCCTGCTATGACTTTTGCCCCATCATAAGGATCGAATTTTCCATCGTGACATGGGCAGTATATCTGGTCTAGATCTTTTCTGTAAAATGTAACACAAGAAAGATGGGTACAGATTGCCGAGTATGCAACGAACCCCTGTTCTACACCTTTTTCCACCTTCATTCTTTGAGGTTCGAGTTTCATTAAAAGCACGGGATCTCTTTTGAAGAAGACCTTCGCGTATTGTCCATAATCTTTGAAGTGATCAGCCTTAACTACTTCTCCTTTCTTTCCAATGAGATTGTTTTCAAAATCAAGAGTATCCTCAACGTAAGTGAAAACTGGAGAATCTTCACCTCGTCTCTCTTTTGAGATGACTGGGAATACGGATTTAAACGTTGCTAAAAATGATCCAAGAAGTCCTGTTCCGGAAATTCCTATGAGCGTCTTGATGAAATTTCTTCTGCTTGTTTTGATTTTTCTTTTCTTCTCCTCTTCCATATCTAACCACTAAAGTTTTTAATAAATTTATTCATCCTATTTTTGCCTATGCATACATAGAAAGAGATTTAACGTACTCTGAATCCTTCCAAGCTTTGGCAAAGATTGCTCCTTCTTTTTCTTCTATATCTATCTGAGGTAAAGGACTAGGCGGGGGACCCGCTAATACTGCACCTGTCCTTGGATCGAACTTGCCTATGTGACACGGACAGTAGATTACATCATTGTCCTCTAAGTCTTTCCATGTGGAGACGCATGCTAAATGTGTACAGACCGCTCCAAAGGCGTAGTAACCATCTGGTAAATGAACAAGTATGGATGGCTTACCCATGAACTTGAATAACTTTGCCTGTCCTACAGGAATTTCATCAGTCTTTGCTATCTCGACCTCTTCTGAAACACCTTTTGCTCCTATCTTTGGTGACCAGGCAAATTTTAGTATTGCGCCGGTGAAAGCGGTTACATATGAACCTATAGCCGCTCCTGCTATTCCATACAGAAAGTGTCTTCTTGTGATGCCTGTTCTGACCATTTTCTTACCTCTTTTTTGGTTCATATCCATTTAAAATTAATTATAGCGCTTTTTTCTATTACTTTTTCCATTTTAGAAACGAAAAAAGGAGAGAAAATTTTTTCTCACTGAGAAAGTTTTATCCTTAATGATTTTTAAAATTGATAAAAAATACCAGAATAGAGCATCCTAGTTCTTTTTGCTGTAAAATTTTTCAATTTATATTATTTTCACCGTCTCGGACGTGTTTTTTTTAGGCGTCCAATTGATATTTTCTCCCTGTGCAGCACGATTGTTGTTAAAGCTATTACCCCAAGAAAAATTAAAGTGATTAATAAATAATTTAAAGATTTTTTAGTTGGAATTGGGGTTAATACTAGAGTTACATTTTCATAGACCTCTTCTCCGGACTTCACCGTTATCATCTTCATGTAATCCTCGTATCCGGTCATGGTTACTTTTATCGTGTAAGTACCTGGAGAAACACTTAGTTCTAGAGGAGTTTTTCCTTTATAATCGCCGTTAAGAGATACGCTTGCATCAGAAGGGTTAGAGGAGAGAATAATTATTCCTTGCTTGGATGTTAGGAGTGTATTTACACTGGTTTTCCCTCCGGATTTCACCGTTATCATCTTCATGTAATCCTCGNNAGGGTTAGAGGAGAGGATAATTATTCCTTGATTAGGAATAAAAGTTATAGACTCTTTAGCAAGGTTTAAAGCTTTTTCAGCTTGCATAGATGCAGATTTAGCAAAATGAGTAGCATCTCCATAATTTTCATTATAATAATCTGAATTCGCCTTCTCAAACTTCTCCTGTGACATTGACAAAAGATGTTTAGCCTCTGACAGAGTAGACTCGGCTTGAGAAACATCTATACCTGACGATTTCGCCCGGTTGATCTTTTTTTCTGCATTCTCGATCTGATCCTTGGCGCTTTCTATTTCATTTGATGCCTCGTCTATATAAGATTTAACAGTATTTGCCTGTGATGTTTGTGCATTAGTTAAAGGAATTACGAGACTAACAATACCAAATCCCAAAAATAAGATTGTAATTATCCTGAAAAGGAGAAAGACTGTCCCTTTTTCTTTCGTATTATGCTGCTTGTTTGGAATCAACGCATCACCCAAGATTAGACTTAACTTTCGTTATTTATGTTCTTGAAAATAGGCAAAAAATGTCTTTTTTATTACCTATAACCGCTAGTCTTTAAAAAAGAAAAAAATTAACCGAATTTACCTTCTAAATTTAAAGTTAAACCCTCGATTTTTTTACTTCCTTAAAGGAGAATTGATAAAGTTTCTATCTACCACATCTTACTAGATGGCATTTGAAAGAAATAAACCTTGGGTGGCGTTTATCCTTATTATCCTAATTTCTATACCACTAAATCTTTCTAAAGGGGAAGAAATCGAAGAAATTGAGGGTTACATAAGTCCTGTAGGAATTCTCTATGATTATTCACCGGAAAGGTTTCAATCAGCCCTATATAACGGGAAGCCTACCATGTTAGATTTCTCTGCAGATAGATGCGGTCCTTGCAGGCTGATGATCCCTACTATGAGGGCGCTTAGAACCGAATACAAAGGAATAGCAGATATTATTANNGGACATGAACTCGCAAGAGAATACGGCGTTGTTTATCTTCCTTCATTTATATTCTTTGATAAATATGGAAAACCAATCACGACTTTGGTGGGGTATCAGGAAAAGGAAGAGATAGAATACGTATTGAATAAATTATTAAGAGGAGAAATAATAGAGGGAAAAATGCCGAGAGTGGTAAGAAAAACCAAATCTAAATATAAAGAGCCTGAGTACGAAATAAGACCTGTATATGAGTATGAAGGGAAGGTTTTAAAGAAAGGAGAAGGTACTTATGAGGATTTTCTACATTTTGGAGAGATCTTTAGTTATGAAAACTATGGTTTGAAACTCGTCGGGACAGATTTAGATAGAGAAAGAGTTTTTATAAACGTCCTATACATGGGGAGGAAGACATCCTTCTCGGGACCTATCAGTATTGGAGAAACTTTAGAGGCGAAAGAGGCAAAAATAACCTTGTTAGAAGTAGGGTCTCAAAGGGCAAAATTAAGGGTAGAGTTGCCATCCACTACGCGCTATGAATTGGTAGGGGAGACCGATAGTTCTTCGTTAGAGACATCTAATTTGAGTGCAGATTCAGCAGAATTTGGTAAAAAAATTGATCTGCTAATCATTAAGGACGTAGATAAATACAATTCACCTGTGGGTGACGACATAGACGTAATTTTGAGTGTGGAAAGCAATTTAGACAGTAATGTTAAGATTAGAATCATAGACACTATTCCAAAAAATTTTCAGGTTGTTTCTGGAAATCTGAACATAGAAGATTCCCTTTCTGGAAAAGAGCACAAGACGTATAGTTATAAAATCAGGCCCCTAAAAGAGGGAAATTATGAGTTACCCGGTTCCGTTCTCATATACTCAAATGGAAACGACGAGAAGATGATTAGAACTGAAGGTATATTAATATCCGTGGCTGAAAGATACGAAGATAAAGGATTCTTAGGACTCCTATCGTCAATCTTTAATAAGATATTGGAGTTTCTCGGATTGAGAGATTCATGAGTAGAAATTAAGGCGATTAAATGAAAGAAACCAAGGCTTTACTATTGTCTTATGGAAGAGTAGCACTGGAAGATTTTAGCGTTAAAGCATCTAAATCTAAAGCAGGTCCAGGCGCTGGATTAAAATCAGTATTCTTTAGATTTTTCAATCATAGAGTCAAACTGGAGATCGATCCTGAATCACCTTTAATTGCCAAGAGAATAGGAGAGAGGACCAAACTCTACCTTGATGGAGAAGAAATAGTCGAGGGATATGTTGAAGAACCTGTATTACACTGTCCAGAACAAGCCTATATAACTGTCTCAGAGAGTTGTATATACAACTGCCTTTTTTGTCCGATGCCTAAGTTAAAAGGTATGAGAAAAAGTGAAGAAGACATAGTAAGGATGATTAAAAAAGTATCAGATAAGATCAATGCTATCTCTATAACTTCTGGCGTTTATAAATCCTTAAGCGAAGAAGTTGAGTATGTAGCACACATAATCCGTGCCTTGGAGAAATTTGGCTTGCCCATAGGCGTTTCTATTTGTCCAACCAAGGACTCCTCTGATATACTTTATACGGCAGGCGCTAGAGAGATCAAATACAACATAGAGATACTTGATAGAAAACTTTTCAATAAAATATGCAGAGGAAAGGATTATGATTTCATCCTCGAAAGCCTCATAAATGCTGTGGATTTGTATGGAAGAAACAAGGTATTTTCTAATATTATCGTGGGTTTGGGAGAAAACAATGAAAACGTTAAGAAAGGAATTGACTTTTTAACCTCTCACGGAGTTATACCGATTCTAAGACCTTATTACCCTCATCCATTAAGAAAAGAAGAAATAGGAAATGAACGTCCATCTGCTGAGAGAATATTAAAACTTTCTACTTATCTAAAAAATTCATTGGAAGAACATAATTTAGACCTTTCACAAATCAAGACAATGTGCATACCATGCGGTGGGTGCGATATAACTCCCTTAGATTTTTAATTTGAAAATGAAGAAGTTCAGTTATTACCAATTTTAAACTAAAAACCATATGAGTATGTACAAATCATTTTGTTTTGTGGTGAGTTTAATGTTATGCTGTGTAGGTCTCTTTGCAGGACTTTTCATCGGACAGTATCTGGGAGGACCATGGACTTTCGTTGCCCCGATACTTGGTTTTGGTCTAGGTCTGGTTGGAGACAGGAAATTTATGCACAAATATCATGCACATTGAAAAATAGATCTCCTATTCGAATAAAAACCTTCTTCTCGGATATTAAAATGGTGTCTGCTGAATTATTCAATGAAACGGAAAGTATAATAGCAATTCTTTCAGAAAGCTATCCCTTTCTTGCATCCTTACTTGCTGGATTGTTCATTGGTGGTATAACATGCCCATCATGCGGTGCTACCTTAGGTGCTTATACAGCAGGCGTTGATGGATCTTTTAGGCGTGGATTATTGACAGGACTAGTGTTCAACAGCGGAAAGTTGTTATTTTTTATCCTTGCAGGCGTAGCGGTTGGCAGTCTGTATATCATATTTGACAACATCTTACTTTGGACGCTTCTCGCAATATTCGCTGGATTTCTAATGATGATTTTTGGATTCTCAATTATCGGAGTAATAAGTAATCCTTTCATCCGCTTAAGTCACGTTCTCCTAAATAGACTTCACTTGCCCATAAGTGGCAATCTTACCATGGTATTTGTGTGGGGTTTGCTCATGTCTATAGTGTGCGGCTTAGAGCTCTTAGGTCCCTTATTTCTCATAGTAATAGGGAGCTCTCTCGTTGGTTCCTTTTGGCAAGGCTTTCTCTTAGTACAGGCTTATGGAGTAGGAACCATGACTCCATCCATAATCATAGCAGGATTATCTGGTGGAGCAATAGGCTTAGGCTCTCCAAACATGAGGATAAGGGCTAGCAGAGTAGGCGGAGTTGTTTTAGTTTACATAGGGGCAATATTTGCTTTCTTGTCAGTGAAAATTTTAATCCCTATCGTGGGATTGATCGTAGGAGCAATTTTGATGCATAAACTAGAGGATATAAAAGAATTTTATACTATACTCAAGGATCTCGTATTAGGGACCATAATAGGATCTGTTCTAGCATTCTTAAGGCTTTATTTAACAATACCAGACGTAGATCTCTATATATTGGCAAGATCGGAGTTTATTCCCGGCTTAGCATTTCTTTTTTCTCTCGTATCTGCCTCTTATTTTGTTATTCAAGAAAAGAAGAAAGAAAGCGAAGAGAGTACCTTAGATATGCCCTTTGAGACTTAATAAGGGTATGAACATAGGAACCCTACTTTTGTATCTTAAGTATGCTTCTCCAAATTTTTCCACCATCTCTTTTTCTTCCTTCTTAGCAAGTCTATAGTACATAAATACCAATATTGGCCACATGGCTAGGGTGATTAGAGTAGGCCATTGAATTAAAAAACCCACTGTAATCATCAAAAGTCCCAAGTATTGAGGATGGCGAACATATTTGTAAATTCCATCAGTAACGAGTTCTTCCGAATAGTATATCTTTTTCCAGCCTTTGTAGATCGAGATAAAGCCAATTGCTATTAAAATTAAGCTTGTTACCATGACTAAAGCCCATGCCTTTGTTAAACTTGTTATTTTAAAAGTCGCCAACATCGTTGCGAGAAGATGACTTTCGATATGACCAAATGAGAGTTGCATTCCAAAGAGAGAGGATAATATGTATATCGTGAGAGGGAAACCAAACATCTCTGTGAAGAGAGCGATTATAAATGCTAAATAAATGCTTGCAGACCTCCAATCCCTCTTTTTCATGGGTGTGAGAAAACTAAGTGTAAAGAAGGAAAATATGGCGATATAAATTATCGCAGGAATCCAATTACCGTAATCATACTGATGATGCATAAATTCTAAATTCATGCCTGAATATATTTTGAGTAGCAAAACAAAAGCAGATAAGCCAGAAAAGAATAGTAGTACTATGAAACTAAGCATAAGGATTGATAACAGATACTTAGCATCATATTTTGAATATATCCGATTCATTTTATTCCCCATCTAAAAATTAGAAGATTTTTATAAACAATTTGTCCTTTTAAATAGGAAAAAATTAGAGGGATCTTTTTTAGAATCTACAATCCCCATCTAAAGTGACTAGTTCATCCGGAATTTTTAAGAAGTAGTTGATTTTATTTAATTCCATGGATCTTGATGAACTGGACGTTAAGATACTAGATCTTCTACAAAGAGATGGACGGGCATCTTACAGTGTTATTGCCGAGAAATTAAATGTTACACCTCCTACGGTGCGCAGTCGCGTCGATCGTCTGATAGACCTCGGAATCATCAAGAACTTCGGCATACAAATAAGCGCAGACGCTCTGCCATATTTAATTACCGGTTTCTTGTTGGTCACANNAGATCATAGTCTCTTTGTTGAGGTTGTAGTCAATGATTTCGCGGATTTTCGAGAGTTATTGAATACAAAATTCTCAGATATCAAAGAAATTGAAAAGATAGATACACTGATCGTAACTAAGACTGAAAAAAGTGATTTTTCATTAGACTTGAGACCTACAACCATAAAATTGGAATGCGCCTACTGTAAAACCAGAATAACAGGGGAAGAATATCGCTGGGAAGAGTCTGGAAAGGTTTATTACTTCTGCTGTCCTGTATGCAAGAAGAGTTTCCAGGAAAGATTAACAGAACTAAAAGAAAAGACTAAAAAGAGTTGATCTTCGAGAAAATGAGTCAAACATTATGTTCTTTAACTTCTTTAATTTATTCTAACGTCTTTAGATATCCTATTAGATCTTTCAAATCTTCTTCAGACATTTTAAACTGAGGCATGCAGTAATCAAAGGATTCTCCAGCGGGATTTATTCCCTGAGTTATGGCTCTTTTAATCAATTCATCCGTGTAAGGAGGATGTTCCTCTTCCTCACCGTGTTCCTCATGTTCCTCTTCGGTTAAGGCATGGTAGGTTATTTCGGGCGCTACTTCGGTACACATATGCGGAATTACCCCGCCTTTGCCTTCTTCTCCGTGACAGCTTGCGCAACTCCCTCCGTGCACTTCTAGCCAGTGAGGTCCATATGTGAACTTGATTCGCTCTCCTTTCATATTATAGCCTGTGTGGTAAATCATCTCTCCGTTTGATTTATACTCAGTCGATTTTGGAGGTGCTTGTGTTGGTACGGGTGCTCTCGGGAAAACACATCCAAAACTCAGTCCCAATATTAAGAATAGTAGGATTAAAATTTTTTTCACTTCTATGTCCCTCCACTTTTTGCATTTCAGTATTTTTTATTTAATAACTTTTCGATCATTATTTAAAAGTAAAAAAAAGACAATTAATTTTTTTAGTTGGGAATGCATTTTTACATGAATTCTTTTTTTAAATTTATAAGATAACAAAATATAGAAAAAGGGAATTAAAATTCAGAACTGACATCGATTTAAAGTTGTTTAGCTTAAATAATTCAACAAAAATTATCAAAAAAAATTTTATTTATCAGTTGTGAATCAAAAAATCATAAATGTTATCCGAAAAACCTTAAAAAAAATTACCAATTTTTTTCCTTTCTGATAGAATAAAGAATTTAGATTTTGATCCAATTAAATCTTCAAAGTGTTTCTTTACATTAGGAAGGTGAGAGGTGATTGATTTGAAGAGGCCAAATTCATCTAAAAATCCAAAATTCTCAAGAAAAAAGAATTGGAGATATAAAATTAAAGAAAATCTCATAGACTGTGTTTTGGAAGAGAACAAAAAGGGAATTTCGGTTAAAGTCAACATCGATAAGAGCGATTTCGCTATTTTAAAAATGATAGCCCATTTAAAAGGACTTAAAGTATCCCATATCCTTGAGAACGAATTAAAGGCTAGTATCGCTCTAATGAGAAACGAGAGCTAAACCAATCTTAAATCGCCTTCTTGGAAGACGTGGTAAAAATGAAGGAAGAAGATTTAACACCGCTTCAAAAAGCCGTATCCGTATACAGTGTATGTACAAATTGTAAGGAAGTAATATTCGGCGTCAGAGAGGTGATAGGTAGATGAAGAGGTACAAAAAAATACTTTCAGTTCTTCTTTTAGTTTCTATCGTCCTTTTCTCCGGTTGTATAGCAAAACCACCTGAAAAGCCTCCTATCAACAAGGTGGAAGACCTAAAAGGTAAAACAATAGCGGTTCCAGCTTATGGTTCCGTACAAGACGTTCTTACTCGAATGGTCTTGAAAGAACATGGATTAGATCCTACAAAGGATGTCAAGCTTATGGAGGCAGGAGAACTTGGTGGCGTCTCTCAACTCCCCACTTTGCTCAAGAGAGGGGAAATAGACGCATTTGTAGCTTGGCCTCCTTTTAACGAGATACCCATCGTAGAAGGATATGGTAGGGCCCTATTAAAACCAAGCGAAATGATACCAAACAATCCTTGTTGCGTAATCGCAGCTAGAAACGACTTTGTTGAAAATAATCCAGAACTAACAAAGAAAATCTTGTATATCGTAAAATATGCTTCAATATTTGCCCAAGCCTATCCTGAAGAAGCCGCGAAGAGCATCCATAACGTCGTAGGATTTAATACAACCATTGCAGAGTATTCCTTAGATTTTGCTGGATGGTACTGTATATTGCCGTCTGAGGAGTCTATCAATACAACGATGAAGATACTTGGTGATATGAAAGAATTAGGTTATATTAGGCAAGATCTTACAAAAGAAAGGGTTTATAATCTTAAATATACCAAAGAAATCCATCCTGAGCCAGTACACAGACCAGGGCTAGTGGAGCCTCAACCAGATATTTATGAGAGAGTAACTGGCAAGGCGCCTGAAAAGCCAAAAAAAGAACTTGATACAGTAAAAATAGGCTATCATCCAGCTATGTGCCTGGCAGGAATCTACGTTGCAAAAGACCAAAAGATGTTCGAAAAAGCTGGTATAAAAGTTGATATTGTTAGATATGAAGCTGGTCCACCTATGATACCTGCATTTAAAAATAAAGAAATCGATATAGGATTTCTAGGAGGGCCTCCAGCAATTTCTGCCATCGACAGGGGTATAAACGTCTCTATAATTGGACAAGCCCATACAGAGGGCTCCGCGATCATAGTTAGAAAATAAAAAGGGAGAAATATGAAAAAACCAGATCCTCTTTACATAACTCTCCCTTTAATTTCTTTGATCCTTTGGGCGATATTCTCAGCTTTTGCTCCGCGAACTTTAGACACAACCATTCCTTTTCTATTTAATTCGCCAAATTCTGTACTAAACGCCTTTAAAACTTTAATTTTCGGTTATGGCACATTTTTCCAGAAATTTGATCTTTTTAAACACATTGCCTTCAGCTTTGTAAAGATAATCTTTGGATATTCGATTGCTGTGTTAATAGCAATTCCCCTAGGGATTTCCATAGGTTGGAGTAAGACCGTAGATAGGCTACTCGATCCAATGGTAGAATTGATAAGGCCAATCCCACCAATTGCCTGGATACCCCTTGGCATCCTATGGTTTACAGCCACCAAACCTGATGTATTCCCTGGTCTGTTTTACGCCGGTTTCATCATATTCATAGGTGCATTTTTCCCTATTCTTTTAAATACAATCGCAGGAGTTAAGGCCGTAACTAAACTATACATAGAAGCTGCATTAACTTTGGGAGCTAAAGAGAGTGATGTAATAAGAAAGGTTATAATTCCTGGAGCATTGCCCTCTATCCTTACAGGCATGCGTATAGGGATGGGTGTTGGTTGGATGTGTTTAGTAGCAGCGGAAATAGTAAATGCAAGGTACGGACTTGGCTTTATAACAGTCCTCGGTATGCGTCTCTACGATCTTGGATTGATAATATCAGGCATGATATTGATAGGAATCGTAGCTTTACTAATGGATAGGGCTTTTAGGGCATTGGAAGAAAAATACTTGCCATGGAGAGGGTACGCATAAATCTTATATAATCTAAAATAACCTAATGATCTTCTAGGCATCACAGTGAAATCTTGGTTTAGATTTTATTTTAGGGATTGTAGCCGTGATGCCTGCATAGAGTCTATTTTAAATAGAATTCGGAGTTTTAAAAAAAGTTTAAACACGATTATCTTTTCCATCACATTTCGGCGGACATACAAATGGATTGTTAAAGAAAAAAGGAGGTGAACAAAAATGGCTGAAAAATTAAATACATTGGCATTAGGATATGCTGCAGCAATTATTTCCGCGACAACGATGTTATTGCTTGGCATACTTGGAAACATAGGAATTTATACTGGCGCAGCTCAGATGATGCAGCAATGGCACATGTTTTTCTCCTTAAGCATTGGTGGGATAATTGCCGGAATGATTGAGGCTGCCGTAATCGGATTTGTTTTTGGCTATGTTTTTGGATGGATTTACAATAAATTTGTTTAAATATGTATCCTCTATTTGAAAGAATTCTTAGAACAGATTGTTTTAAAAATTCAACCTTTAAGAAGGGCAAAAAATTTGGGGAAATGCAACTAAAAAGATATCGAAAAAGAAGCGAAGGTTAAAATAAAGCGGCAGGAAAACAAGATTGATACTAAAAATTGATGGATTTTGATTCTAATAAATTAACATCGGGATTCAAATGAAGCTTGAAGAGGTAAAGAGAAGATACGATAGAGCAGCAAGTTTATACAACTTTTATGAACTGCCGATGGAGATTATCTTTTTCAGGAAGTGGAGAAAGGAACTATTGTCCAACGTACATGGAAGAGTATTGGAAATAGGAGTTGGCACTGGGAAGAATCTTAAATACTACCCCAACGATGCTGAGGTTACTGGCATAGATATAAGTCCTAAAATGCTTGAAAAAGCCAAAAAGTTGATAATTGCTAAAAATCTAACCAACATCGATCTCAAGATTATGGATGCAGAACACATTGATTTTCCTGATGGTTACTTTGATTTTGTAGTTGGAACATTCGTACTATGTTCGGTACCGGACCCTATAACTGCTTTGAGAGAGATGTCGAGAGTCTGCAAAGATAATGGAAAAATAATGTTATTGGAACACATGCAATCCCAAAATCCGTTTTTTGCAAGGATATTGGATTTTATAAATCCGTTAACCAGAAATATTTTTGGATTCAACGTTAATAGAAAGACCCTTGAAAACATAGAATTAGCAGGTCTAAAAATCGTAAAAACTCAAAATCTCCTAACAGACATCTTCAAAATGATAGAGGCTGTTCCTCAGGAGGCTTAATTAATTCCCAATTAATTCTTTCACTCTATTTTCGACATCTTCAATATCTGGAACTATTTGTTTATCCATCGTTTTTCCGTCTTTAAAGTATAGTACTGTGGGAGATGCGGTTACATTATACTCTTCCCACCTGTTGGTAGTTTTGATGTCCATTTTAAAGAAATAGATTCGATTTAGAAACTTACCTTCAAGTTCTTTGATTTTTTTTAATAGGATTTTGCAAGAAGGACAATCTGGCGATATAACTATCAAGATTGCTGGCTTTCTGGATTTTAGAACTAACTCTTCAAAATTGTGATCATCCACTTGCCTAAAAATAGGCTCCTCATCTTTTTTGACCTTAAGAGACCTCAGTATCTTGTCAGTAATGCTCTCGTATTTCTTGTATGAAATTCTATAGCCAAGATCTTCAATTTTATTTTCCAGATCAAGAACGTCTAATTTTTTTGGATCGTAAGTTATTACTACTTTTTTCATCAAAACGTTTATTTGGACATCTTTAACGCCTTCCAATTTCTTTAAAGCTTTTTCTATGGTTAAGGCGCAAGAAGGACAATCCATTTCGTCTATTGGTATTGTTTTTCTAAGATAATCTTCCACATTCCTCCCTCTGTTTTAATTCATCTAGAATAAACAACGTAGGCTAGTAAAAATGAAATTATGATGTGGGAGATATGCTGCCAAAGTTTTAATCATTTTAATACCCTCATCAAGTTATTTTAGGAGAAAATCTCTTTAAGAGTAGCGAATTGGTTATTACAGTAACAGAGCTCATCGCCATTGCTGCAGCAGCATATACAGGGTGCAGCAATATTCCAAAGAATGGGTACAGGATACCGGCCGCAAGGGGTATCAAAGCAGTGTTATAAGCAAAAGCCCAGAACAGATTTTGTTTTATTTTACTCACTGTTCTCTTACTCAATTGTAAAGATGCCACGACATCTCTTAGGTCTTCTTTGATCAAAACTATTCCAGCGCTCTCCATGGCCACATCAGTTCCACTTCCGATAGCAATACCAACATCAGACTGGGCGAGGGCAGGAGCATCGTTTATTCCGTCTCCAACCATGGATATTATTTTTCCTTCTTCCTGTAAGCTCTTTACGACGTTTGCTTTATCCTGAGGAAGTACTTCGGCTAGCACTCTTTCAATGCCTATTTTCTTTGCTATGGCTTTTGCTGTTCTTTCATTGTCTCCAGTGAGCATGATCACCTCTATATTCATTTTTTGAAGCATTTGGACCGCTTCCTTTGACCACTCCTTAAGGGTATCTGCTACGGCGATTATGCCGGCTACGTTGTTGTTCAAGGCTAGAATCATGGCTGTTTTTCCATCTTCTTCCAATTCTTTTATTTTTTCTTCAAAATCTTCGATTTTTATATGATTTTCTTGCATCAACTTTCTATTACCGAGCAGGATATTTTCTTCTTTGTAACTCGCCTTTACACCGTGTCCAGGGATAACGTCAAACGTAAGAGGATCTGGTATCTCGATTCCTCTTTCTTTTGCTCCTTTTATTATGGCTTCTCCTAATGGATGTTCTGACCCTCTTTCTGCAATGGCAGCCATTTTTAGAACGTAATTTTCATCTTTACTTAAAACGATTACATCGGTAACCGAAGGTTCACCTTTAGTAAGCGTGCCGGTTTTGTCGAATACTATGGTTTGGAGTTTATGGGCTTTCTCTAAATATTCTCCTCCTTTGATTAAAACTCCAGTTTCTGCTCCTTTTCCAGTTCCCACCATGATAGCAGTAGGAGTAGCTATACCCAAGGCGCAGGGACAAGCTATTATCAGAACCGCTATGAATATAGCGAGAGCAAAGGTGAAGGGTTTTGCTCCTACTAAATACCACGCTAGGAAAGAAAATAATGCTATTAATATGACCGCTGGAACGAAATATGAAGATACAACGTCCACCAGTCTTTGAATGGGGGCTCTAGATAGCTGTGCTTCTTCAACCATTTTTACTATCTGTGCTAAAGTCGTATCAGATCCTACTTTTGTAGCCTTAAACTTAAGCATGCCTGCTTTGTTTATGGTAGCGCCGATGACTTCGTCTCTTACCTTTTTTTCCACAGGAATACTTTCTCCTGTGATCATTGACTCATCTACAGAAGAATGTCCTTCTATAACTTCGCCGTCTACGGGAATTTTCTCTCCAGACCTAACAATTATCGTGTCTCCTACTTCCACCAATTCTACTGGAATTTCTTCCTCTTTTCCATTTCTGATTACACTTGCTACTCTTGCCTGGAGTTCCATCAATTTTCGAATCGCATCTGATGCTTTTCCCTTTGCAATCTCTTCTAAAAGCTTCCCAAATAAAACCAAAGTTATAATCAAAGCTGCAGTCTCAAAATAAACTTCTGTAGTTGGAAATATACCCGGAAAAAAAGTAACCACAGTACTGTAAATCCATGCCGTCGATGTTCCAATTGCGATTAAGGTATCCATGTTGGCGGTTTTTACCTTCAAAGCATCGAGAGTTCCTTTATAAAATCTAAATCCTACTATGAACTGGACGGGAGTTGCAAACAGAAACAACCATAAATTTTTAGAAAGAAAAGGTAAGGGAAGGAATTCCCAAAACCATGTGAAGAAAAGGGCTAGAGCACTTAAAACAGCACCTGAAGCTACCAAATATTTCAATTTTCTAAGTTCCAATTCAGGCTTCTCAAAGGTGATCATACATCTTTCGCTGCAGAAATAATACGTTCTGCCTCTGATCTCCTTCTTGAAGGGAGGACTCTTCTCGTCTACATACATTCCGCAGACAGGATCTATCGCCATTCAATGCACCTCTTAAATTTTAACCAACATTATCATTTATCCAAGAATCTTTCTTTTTTATCCTCTCACTGATTAACATTTACCTTGAATAAGATTTAATTTATTTCGTGGATCTTTTCTATTTCATCTAATATCTCATCAGCAGTAGCATCTTTGCTCAAGACTTTATAATCACTATCAGACTCTAAGACCAAGGCAGGCAACTTCTTTATTCCATATTTTCTCTTGAGATACTTGTATTCCAAAGATTTATACCATCTATAATACTTGTTGTTTCGAAGATACCATTTATGACTTGCCTCACCTGGAATTTTAAGTTCAATGACTTTTCCTCTTCTCTTAGCCCTATCTGAAGTCAATTTGGCTGCTCGCTCCAATTTCCTACTATCCTTTGACTGTTCGATGGTGAAAGTATCTTGAAATGTGTCTGCATCTATGTACTTATCAAATACGTTGAATACAACTATAGGTTTCTTGAAGAGTATCAATTTCATATTTATCATTTCATATTTATCATTTTAAATATCTTTCATATGGTATCTGCATTACGTTTTTAAAAGAGAGAAAATTTTAGTCGAATTAATTATTCGTACAAAATTACTAACCAAACCTTTAAAAAAATATAGGAAATTTTGGTTCGCTGTCCAATGTGCTTACTCTTTTGGAAGGGTTTTAAGATCTTTATCATCTCAAGTTATTTACAACAACTGAAACCCTTCTGACAAGCTTCGAACCATTCTTTTATTCTTTTTCCTTTTACCTCTACCTTAATTCCCTCGTCGGTTTCTGTGCATTTTATCTCACAATCCATTTTTCACACCTTTTTTATTTATTGTACGTCCAATATATCGTATGTCCAATAATTAATATATAAATATATCGGTCATCCAATAGTTGAAACCGTTATTAAGGCTTAGAGATATACCGATCAGTCGCTGCGGTGGGCAACCATACTCGAAGGCGTAAAATTTTTAAGATTACTAACAGCCTCTAAGAAAGTATGCCTAAGAACTCTTTCAAATCTCTCGCCCTTATCATATCTTTTATAGCATTAGCATTCATTTCAGGTTGCACAACTACCGAAACCCCTCAAGCAAATCTTATAATAACTGCCGAGCCTGTTAAAGATAAAGTACAAGCTGGTGCGCCGGTTGAGGTAAAACTTTCACTCAAAAACAACGGCACGTATCCTATAGGAGACGTTTTCGTCTATATCAATAAATTGAACTCAGTAAAAGAGATCGGAAACTTAAATCCTGGGGAAAAGATTTCTTTAAGCGTTATTGGAAATTCCCCCAGAGAAAAAGGCAATTTCTACATTAATGTAACAGGAACGTTTAAAGATAAATACGGTGAAAGGCATTCCAATACAAGATTTAAAATAGAATCGTGGCTCCCCAGATTAAACGTCACTCACAGAATTTTTAAATCATCTGAAGAAGTTTTGATAAACGTTACGGTTCAAAACTTGGAAAATGTAAGTGTCATAGAACTTTTCGTGAAGATAAACGCGCCAGAAGCTATAGTAACTCCAGATTTTGAGAAGATTTTAAGATTAGATCCAAAGGATACATGCGAATGCGAGGTTAGAACAGACATCAAAGAGATTAAATTTAATGTCAGAGGAGAAGCAGATAATCTTGAAATCATTGTATCCAATAGATATGGTGTCATAATAAACAAAAAAATAATTAATCTAAGTTAGGTAAATTGAAAGTATCATGAATAGAGCTATTAAATAAATCATGCTCGCGGAAGACAATACCGCTGAAAAGCCAAAGGACATTGCAATCATCATTGAAAGAACAGATCCTAACACGGAGGCGCAAGCATTTGCACTCCATGCCCACGGTATTAAAGAAGGATTTATTTCGTTTAATAGACTAATTCCTTTTGGAAAAGGTATGCCCATCAGTAATCCGGGAAGTATCAACACAGATATGGAAGAAAGAAAACGGACAATTATGTTTTCTCCGAGCAAAAAGTAAAAGAAATTGGATAGAAATAAAGTATAAAAAAAGATAACGATGCTGATACCTACTATAATAGGTATTAGATTTCTAATTTCAAGTCTATCCGAAAAATAACTGCCTATTCCAGAAAATAAGAGGAGAGAGAAAACAACGACAGAAAAGGCATATATCGGATGCCCTAAAAACAAGATAAACTTTTGTATCAATGCAATCTCTATAAACATGTATCCTAATCCCAAAGAGATGAAGTAGGCAAGTATTCTCCACTTTCCGTAAATATTTTCTTCCATTCGCCTGAATCTGTACAAAGGTAGAAGAATGAAAAACGTGGATAATGCTAGAGCCTGCAAAAATACTACTGGAACAAGATAGCCTCCTTCTATAAAGGGTTGCCATTTTTCTCCCATACTCCTATAGAGCTGTACGACCTTTTTCCACCTAAAAAAATGGAAGAAAAAGGGCCTATCATCGTTTACTGCAGAGACGTCGAATAGATAATCATCATAGAACCTAGATTTCCCAGATAAGATTTCTTGCACCAGTTCATAGTATATCGGCTCCGGGAATTTATTGTAGATGTTTACCTCCGAAATGTCAACTCCTGGGTAGTATACAATGTCAAATCTTCTTTTTCTGGAGAATTCTTTTAATTCTATAATGTCCTCTCTGTTAAATTCATCTCTCTTCATTAAGAAAGTATAAGTTCCCCAACTCCTAATGATGGCTATGTGATTCTCAGGTTTCGATGCTCCTTTGTTATCCAAGGCTGATATGGCAAGAGATGCGAGACGTATATCTTCTCTGGGAGGTGGAAGGAGCCATCTAGTAATGCTAAGTATTCCATCTTTAGATAGGTGGGTGTAATAATCTTCAAATGCCTCGATCGTAAAAATATAGTTTTCAGAAAGACTGTAAACGCCGGTGGAGGATGCACCCAAGTTATCTGTTAGCGGTATTTCGATTAAGTCGTACTCCTCTCTACTCCTCCTTACAAAACTCCTTCCTTCTTCAACGTGTACATTTACCCTTTCATCTTTGTATAAATCTCCTGCGAATTCATTATATTGATTCTCTACGAGATTAACAACGATAGGATTAATCTCTACAGCGTCTATACGGCTAAAATTGTAGTATATAGCTGTAAGGACGCTCAATCCTCCTGTGGGATTTATGATAAGTACACTTTCTCCCTTACTTAAGTTATTCTTCTTTAATTTATAGGCAAGTGAGGTAGGAAGATAGTCAATAAATTCGATATCGTTTAGATTTTCATTAAAGCGGGTGACAGCATTTATTGTATCTCCATCTATGATTATTCCTATTTGTTCGGGAAGGTCTTTCTCATAAATATAGCTTAATCCAGGAGCATGTCTAATTGCCGGACTTTTGACAACATCTACCCTCGAAAAAGAGTTCCAGTGAGTCTCTAAAATCTTAGAATCTGGGTATCTAAGAACTACATTCAAACCTTTGTATGGGGAAATATTTAGATCAAAGAAGGATAGAGGATTAAACAAGAGAAATAAGAGAATAAACAAGAAAACCGAGGTTAGAATGGTATTTTTCCTCGAAAGATTAATACCAAATAAAAACATAGAA
>JABAOF010005904.1_pt1 | contig 21220 bp, 11 predicted proteins | sample 7062171 | NCBI WGS metagenome assembly JABAOF01 (sample SAMN14538628, study PRJNA623070) | marine sediment metagenome | biome: marine biome [ENVO:00000428]; feature: marine pelagic biome [ENVO:01000023]; material: deep marine sediment [ENVO:00002113] | place: India: Gulf of Khambhat ...
CGGGTCGCCCCTACGATCGTTGGTTATATATTCGAACAGATCACCGGTTATCGTTGAATTCCCACAGGAATTTGTCACTCGCTAATCCGTCGCCAACTGCTCGCTCTCGATATCTTTGGGCGATTCAAGAATCCTTGCACGACCCATTCGCACCCGCACCCTGTGTTTGATGGCCGCTTCCTCCAACGGGATGACAACTTCCTCAAGCCGCCGACCGTCCATCTCGACCCAGGCTACTCCTCGATTGACTCCATCGGGGTTTTCCACCTCGATTTCGTAAACCGCTTCGCCGTGACAATAGCGCAGGCGGAATCCCTCCCAGGCCTGAGGGATGACCGGATCAAGGGTCAAATTTCCATCGCGTACCTTCAAGCCTAAGACCTCCTCGATCCAGGCACGGTACATCCAACCGGCCGAACCCGTGTACCAGGTCCAACCCCCTCGACCCTCCCTTCCGGGTAGACGATAGACATCCGCCGCCACCACGTAAGGTTCGACGGCGTAGCGCTGGACGTCCTCGGGTTCCCGCGTATGCTCGACAGGGTTCATGAGCCGCAGCAAATGTGCAGCACGCTCGCCGTCGCCCTTGCGGGCATAGGCGATCGCCAGCCACAAGGCGCCGTGGGTGTATTGACCCCCGTTTTCACGCACCCCTGGCGGGTACCCCTTGATATACCCGGGGGTTAATTCCGACGTATCAAACGGCGGGGTGAATAACAGAACCAGCTTTTCGTCTTCACGGACGAGGTGCTCCCAAGCTGACTTCAGGGCTTGTTCGGCGCGATCCGAATCCGCCGCGCCGCTGATCCACGCCCACGACTGTGGCAGCGAGGCGATGCGCGCCTCTTCGTTTTTAGAAGATCCGAGCGGCGTGCCATCGTCGAAGATGGCACGGAGATACCACTCACCGTCCCAGGCCTCACGTTCTACAGTGGCCGCGAGTTGTAGCGCTTGTTGTCGGAATTGATCGGCGTCATCCCGCTCCTCAATGCCCTGCGCTACTTCAGCGAACCCGTTGAGCACGTCGATCAGGAACCAAGCCAACCACACACTTTCGCCCTTGCCATCAACACCGACGCGGTTCATGCCGTCGTTCCAATCCCCAATCCCAATCAGTGGTAATCCATGTGGGCCTGAGGTTAAGCCGCGTTGGATCGCCCGCCGGCAGTGTTCGTAAAGGGAGGCACGCTCGGACGATTGATCCGGGACTAGGAAGATCTCGTGTTCTCCCTCCTCAAGCGGCCTGCTTTCCAAGAAAGGAATCGTCTCTTCCAAAATACTCCTGTCTCCTGTGACACGCACGTAATGACTTACGACATAGGGGAGCCAGAGCAGGTCGTCGGAGATGCGTGTGCGCACACCCGCACCGCTTGGTGGGTGCCACCAGTGTTGGACGTCCCCTTCCACAAATTGTCGGCTCGCCGTTCGCAAAATGTGCCCGCGGACAAGATCAGGTGCAGCGAGTAGCAAAGCCAATACATCCTGCAATTGATCCCGGAACCCGAAAGCGCCACCTGATTGATAGAATGCGGAGCGGCCCCAAATGCGGCAACTCAAGGATTGGTAGAGCAACCAGCGGTTGAGCAAGAATTCCGTCGAGAGCTCGGGATGCTCCACCTGGACACGCCCTAAGATGCGATCCCACCAACCACTCGTCCTTTGAAGCGCCTCTTCGACCCGGAGACTCTCTCGGTATTTCTGAATAATGCGAACGGCCTCATCTCGAGAGGCGACAGAGCCCAGAAGCACGGTCACTTCACCGCTCTGACCGGGCTCGAGCGACAATTCGACACGCATAGCGGCGCAAGGGTCGAGCGCCGCGCCCGTTCGCCGGGATAAGTGGACTCTCCTTAACGCAGCCGGACTCTCCAAGCTTCGATTTCGCCCGATGAACACTGCGCGATCTGCCGTATAATCCTCGGGTGCTGGGCTGATCGACGCGAAAGCGATCCGCTCGCCATAGTCAGGATGGTAGCGGTTATACGCCAGTAGTGCCTTTGCCTCTTGATCCCACTTCGTAACGACATGCATTTGGGAATTCTCACGATCATCCCCGAGCACCCATTCAGCATAGAATGTCACCGAAAGCCGGCGAGGTCTTGTGGAATCATTACGCAGGCGTAACCGCTGAATACGAAGCGGCTCACCGCCATCATTGTCCATCGGCACAAATGTGACCAGTTCCTGTTCGATGGCGTGACTGTTGTGCTCAAAGACGGAGTAACCCGCACCGTGCCGAGCGCGATAGGCATCTAACTCTCGAATAGGTAAAGGCGTCGGTGTCCAAAACGTGCCTGAATCCTCGTCCCGAATATAGATCGCTTCGGAGGCAGGATCAGACACCGGATCGTTCGACCAACCGGTCAGGCGATATTGCTGACTGTTTCCATACCACACAAATCCTGATCCCGACTCACTGACTAGCGCGCCGAAACTCGGATTCGCCATCACATTGACCCAGGGCGCGGGCGTGTTGGTGTCCGGACTGAGGTAGATGGCATATTCTCGTCCGTTCGTGGTGAAGCCACCCAGGTCGTTGAAGTAGGGTAACTCCATGAACGGCAGCGGCGCCGATGGCTCTTCGGGGATCTTACGAAGCGGAATTTCTTCAGGCAGTTCGAGCGTTACACGTCGCGCACTTAGTTGCTGCGAAAGCGGTCCGCGGGCCGCAACCAGCCCAATACGCGCTGCGCATAGTATCAGCGTTAGGTCAGCCTCAGGAATCTGATCGACGCTGCGCAGGTACACCCCACCAGGTTGATCGACTCCGGTGTAGATGGAATAAGTTTCAATCAATCGGGAAAGACGCTCGTTAAGCGGCTGTTCATAACTACTGGATTCTTCGTTGAGGATCACCAAATCGCTCTTCAAGCCATGTTGTCGCCAGTAGGTGTGGGCCTGCAACACCTGACGCACAAGGCTGATGTCTCGTGACTCACCTATGCTGACGACGGCGATCGGAAGATCGCCGGAGATCCCATACGGCCAAAGACGCGATTGCCCAAGTGTATTTTGCTCCAGCCGCTCGACGGGGGGTCGAAGTCTTGCGTTAGGATAGAGAAGATGCTTGGCAAGCGCTTGGAACCGACGGGCGTCGTCCGGCTGAATGCGAAGCAGGCGAAGTTCGAGTTGTGCACGCACCCAGGCTAATTCCAGGCTGCGACCGATGGCTCGGGGTTCACCATACTTCTCGATGAGAGCCAATACCTCACCCCGCGTCCCTGCAGCCGCAGTCACCAAGTTGAATGACACTCGCTGCCTGGGTTTGAGCGTGAGGATCTTGCGCAGGCTGAAGATCGGATCGAGGACGTACCCTTCACTGTTGGAAAGCTCACCTTCTAGCGCGACCGGATTGTTCAAGGTTCGACCACGACCGATGAAGCGCATGCGATCGGTCTCAAACTGCGTTTTACTGCCATCGTGCCCTTCCATAGTCATTCGGTAGGCGACAAAGATGGGAGTATCCTCTTCATCCCTCGCTCGCCGAAATGCCAATAAAGCCTGGTGTTGTGGGATCCATTCGGTTTGGATGAAAAGCTTGTTGAAGGCAGGGTGCTGCCGATCGGTTTCGTGCGGTGCCATAGCCAATTCGACGTAGCTCGTGATCTCCAGATGGCGAACGCGATTCGAGCGATTGATGAGCGTGAGGCGCCGAATTTCCGCGTCGTCTTCCGGAGAAACGATGATCTCTGTCTCCGTGACAATGGCTCCATCACGCCTGCGGAACTCGGCGCGATCGATGGCAAAGTCTACCTCGTAGCCCTCGACTTCACCGCCGATCGGCAGGTAAGTGTTCGACCACACTACGCCGCTATGCAGGTCGCGAATATAACAAAACGAGCCCCAGGGATCGCGCGTCATATCCGCACGCCAGCGAGTGATCTCAAAATCCCCCCATTGGCTATATCCTCCCCCCGCGTTGGTGATCATCACGCCGTACGTGCCGTTGGATAACAATTGCGTCCTCGGCGTATTTGTGTGCGGTGTGTCGAACGTACTCACCGACGGTGCAATTTCTACCACTGCTTCACGGGGAGGTGGTTGTTCCCTGGTCGAGATGTGGAAAAGCGGTGGGGAAACGGGGACGCGCTCGTAGAGCAGCGGCTCGGTGGCTTTAACTCGCGCATCCTTATGAAACCTGCGTTGCATCGACTGATCAAAGAGTAAATTGACAATGGCCAGGAAGCCCATGGCCTGATGGTGGGCCATGTAAGCGCGCACGATCACCCCGCGCTCCCCTTCTCTCTTTCGCTGCCTGCTGAAATCGATCGCTTCAAAGAATCCATACCGACCGCGTAGTCCTTCTTTCGCCAAGCGATCCAGATTCTTCACTGCCGGTATGGGCTCAACCATCAGAGCGAGCAACGAGGCGTAGGGCGCCACGACAAGATCCTCATCCAACCCACGTTTCAGCCCTAGCCCCGGTACACCGAAGGCCTTGTACTGGTAGGTCTTGTTAATATCCAGGTCACCGTACGCCGATTCGGAGATTCCCCACGGAACTCGCCGTTGGTCGCCGTACGATCGCTGTAGAGCGACGGCTTCTTGTGTGGCCTTATCCAACAAGGAGTTAGCAAAGGTGCGCTGCAACAGCAGGGGCATGAGATACTCGAACATCGTACCCGTCCAACTGAGAAGCACACGACGACGACCCGCAGAGCCGAAGGGGCGCGACAGAGCCAGCCAATGCTCGTTTGGTACCTCTCCCCGCGCGATGGCGATGAAACTTCCCAGCCGAGCCTCACTCGCCAAGAGATCGTAGTACGATCCATCGTGGCTCTGGTTGCTGACGTTGTAGCCGATTGTGAATAAGCGACGTTCGGCATCGTATAGGAAACGCATGTTTACACTGTCGGCGAACTCGCGGCCAGATTGAATCAAACGTTCACCCTGAGCGAGCACCTCCCCAGCGAACCAACAGGCCTCGGAAAAAGCCTCCCCCAGGGCATCGAGCCACACCTTCAGCGGAGGTGGTAGGGATTCATGTTGTCCTGCAGCCCCCAGAATGATCTCCACCTCAGGCACCTCTCTGGAAGCCAACGAGCGTAACGACGGTGCTCGATTCAGTGCTCGTTTACGAGCGTTTATGGCTTTCTCCCCCAATGGAGACCATGTCTCCTCCGGCTCAGATGCGAGCACCTCAACCCACCTGAGATAACGATCAATCACCAGGATCCACTGAGAGATCTGTGCCTCCAGTTTACCTGCCCAGTATACGGCCTCGTACTCCGAGCCCGCGGATTGCCGCATGTTATACGACATTGCGACGATCGGCCCGCTGATTTGGCGTAATCGCTGGACCAAGCGATCGAGCCTCTCGGGCGGATCCGTGAGCATGGAGGAGATTCTTTCTACCCCTTTGAGGTGCGAACCCAACCGCTCCGATGCACGCAGAACTTCCCTCAACACCTCCAAAGTGTCGTGAATCCCATTCAAAGCGTTGGGTTTAAGAATTGCTTCATCTAAGATTTCTTCGATTCCGGATTCCAGCGTCGAAAGACTACCTAAGAGGTTGCCACTGTCAACCATCGAAACGTATCGCGGTTCGAGTGGCGTGAGCGTTTTGATGTCGTACCAGTTCAAGAGATGGCCTTCGTACTGCTCGAGGCCTTTCAAGGTCTGCATGGTCTGGCTGACGCGCTCCAAGACCTGGTCTCCCGATAAATAGCCGAAATCATATGCCCCCAACGCTGATAGCATCCACAACCCGATGTTCGTGGGGCTGGTACGCAACGCCAGCTGGTCTTGATGAGAAACCTGGTAGTTGTCCGGTGGCAGCCAATGGGTTTCCGGACCAACGAAGTCATCGAAGTAGCGCCACGTTCGACGCGCCAATTGACGTAGCGTGTGCGTCTGCTTGTTCGATAGGCGCATTGACTGCGGAGAGGGGGCTGTACCACGGACAAATTTCCAGACAATGATCGGACTGATAAACCATAGCAAAAGATAGGGCACAGCTACAAAGAGACTGTTGGGTTGGAGAAGCCAGAGGGCATAACCAACACCAAGAGAAAACAAGCTGACGAGACTGATGGTCAACAGGAAAGAATTTACCTGGCCAGCCGTCTGCCATTCGGACATCTGTGCCGTCGTCCACTCGAGGAAATTACGTTTGCTAAAGAGACGGCGATACCAAACTCTGATAATGGCGTCCACTGCCAAGCCTGCTTGATACGGTATCAAGGACGCTTCGACGATAGACCGTGCCACACCGTGCATGACTTCATCCAAGGAGAACTTACCGAATCCCAGAGGCGAGGTAGCCCAAGTAACAGGGTGAAGGAGCGGTTGGAAGAGCAGCAGGATTCCAGTCAACACGCTCGCAACGGTGCCAAATGTTGGCGAAAGCACCCACGCCAAGAGGAGGAAGAGCATGATCGAGATGGGTACGAGGCTGCGTCGTAGATTATCAAAAATTTTCCAGCGATTCAGGATGGAAAGTGGATTGGGAACACGATCCCCATTGGCTACCGGGACGCGTGGGAGGATCCAGTCGGCGATCTGCCAATCTCCCCGAATCCAGCGATGCTGTCTCCTTGCATAGGTCAAATAATCCGCCGGGAAGTCGTCATACAGCTCGATGTCACTTGCGTAACTGACGCGAACGTGCGCTCCTTCGAGGAGATCGTGGCTCAATATCCGCTGTTCAGGAAAACGACCACTGGACAATCGATTGAATGCGCGTGGATCGTAGATGCCCTTGCCTAGATAGGAACCCTCGCCTGAGAGATCCTGATAGGCATCTGATACCGCTCTGGTATAAGGATCAACGCCGACTGGGTCGGTACACAAACGACTGAAGGGCGTTGCCGTCGCGCTTGGCAACGCTGTGCTGACCCGGGGTTGAATGATGGTGTATGAACCGCGGCGCGGTTTACCTTCCTCGTCGAAGGTGGGAAGATTCAATGGATGCGCCAATGTTTCGATCATGCGCCTTGCGCTGTCTCTTGGCAATTGGGTATCACTATCCAGGGTGATCACGAAGCGTATATTGGTAAGCTGGCTTGCGTCCCCTACGCGTACAATTTCCTGATCTCCCCTTTGTGGTTCGCCGTCGATCAAGCGGTTGAGCTCCTCCAATTTGCCACGCTTACGTTCCCAACCGATGTATAGACCCTCAGATTCGCTCCACTCGCGCTCGCGATGGAAAAGATAAAAACGATTCGCGCCATAGCGCCTATTCAAGTTCTCGATTCCCTGGACAGCAAGGTCTAAAAGCATCTCATCATCGGCTTTCACCTTTTCCTCGGAATCTGTATAGTCACTGAAGAGACTGAACAGCAAATTCAGGTGAGGGTTGGCGAGGTACCGAATCTCAAGCTTTTCGATCTCATCCTGGATCGTAGGCTCGTCGACCAGAAGCATCGGAACAACCACCATCGTCCGAAAGAAGTCCGGGATACCATGCTCCTCAAAAGACATTTTCGGCAACGTCCGTGGTGGAAGTAACCTGGTCACGATGTAATTAACCATCTGTATGGCCAGTTGACTCGCAGGCATCAAAACCAGTAACAAACCTAACTTGAGTAGAGGCGCGCGCTCACCGGTCAGTGCACTCATACCCAAAGCGCCTCCGACGAGTAACACAGTCATGCACGCGATTGCACCTAGGTACAAAACGGTATGGTTACGATAAACCCATTGCAGTACGCGATGGCGACCGGTTTCCTTCCCGCCGATGCGGCGAACCAACTGAGGTCGACCCCCATCGATCAGGTGGTAACCAACGTGAGAGTGGCGTGGATCTGCACTGCGATCATCCGCCCATTCTGAAGCCATATCGACGGCTAGCGTAGCAACTCGCCCCTCTGATGTCTTCGCACCACGGGCAATCTCCTCAATCGCGCGGCGGTATTGATCGCGCGTAGCGAAGTCCATGCTCTCATAGACTCTGGCCGGGTCGTGACGGAGGATCTCATCGATGTGGCTATGATCCTCAAAAATCTCACGCCAATCCAGCAACGAAAGTTGGCGCAAACTCGTGATGGCGTTACCGATTGAAATCTGGATTGCTGCCTGACGAGTTTGCTCTTGAAGGTGTATCTCCCCCAAGTCCCCTTGTAAACTTCGCTCTAGCCAACTTCTCGCCGGTACGAGCGCGGCCTGTTCATCATACAAATGACCAGTGAGCTGGGAGGAGAAGAACGGGCTGGGTTTGGGACGTTCTTGAGCCAACTCTGCCAGAACCGAGAACAATTGGTTGGCGTCTCGACGCGCCGTGGTCAACAAACGATTGGCCCAGAAATCCGCCAGAACCCCTTCATGGAAGCGTCTTAGAACTTGGAGTGCGAGTCGGCGCAGACGTTCGGCGATCGCAATCCTCAACATTAATGGCAATGCCCAGAGCTCACCGATGTTCAACGCTGAGATGGATTGATAGGCCTCGAGAAAATCACTGATGTTATTGCGATCCAAGTGACCATCCGTGTGTATGATCAAGTCCGTCGCCAACGCGTAGATTCGCGGCTCGCCTTTAAGTCGTCCGTCGCTTAAGACTGGAAGTTCCTCATAGAATCGCTCCGGCAGGTTGAGGCGAACATCGCGGATATGACTTTGCACGATATAGGTGTTATCGAGCAGCCATTCCGCCGACGGGGAGATGCTTTGTTCTAACCTACCGTATCCTGCAAGATCATCGCACACTTGCTGAATGACGTGCTCAGATTGATCCAACCTTCTCAGTAGAGCTCCATTACGATCAACCGCTGTGGCTCCAATTTTATGATCGGATGCAAGACGACGTGCGCGTTCTTGGATTTGCGTTGTGGAGAGCGGAACGGTTTCGAGGATCTCCTCCTCGTCTTCGACTTCCCCACAAATGTCCAGCGTGAAAATCGAAGGTTGTGCCTCTCTAATAGAACGTAGGATGGGTATCGCCCATGCGAGTGCCTCAGGGACCGCGCGGAGAAGGACCAGAGATTCATCCGCTACCAGCCAACGCGCAAGTTTGTCGATGAGGTCGTCCTCGACACCTGGCGCCAGCCGGCGCACAAGGAGCCAACCCAAGATTCCCATTAAGAGCGTCGCCAATACGAGGGGAAGAAGCAACGGAAGGCTTATTGAAAAGCTTCCCACGAGAATAGAGAACGAACTAAGGAATCCACCGGCTATAATCCCAAGTACTACCCCAAAGGTTGTCCAGCGTCGCCGCGTCGTCCCTCGTACACGAATTCGGCCCTCTTGGGATTTATGAATCAGCGCCACTCGATGATAACCGCTTCGGCGTACCTGCCTCAGTGCTTCGTGAGCGTCTTCATATCGGTCGAAGAAGCTAAGTAGAGTTGCTAGATTACCCATGGAAATCTCTTCTCACCCTCCAAAGACAGAGTTGGATTGTGAATGCTGCGTTTTGGCAATCGATGAGGGAATCTTATCCGCGCATCTTGTTTATGACGAGGTCGAGAGACCCTGTTCTTACCCAAGACTCAGTGATTATATCAAAATCGATTTGTGATTAGCTCAATCCCTAGTTGACGTACCGCTACCTGCCTGATAAAGTTGTGCAATATCGACGAAGTCGATAAGAATATACAGGATAATTCTAAGATTTCGCCATGGTCGAATTGACAAACCCAGACCTGTCAGTTGGCTGCCATTGAACGAGCGCGGCTTAAATATAAAACGATTTCCAGGATAGACCAATCATGCGCATCCTCGCAATCATCTCGGGTGAATACGGTCGCAGGCACGTCGACAACCTTCAAACCCACGGACCCCCTAATTGGGAGATCGAAATCTGGCAGGCTCCAGCGGTGCTACCGCCGGTGATCGATTATCCGGAGGATTATCTTCCCGAAAGCCTACCTTCCGCATCTCTGGTGCTCTCATTCGCAGAGCACCGCGGCGTTGCGGAACTCATCCCCGAGATCGCCAAGATGGTTGCAGCCCAAGCCGTGATCGCCGCTGTTGACAATGAAGCATGGCTGCCTCGCGGTTTAGCACGGCAGCTACGCGGTTGGCTGGAAGACATGGGCGTTGCCTGCGTGACACCGAAACCCCTATGCTCATTGGCCGAGATGGATTACAGTATCGCACGCAATACACGCATCGCCTATGATCATCCCCTGATCAAGGAATTCGCCCGTCACTTCGGGCAACCTGCGCTGGATCTTGCTATTGATCCGCAGTCCAGGATCGTCCACTCTGTCGAGGTCCAGCGAGACGCGGTGTGCGGTTGCGCACGTTACGTCGCAGAGCACCTGGTGGGCATTCACGTCGATGAGGCTGAGGAGAAAGCAGGATTGTTGCACCACCACTTCCCCTGTATGGCTGCCATGGGGAAGGACTCCGACTACGGCGACACGCTGATGCACATTTCCGGCAATCTGCTCAAGGACAACGTGGGTGAGCAGGTCAAACCTTTCAAACAAGTCCAATACCTGAGACCCGCCGGTCACAGCGAGTAAGATCTCCTATCTCTTCCAACGTTTCCCCAAGCATCGAAAACCCGCAGGTAAAGCCTGCGGGCCCCACAAACGTTTCTAATTCATTGATCGGAAGAGGACCAAATGAAATGAGGTAGGCATATCGCTTCTCGGCTGTGCATGCTGCCCGGAGTACTCTCTAGCAGCGGTGGCTCCCACACCGCTACGTTCATCGAAAGGGTTCATTATTCGAATGCAGCGTCAATACGAGCCGCAAGCGGAGCGAACTCTCGGCCGAGGATTGGGGATTGCGTCATTGCCCTTTGGGCTCCTCGCAATAACATCAAATGTAGACATCACGAACGTCATGTACGGTTCGAATTTCGGTCCCCTCTCCCTGGTCACGCTGGTGGTCTTCGGCGCAGCGGGTTACAAGTATCTGCTGTTGCCTCTCATCGTCGCCGCCTTCTTCGACGTCGGCCCAGGCGCGGTCCTGGCGAACGCAACCGGCGGTGTGCGTGGAGCGATCCTGGCAGCAGCTATCGGCGGCGTACTGATGATCGTGATCCAGGCCCTCGCCGTGCCCTTCGTGCTCAATACGGCAGCCGGCTTCGTCAATGCCTTCGGGGGGAACGACTTCGGATTGATCGCCATCGTCGTAGGAGGGATTGCGAGACTGTTAGGCCTATAGCTCCAGACGTTGTGAATACCTAGCTCATTGGAGCGAACATGAAGGGGCGCAATTCATTGCGCCCCTTCACTATAATGCGTATGCGGTAGTCAAGGTTGTGTGCATGACGTTAACAAGGAGGGTTGATTGCCTCAGAAGATCGGAATTCATCTTTCATTTTGGCAAACAAACTGGTCCGACGATGTGACTCCTTTCATTGGCCATGCTCGCAAGGCTGGATTCGACGGCGTAGAATTTCCTCTTCTTCAACCGAAAACCTTCGACCTCCAGTCTGCACTGGCAACGCTGGAAGCACACGGGATGCAGGCCACATGTGGGACTGGTTTATCCCCAGCGACCGATATCACCGCCGAAAACCGCGCGCCGAGGCAAGCCGGATTAGAACACCTGCGCGCCTGCATGGAGATCGCAGCGGCGCTGAGCAGCCCGGTGCTCGCAGGAGTGACGTACGCGCCCTGGGCTCACTTCCCTAACGACGACTTGCAGCCCTACCGGCGTCGCTGCATCGAATCCCTGCGAGAAGCCGGGATGATGGCTGGCGACCTCGGAGTGCTACTCTGTTTGGAGGTGCTAAACCGATTCGAGTGCTACCTCTTCAACACCGTTCAAGCTGGTCTCGAGTTGTTGACTGAAGTTGACAGCCCCAACATCAAGCTGCACCTCGATACGTTTCATCTCAACATCGAAGAAGAAGACATCGGTGTCGCCATCCAAGCTGCCGGTCCACAGTTGCGATATTTTCACGCCGCAGAAAACAACCGCCGTAGACCCGGCGTCGGCCACATCCCTTGGGATACAGTGGCCGGCGCTCTCCGTGAAATATCGTATGAGGGATGGATCGTTATGGAAGCCTTTGTGCGTCACGAGGGCGAAGTTGGGCGTACACTCTCGATATGGAATCCCTTAGTGGACGACCTGGAGACAGAGGCAAGCGAGGGAGCAGCATTTCTCCGCCAGAAGATGGGGAAAAAGGAATCGGTAGCATAAACAATGAAGCGCACTTGATTGGCATAGCCAAGGCTCAGATCACAGATCGAGCTGCTTCCGATTTTTATACAACGCTACACCTGCACAGAAGCAGTGTTCATGGCCTTTGCGCAGGTTGAGGGTTATCTCTCAAATGAAGTGCAAAAAGTGTGCAGAATGCTTTTTGGAGGTCTATGCGATCTCGGAAGCAATTGCGGTACGTTACTTGGCGGATTGACCATTATGGGGGTACGAGAATCGCATGTCGCCCCTTCCGAGAAATCTGGGCGCGAGAATGCTCAGTCAATGGGGGTGGAGCTGATCCTCTGGTTTGAAGAAGAATTTGGATCGACCAACTGCGAGGAGATTATCAACATAAACTTCCAGGAGCCTGATCGAAAGGATCGCTATGCGAGTGAGAATGTCTTGGATCAAGTCTGTTCCCTATGGTACGCGAAACTTGTAACTGGTTAGCGGATCGCTTTCTCCAGGATGCATGGCGAGCGAAGGATGACCACTTTGGTCGTCTCAAGGTCATTTTTCCAATTGCATACTCTGACCGCCTCGATTTCACACTTTGAAACATGTACATTTCCCAACTACGCTTGACATTCTGCCGCTGTATTGGAAAATAAAAAGAAAGTCCTTACGTTAAGATTTGTACCGAAATCCATCGAGGGTTGCTGACAGCCTCTCGATGAACGAACATGACCACGGATAGGCGGGGGCATGACCTCGAACGAGAAGCAAACGCAGTTCACGCAGCTGATACACAAGCTTTCCGCCACAACACCCTCCTCTTGGGACGACATCAACCAACTGCTAACTCAAGTCCGGAATCGGGCGTCAACGAGTGAACAACTTACTCGAGAAGCGTTCGTGCGGCGATTTGCACAGGGTACATCCTTCCTGACGTTCGATTACGGTATCGACGGTGTCTCCATCGAGATATCAAAGTATGCGCGTGCACTCGAAGGGTTCTATGAAGCCTTTGACGGAAAACCACTCCACTTCATCGGCGGCGATTTCTATCCCCAAGCGGACTCCGTGCTCGAGGCGGACTGGCGGCGCTTACAAATCGACGGAATCAACGGTTGGTCTAAATGGCACCAGGGGAGATGGTTCGCCAAACTCTTCTATGAAGATATGCCGGAAAATAGCACCCGCTCTGCCGAGCTCTCAGGTGAGATCTTTCGGCAAGCCGTCTCAATCGCTGAACGATTGGGGGATTATCTCATCAAGCACGACATCGCCCTGCTTATTCCCGTCAACATCGCATCCAACCCGGGCAACCTTGCGTTGGCGGTGGCGTTCGTTCTCGTCACAGAATCACTAGGACTATATGTGATCAATTCCAACCACGATTTCTATTGGGAGGGCGGAAAGCCCCCGACGGAGCGAAAATCCGAGGATCCGCCTGGTGTGCGCGACCACTTTTTCCGCAATGTCGACAACCAGAGCTTCTTCCACCTCTTTAAAAGGCTCTACCCATGGAATGGCCGGCATTGGCTCCAGGTTAACATCAATCGACTTCAATCTGACCGTCTTGTCCAAGACTTAGGTTTCCCCCGAGAAAAGGTCTTCGAGCTTTCTACTTCGGTCAGCGACAAGTTCTTCGAGGATTACACCCAGGAGGACGTGAAACAGGCTCGCTTGCGTATGGGTTACATTCTCTCCGATGGGGAGCCCATCTTGCATTCAATTCCCGTCGACGACCACCTCGCCAACCTGGCCGATTGGATGGGTGGACAGAAACCCTGTTTCCTCGGCGCCCGAGCCGGTCTGTCCCTCGATCCTACATCGGAAACTCTCATCTATCTGCTTCAACCTACACGGGTCATCGCCCGTAAGCGTATCGAACGCAACCTATTCCTCATCCGCGCATTACTCGAACATTCACCCTTTTTCAATACCTTCGAAAAGGATGAGCGACGACAACTCGTCTTGCACATCACCGGGCCGACACCGATCGAACATCAAGCCGACTTGGAGGAAGTACTGCATGCCTATCAGGATGTCGTACGATCGGCACCGCAGACCGTGGCTGATCGCATCTTCCTGGCTTTTTCGGTCGGGAACGAAGACCATCCTGCCTTCCATGACGCCGGCCTGCAACGCATGACCATCGAAGATATCTACCGCATGGCCAGTGCTGTCGTTTTCCCAAGCGAAACGGAAGGACGCGGATTGCCCATCGTTGAGGCCAGTGCCAGCATGGTTCCGCTTATCTGTAGTCGTTACCGTCCCTTCGAAGTTTTTTCCGCGGTCGTCGGTGAGGACCTGGCGGATGAACACCAAATTCGCTACACCCATTTCCCGGAAGGGGATTTCTCGCCTGCCTTCTTGGACGAGGTGACAACAGTGCTTCTCCACCCCGAAGAAATACAACCCAGGTTGCAGCACAACCGCTCGGTAGTGCGTCACCGTTATAGCACCTCAGCACTCAGGGAGACCTTTGTCAAGCTCGTTGAAGCGCTCGGGGCGGACGTGATACGATGAGAGCGCAATCCATTGTAAGGATGGGGCATACAGCATGTTGAATCCGGAACACGCATCCCGACCCCTCGCGATCCCCGATATTACCCTTTCTCGCTATGTAATGAGCGTGTAGGAGGAGGCCATGCACATCTGTTTTATCGAGGACACCCACCTGCACGGTGGCACCCAGATCTGGGTTACAGAGGCCAATCGCGCCTTTCTGGCAAGTGGCGCAGACGTGACCGTCCTTGCACCAGAGGACAGCTGGGTGATCCAACAATGCGCGCAAACAGACGCTAGGCTGATGACGTATGATTGGGATGGAGTGGTGAGGGCAGAGGAAGAACACGTCAGAATTTGGACCGAGGCATTGCGTCCTTGCGACGTAGCGATTTGCACGGTCCACCCTCCACGCGAAGGGTTTCACTGCTCGGTCTTCGCGGCGCATTGTATCAAGCTGGGCGATCTCAAGACTCACCTTATCCCGAAGACCGGGACGATCGTTCCATCTTATCTGCGCGAATTTTACCTTCCGGACGAGAGTATCCGCTCTTCCGTCATCGCCATCGCCGACTTCACGCGTAGGTACCTGGTGGAAACCTACAAAATCCCGGAAGACCTAGTGAGCCTGATCTACCAAGGAACGGACATCCACACGCTTACCCCGTCGCGTAAAGGTAAGGCAGAAGCAATCAAACGCTACCCGCTCCCTGAGAGCGCCACACCTGTGCTTGCATATGCCGGCTCCTTTGAACATCGCAAAGGTCTTCCCGTCTTACTTGATGCCGTCTTCGAACTCGCCTCCGGACCCTTATCGGACGTGCATCTCATGTTGGTGGGCGACGGTCCGGACGAAGCCATGCTCAGAGATCACACTCGGGACATGGGCATCGAGGCGAACGTGACTTTCTTCCCTTTCACTCGAGAACCCAAGTACATATTCGAACGCGCCGATATCACCGTGCTCTCCAGCACCTATAAAGAAGGACTCCCGAATATCCTGCTTGAATCGATGGCAATGCACACGCCCGTTGTTTCCACCAACCTCGGAGGGGTTCCGGAGATCGTGATCGATGGTGAAACAGGTTATAAAGTTGAAACCGAGAATAGTGAACACCTCGCTATGGCGATACAGAACCTCTGGTCTGACCAGAAAGCGTACCGCCGCATGAGGAAGAACGCGCGTCGCCTCGTGGAAGAGAAATTCGACAAGGAGCGCCAATTCAAGCGTTTCCTGGAGTACTTTGAGGCGTGTATCTCAGTTCCCTAAACCGCCACTCAGTCGCGATGGGTAACCACTTGGTGACTAAAAGTGCCGGTCATATAATTGCCCCTCCTCACCCGAATCCTGGCAGGTCTCTCAACGTTTCGACCTAGCAAAGAAGAGGAATAGCCCATAAGGACGATACCCGCTGAGCGATGTAGACATTATCATCCCCTTGGAGAGGCGCGATCTAACAGAAACGGAGTATACCTTTCCCCACCTTGTACTTTCGCGGATAATATTCCGAACAGGTGATGAATGAGTACCCAGGCGAAAATAGCCATTGAACAAGCGAAAACAGCCGCCCAGCGGGGAGACTACACCCGTGCGCGTGCGATCCTCAGAGAAGCCTCAAAACTCGATCCCAACAATGTTGAGATCTTTCTAGTATTCGCGAAAGTTGCCCAGAAGCGAGAGCATGCCATTCAATGCTACCAACGTGTTCTCGAAATCGATCCTTACAACCCCATCGCTCATGAAGCCCTCGAACATGTGCAAGCCCAGCGAGAAGCACGACAAGCTGTCGCCGCCAGAGCTCAGGCAGCATTACCGAAACGAAGCACCTTGAGCCGCTTGTTTTCACCGTTAGGGAAGATTCCCTTCAAAGGGATGCTAAAGGCTCTCGTTCGCATAGTGCTCCTGCTCGTTGTGATCGTTGCTGGTGGTTATCTTGGTTTTCAGATCTTCAACAAGGCACGCGAGGTTACCGGTTTCACGCCATTGGGTGTTGCTTCCAAGGACACACCATCGCCAACGGTAATCACCAACACCCCCACCCCTGAAGTTATCGTGCCTGAGCTCCAACCGAATTATGTGGGCAGACTCTTCATTCAATCGGGTGACCCGGCTGAGCAAGAATCAGCCTGGGATCTCATATCAATTGACGGATTCAATCAATTCGCCTTCAAGACCGAGGATGGCCGCAAAGATTGGTACGAAGCCGAAGTGAGAATGAGAATCTCATTTGAGCGATCACATCTGGTCAAATTCAGGATCACGATCAAGAATCCCTCCACCAACCGACTCACACCCGTCCAATTGGAAGAAATGGTACTTCCCAACGACGAACTCGGTTTGGGAAGAGACGCCATACAATCTATGACGCTTGGTTTCTCTCAATGGAGCACCGGGGAGGTGCCACCCCGGCAAATCGAGGTCATAGATGTGGTGATCTTACGAATCGACGATCAACGTAAAGATGAGTGGATGCCCCCTGAGGGAGGGCCTGGTCAATTTCGGGACATCTGGATCATATCAAACCCTCATGACACGGCACTCCCCATCTCTTGGGAGATTTCGAGGCAAAATGCGGAAGGTGAAACAACGATCGCTCAGGAATACGGGTTTTGCACGCAGACCGAAAGCGATCAGCAGGCACTCTACCAGGAATTTTCTTTACTACCTCCAGGGGAGAGCTTCGTGATCTCACATGACATGTCTCTCGAGGAAGCACAGAGCGGGATGACCACCGAGTTGAAGATGCATACCCTGGCAGATTGTCGACCGCTCGTCGACCATGACGTGACCTATGATAAAGACGTCGTACTTACGATGGTGGTAGAGGAGGGCAACGAGATCGCCCTGATCGTCGAGAACAGAGGTTCAAAAGAGGCCTTGGGCTTGTTCTTCGTGAATATTTACGACCAAGACGATAACCCGATCGCTGGACGGGTCGTCACATTGGACCCCAGCAATTTTCCAATTTTGCCTGACGAAATCTTAGAACTCATCATGCCCATAGACTTCATCGGACTGGTAAAACCCGCGCCTTCAAGCTACGACTTCGTATTTCTTGGTTTGAGCGGAGGAACCGTGACAGTTCCACCTACGTTAGCTCCGCTTGAGGTGACCGCTACAGCGACGGAGCAACCTTAGGGTTGGTTCTACAGAGCGACCGGGCAGGCTCTTCTCGTTTTAGATCCTGTTTTATCCTTTCGACATTCCCTCAGTCCATATATCGCAGAGAGCAACGCTGATCTCTTCCTTCTGCTAGTTGAAACTTCCTCCTTCATCCTTCATCCGGAAGAGGCTCGTCGTCCTCCGGCGCCAAAGGCTGACGCAAGCGAATCGGATCCAGCTCTTTGTCATGCAGCCGCAGGTTCAGCATCTCGACGAAGAACGAAAAAGCCATAGCGAAATAGATGTAGCCCTTGGGGATGTGGAAGTCAAGCCCTTCCGCAATCAGGGAAACGCCGATTAGCAGGAGAAAACTCAACGCCAGGATCTTTAGTGTGGGGTGGCGATTGACGAACTCGCTGATCGGGCCGGAGGCATACATCATCACGATCACTGCGATCACCACTGCAACGACCATTACAGCCAGATGATTGCCGATGCCCACAGCGGTGATGACAGAGTCCAGCGAAAAGACGATGTCCAGCAACATGATTTGAAAGACGACGCCGGCGAAGGAAGCCGCCACTCTCACCCGGGTATGCCCCTCTGGAGCTTCTAGCTTGTCGTGAATCTCGAAGGTGCTCTTTCCTAAAAGGAAGAGACCTCCCGCAACAAGAATGATGCCTCGGCCTGTGATCTTTTGACAGAAGTCGGGAAAAAGCGGTGTCGTCTGACAGAACTCGGGAAAAAGCGGTGTCGTGAGCTCCGTCATCCACTTGATTGAAAACAAGAGCACAATACGGCTGATCATCGCCATTGCGAGTCCCAGCTTGCGTCCGCGTTCCTCCTGCTCTGGGGGCAATTTCCCGGCCAGGATCGAGATGAAGATGATATTGTCGATACCCAAGACGATTTCAAGAGCCGTCAAGGTTAGCAATGCGATCCAGGTTTGCGGGTCTCTAATCAATTCGCTCATCGTTATCCTTTACAATGTTTCTTTGTCGCTTCAACTCAAATTCTCCAGCTCGATCTCACATTGGTCGAGTATGTGTTATGCAATTTGGGTCTCTATCGCATCAATCTCCAGGTTACTTTGTACCCCAATCAGTGACCTTGCGACTGACCCTTGCCTGACAACGCTGCATTCCCACGCTGACCCCGTAATCATACCGTACATTTCCCCCCTCTGATCGCTTGTTGCTGTCTCCCCTCTCGGTTGGCGCTGCTCATGGACGCAATGAAAACCATGTGCATTGAGGATGATAAAATCTCATGGTTTGGGTTGTGAATGACTGCCGCATCCACTCCCGCCGGGCTACACAACAGATACGCTTAGAGACGCCTTTCACCTAACCTCCGCGTGCATTAATCAAGAGCAAGGATATACTAGGAAAATGACTCCCACCTATCCAAGATATCCTCTGCTGACCTGGAAAATAATCGATATCCTGGCGGCGATTCTTCTCTCCCGCTCAAGAAGCCTACATAAGGATGCCATCGCCCTATCCTCGCTCCTCGACCCACCATTACACATCGAGGGTGAGTTTCCTGAGGCGCGTCCACCCGGTTGGTTGATCGTGACCAACCACTACAGCCATCCAGGCTTCCCTGCATGGTGGATCGTGCTGGCGATTTCCGCAAATATCCCTAAAGAAGTTCATTGGGTCATGACGGAAGCCTGGGTGTATTCGGATTGGTTGCGCACACGCTTGGTCACCCCTGCATCAAGATGGGCCTTTAAACGTGTAGCAGCAGTCTACGGTCTCACCGTCATGCCTCCCATGCCACAGCGACCAAGAGAGCTCTACCAGCGTGCACGTGCAGTTCGGGAAGTACTACACATCGCCGACGACCACGAAACCCCCATTATCGGACTCGCGCCTGAGGGCGCAGATTCCCCCACGGGCGAGTTAACGAGCCCTCCTAACGGAGTTGGGCGTTTCATCGCCCTTTTTGCAAAGCGCGGACTGCTCTTACTGCCCATCGGTGTTTTTGAAGATCATGGACAGCTTTGTCTACGTATCGGAAGGCTCCAACCCCTTCCGCCTCCAGCTACTGCGCCACAGCAGCGCGAATGTGAGATGAGCACGTACGCGATGCGCGCTATCGCCCACTGTCTCCCAACACGCCTGCGCGGACCCTATCCATGAAAAGAGGCTTTCATGCGAAGAGGATCTCTAGTCGAACTCATCAATTTGAACGCCTACTGGCTTGGTCTGGCGTTCCTTTGGAACAGCATGCACGTGATTCTCCTACCGGCACTCCTGCTGGAGTACGTGAGCGATGAACGTAAGAACACAGCGCTTGGCATGCTAACTTTCTCGGGTTTGATCATCGCCATGCTTATTCAACCCCTGGCCGGCGCAATCAGCGACCGTTGGTCTTCACGCTTTGGTCGCCGGCGCCCCGCGATCGCCTTGGGAACACTTGCTGATCTTATTTTTCTTGGGTTGATGGCTGCCGCAGGAGGTATCCCGCTGTTAGCCATAGGTTATATTGGATTGCAATTCACCTCCAACATCGCTCATGGACCAGCGCAAGGTTTGATGCACGATAAGATCCCCAAAGAGAGAATGGGGATTGCAAGCGGCATCAAGAATCTCTTCGATATGGGAGGCCTGGTTCTGTCCTCCCTGATCATGGGTCGCATCTTCTTACCGGCCTCGCCGGAGATAGCCCTCGGTGTGGTCGCAGTGGTTCTCGTAGGTAGCGCAGCTTTTACACTCTTTGGTGTCCGCGAGCGCAGCACGGTATCGGAAAGGGAAAAAACCCCAATTCAAGAATGGCTACGTTCCACACTGAGCATAGATTTTCACAGGCATTCCCCATACTGGCGTCTGATCCTCGCCCGGTTATTTTTCCTCTGGGGAGTTTATGGGATCCAGGTTTTTGCACAATATTACATTCGCGACACCTTACAAAGCGAAAACCCAATCAAGCTCACCGGGGATCTGTTGGCGGTGATTGTGCTCTCCCTGATCGCATTCTCGATCATCGCCGGCTATCTTTGCGACCGCCTTGGACGAAAACCGATGCACTATCTCGCTGCCGTATTGGTTTCGATCGGCAGCATTCTGATGGCCTTCGCCGATCGTGCCACGCTGGTTTTGATATTCGGGAGCATTGTGGGGGCGGGTGTGGGAGTCTTCATCAGCGCCAACTGGGCGCTGGCGAACGACTTGGCTCCTTCTGGCGAGGCGGGGAAGTTTCTGGGCCTTACAAACCTGGCCACTGCCGGCGCAGGCGCCTTAAGCCGCTTATCTGGTCCGGTCATCGACGTCGTTAATAATGCACAGCCGGGCCAATACCTCGGCTACAACGTGTTGTTCGCCGGCGCTACCGTGATGGCCTTTGTGAGTATGTTGATCCTGAGTAGCGTGCCTGAAGTCGTCATGACTCGCCGATCGCGGAGCACGTCGTAGAGGCGCACGGGCGTACGCCCCTTCCATCACCATTATTGCCTTTCACATACCACTCTTCTCGAAGACCCGATAGTACTTGTCCAACTCCCAATTCTGTGGATTATCGTCGATATATTGCCGGATCCTATCCAACTCACCCTGGTTCCGTATCACACGATCGTAATAATTTCGCTGCCACAGAGACACACCCACTGTACCT
>JABAOF010000445.1_pt1 | contig 21219 bp, 16 predicted proteins | sample 7062171 | NCBI WGS metagenome assembly JABAOF01 (sample SAMN14538628, study PRJNA623070) | marine sediment metagenome | biome: marine biome [ENVO:00000428]; feature: marine pelagic biome [ENVO:01000023]; material: deep marine sediment [ENVO:00002113] | place: India: Gulf of Khambhat ...
AAAAACCGCCCCTGGACCCCGCAAAAATTTTTATTTAGGAAAAATCATTGTAAGACGCTTTCAACATCTATCCATATTGGAATCATTTTTTTTTACATAAAATTCTTTAAATTGATCAATACAATAATAATAAATACAATAACAAAAAGAATATTCTGCACCAGCCTGTTTTTGTATTCCCCCACCTCCCTCTTGTTAAGAAGATAAAGAATAAATAACGCCACCACCGGCAGCAGCACCGCATTGGTCACTTGCGCCACCACAATCATATGCAGCGGTTCCAGGTCCAGGATACTCACCACCGCACCAAAAAGAATAACCACTAAAAAAACCACCCGGAATCGCCAGTTTTCTTCCTTTTTTTCCCAGCCAAAAAGCCCCGACGCTGTCCAGGCCGCAGCATAAGGGGCTGTAATAGCAGACGACAGCCCGGCACCGAATAAGCCGATACCGAAAAATACCTTTGCCAGTTTGCCATACAACGGAGTCAATTGCACCGCCAGGTCAGCCGGAGTTTTTATGACCGGAGTTTCTATGTCTGGAGTTTTTATTCCCTTTTCTTGCAAAAAGAAAGCCACGGCAGCAGTCACGATAATGGAAGCAGTTATCACACCCCCAAGCCCAATAGATAAATACGTGTCTTTTCGCATCAACGACATGTCTTGTTTTCCTTTCCACTTTTTTAAAATAGTGGAGGAATGTAGAAAAAGATTGTAAGGGACCACCGTGGTGCCCAAAAGTGCCAAAACCAGCAGTATGGATTTCGGGGGAATAACAGGAATAAACCCCTTCATGATCCCGGAAAAATCAGGCTTCACAATGACAACGGTTATAAAAAAACTAATCCCCATGACCACCACAAGAGCAATGAGAAATTTCTCAATGAATTTATAACTACGCTGCCACAACAGGACCACCGCGGCACCACTGATTAAAATCACCCACACATAACGGGGGCGATCGGTCAATATCTCCAGGCCAAGGCTGCCGCCAATGATATTGCCTGTTTCATAGGCAGCACACCCGACAATTATCGCTAAAAACCCCAGGATTTGAAATCCCCATTTCAACCATTTGACCGCTGTCAATCGCACCAGCGCGGAAGCCACATCTATTTTGGTGGCCAGGGAAAACCGGCCCACCATTTCCTGTAAAACAATGGTCGCCAACGTGGCAATAACCACCACCCACATCAGCGCATATCCATGTTGAGCACCAGCCAATGTGGCAGTGGTTACGGTGCCGGGACCAATAAACGCCGCCGCTACCAAAAAACCGGGGCCCAATTTACTCCTTTTGGTCTTCTTCTCGCCGTTCCGGTTTTCCATATCCACCTCCACCCGGAGTTTTTACCACTAAAACATCTCCAGCATTTACTTCCACGTTAACTTTAGAATTCAATTTGATTTCTTCACCGTTCTGGGTACTTCCCTTTTGAGGACTTCGAATTAAAATATTCTCTCCTCTTTTTCCCGGTTCCCCATCGTGTAGACCATAGGGGCGATTTCGCCTGCGCTCCGAAAGGATACTGACGTGGGTGTTTTCCAGAAATTTATACATTCTAATTAACCCTTCACCGCCGTTGAATTTTCCTTTTCCACCGGAATCCTCCCGAAAAGAGTAATTTTCAATTTCAATAGGAAAGTCAATTTCCAGTGCCTCCACGGGCGTATTTAACGAATTGGTCATGTGGGTATGAACACCGGATGCGCCGTGGTAAGAGGGGCCTGCACCTGCACCACCGCCCAATGTTTCATAATAAGCAAAGCCATGGCCGCCAAAGGAGACATTGTTCATGGTGCCCTGGGAGGCAGCCGGTATTTTCCCGGGCAGTGCCTGGGCAAGCGCACCCATCAGTACATCCGTAATACGCTGGGAGGTTTCCACATTACCCCCTGCCAGCCCAAAAGGCTTGGAGGCATTTACAATACTCCCGGCGGGAAGCACCAGGTCCACAGCACGCATAAGCCCGGAATTGATGGGCACTTCTTCATCCAACAGTGTGGTCAATACGTACAACACTGCCGAATAAGTGACCGCTGCATTGGTGTTGATACCTCCTTTCACTTGCGGAGAAGAACCGGTAAAATCAATGATTAAGCGATTATCCTTTACTTCCACACATACGTTTATGGAAATATCTTCTGTTTCAAATCCATCATCATCCAGGTAATCTTCAAAGCAGTATTTGCCGTCCGGTATTTCCCGGATAAACGATCGAAACATGCGTTCCGTATAATCGATGAGAAAATTCGCATAGTTATCGATGGCATCGAAACCGTATTTCTGGATATTTTCTTCCAGTCGCCGCATCCCTCTTTTGTTGGCGGCAATTTGCGCCAGCAAGTCGCCTCTCCGTTCCTTCGGGGTGCGAACATTGGCAAGAATAAAATTAAATATTTCCTCATCGATGATATCCCGTTTTACCAACTTGACCGGCGGGATGATCAATCCCTCCTGGTAGATTTCGCAAGAGAGAGGCATGGAACCCGCCTGCATGCCCCCCACATCACTGTGGTGCGCCCGGTTGGCAGTAAAAAAAACAATCTTGTTACTCCGGAATACCGGGGAAATCAGGGTGATATCCGGCAAATGACTACCCCCCCGGTAAGGGTCGTTGACAATCACCATATCCCCAACTTGAATCCGGACTTCAGATAAGGCGGTCTTCACCGAAAGGGGCATGGCACCCAGGTGAACCGGGATATGAGTGCCAAAAGCAAAACTTTCCCCTCCCCCGGTAAATAATGCACAAGAAAAATCTTTCCTCTCTTTTATATTGGGCGAAAAGGCCGAATACTGTAATATCTTTCCCATCTCATCCGCAATGGACTGGAAAATATTTTTAAATATGGTTATTTCAATGACATCCATTTGATCACCCTCATTATCATCTGCGCTTCCTGTCGGGTTTTGCCGTTAATATTATATTGGCATACGGGTCAACCGAGGCCTCGAAAGTCCCGGGAACAATAACCGTGGAATCGTCCGCTGCAATAATGCATGGATTCTTTAAGCGGTGTCCCGGCATCAGTTCACTCCTGCTGTAGATATAAAAATTTTGAGACCCCCCGTTAAAATAGACCTGTTTTCGATAAAATACTTTTGCATCCTCCTCGATAATTGGCTTTTTCTCGACTTCAAACTCCGGGGTTTTACCGATTCCCACCACCCGCAGGTTAACAATCTCGCAGTGCTCATCTGTCAATGAATAAGAATAATACTGTTGATGCATTTGGTGGAATGCCTTTAAGAAGTCCCGGGAATAAGGAACAGTCAATTCGTACGATTGACCCTTGTATCTCATGTCCAGGTGCTCCAGGATTTGGGGTTCCGGGAATCCCTCTTCATACAGGATTTGGCGCACCTCCTGTTCCAACGTTAAAAACGCGGCATTCCATTCATCATCGATACCCGGTGAGACCATTTTCAAAAAGGAATGGGAGAGTTCCTTTTTAACATCCGCAACCAGCATTCCCAGCGCAGAAAAAACCCCCTGGTTGGGGGGAACTAAAATCCGCTGCATGCCGAGTCTATCTGCCAGCAGCGCAGCCACCAGGCCGCCGGCACCTCCAAAAGGCATTAACGTGTAAAACCTGGGGTCCTCGCCTTTTTCAAGAGTAACGGAACGCAGGGCCCGTTCCATGGTAGATACAGAAATCCGGATAATACCTTCCGCAGTTTCATACAGGCTTTTACCGATTTCCTCTGAAATTCGTTTGACAGCCTTGACACTTCGTTTGGGGAAAATTTTCATTTTTCCCCCCAGGAACATTTCCGGGAGAACAGCGCCGGTGACCACAAAGGCGTCGGTGACCGTGACATTATCGTCGCTGCCGTAACAGGCGGGACCGGGGTCCGCCCCCGCGCTTTCCGGGCCCACTTGCAGCACGCCGCCCCGGTCCACCCGGGCAATAGAACCACCTCCTGCTCCCACTGTGACAATATCGATCATAGGAAACCGCAGTGGAAGATACTCCACCGCACCCTCACGGGTGAGTATAATTTCACCATTCTTAATCACCGATACATCGGTGGACGTGCCCCCCATATCAAGGGTCACTAAATTGGTATCCCCGGTTAATCCCGCTATTTTTTGAGCAGCAATGACACCCCCGGCCGGTCCGGACATAATAGTACGAACGGGCTCGTTAATAATACGATCCGGCGACAGGATTCCACCATTGGATTGAATAATAGAGAGTTTCTTCCCTGCCAAAGCTTCCTTCAGATTATCGACATAATCGGCAATAACAGGTTTCAAGGCTGCATTGAGGATAGTCACTACAGAGCGTTCATATTCCCTGTATTCCGGCATGATTTCATGGGAAGCCGTCACATAAAAACCATAATCTCTCAATATCGCTGCTGCCAATTGCTCATTCTGGGGATTCCGGTAAGAGTGCAAAAACACAATGCCGATAGATTCAACCTCTTGTTCTCGTAGTGATTCCGCCAGTTGAATGACTTCCGGTTCTTCCGGTTCTTTGACAACGGTTCCATCTTTTAAGGTACGTTCATGGACGCCGTAACAGAGAGAAAGGGGAACAATCGACGTGGGTTTTTTTACTTCTAATGAAAATAGCTCAGTCCGGTTTTGCCTGCCGATATGGAGAATATGTTCAAAGCCTTTGGTGCAGACAAACGCGGTTTTGGCCATCTTTTTTTGCAAGAACGCATTGGTGGAAACCGTGGTGCCGTGTATCAGTTCAAAAGAGCCATCCATATAAGCGTCCAGACCTTCCAGGATAGCTCTTGCCGGGTTTTCCGGCGTGGAAGGCAATTTTAGCGGTTCTATGGCACCAGTCTCATCGTCAAAAAACACAAAATCCGTAAACGTACCACCTGTATCGATGCCGATTCTCATCATAGTCTCGTACTTCCTTATGAATTTAGTAAACAGAAAGTTATTTTAACACATTTCAGAGTGATTTCAATGGAGCACGAAGAGAAGAAAAGATAAAAATTACAAATTCCAAATCACAAATTACAAACAAATTACAATGACCAAAATTACAAACCCTTCTTTGGAAACGGAATCCAGATGATCCCAATGGGGCAATATGTTGAAAAGCGTGGTACGATGGCTGTCCGCATATGAAAAGTTTTTGCGGGGTCCAGGGGCGGTTTTTACTAAAAAGAGCCCCTGGTCGCCGAAGGCAAAAAAAAATATTTTTTTTGTTTTTTTGTTGACAGAACAAAAAAATGACACTATAATACGTTCTAAAAAATGACCGGCAGTCATTTTTTTGAAGGAGGTTTAAATGGGTGTTGCCGAACGAAAAGAACGAGAAAAGGAACAGCGTCGTAATGCTATTATCGATGCGGCGGAGAAGGTATTTTTCTCCAAAGGAATAGAAAATTCCACCATGGATGAAGTGGCAGAACTGGCGGAGTTCAGTAAAGGAACATTATATCTTTATTTTAAAAATAAAAATGATCTGTTTCATGCTATTATTGCGCGGGCTTTGGAAGCTCTTTACGGCTTGTTTAAGACTGCCGCGGAAAAGGAGAAAACCGGGTTTGATAAGATCAGGGCTATTGGCAGGGCGTATTATGAATTTTACAAAAAAGAGCCTGATTATTTTAGTGCCATGCTTCACCAGGAAATCCATGACGTTGACCCGGAGGGACTTGAGGATACTCCCAATTTTGCCCGCTGCCATGAACTGGGAAATGAGATTTTCTCGCTGCTCCAGGAAACAGTGAAGTTGGGAATCCGGGATGGAACGGTACGGAAAGACCTGGACCCCCTCAAACTTTCCCTGGTACTGTGGGGACATTCGGCAGGGGTTTTACATATTTTTAAAGCCAAAGAAAAGGTATTTGATAAGATGTTCGGAATTACGATTGATGAGATCGTGGAATACTCTTTCCGGTTAATCAGCGATTACCTTGAAAATAAAGAGGATAAACAATAAAGATATAAAGCGAGGTAATGTAAATGAAGAAAAAAAGGAAAATTACAAAAATCGCACATTTAATTTTAGCCGTGATCTTATTGGGTGGATTTTGTGGGTCTGGTGCCGGGGCAACTGCTAACAAAAATGAAACCGGGAGGCGGTTGCAGAAATTGGACAAATACATAGAAATGGGTTTGTCCAACAACCTGGCGCTGAAGCAGCAGCGATTTTCATTAGATAAAAGTTTGCAAGCCTTGCGGGAAGCCAGGGGCATGTTTTTGCCTTTAATTTCCATCGAAGCCCGGTATTCCAGGGCAGGGGGGGGACGAGTCATCGATATCCCCATCGGTGATATGGTGAATCCTATTTATCAAACATTAAACCAACTGCTGACCCTGCACGGAATCCCGGGAAATTTTCCCACCAATATCCCCAACGAACAGGTGCCATTCCTGCGCGAGACCGAGCACGACACCAAATTGAGAGTCATCCAACCGCTATTCCAACCAGCCATCTATTACAACCTGAAAATTAAAAAGGATTTAACCGGCATTGAAAAGGCCAAGTTAAATGTATTTAAACGACAGTTGGTGGCAGACATCAAAAATGCGTATTACACGTACTTGAAAACGGTTAAGGTAATGCAATTGTTGGACAACACCAAAGAGCTGTTGGAGGAAAATGTCCGGTTAAGTAAAAGCCTGTTTAAGAATCACAAAGTGACGGAAGAGGTCGTGTTTCGGTCCGAGGCGGAATTGAGCAAACTGGAGCAGCAGCGGGCAGAGGCTGAAAAAAGTGTTCGGCTGGCGGCATCTTATTTTAATTTTCTTTTGAACCGGTCCCTGGATGCAGAAATAGTAGTGGATTCCCTTGATCAAAAACCGGTATTTAGAGCCTATGATTTGGAAACGCTCACCGCCCGTGCGTTGAAGCGTCGCAGTGAGTTTCAGCAGCTTCAAGGGGCCATCGATGCGGCCCGGCACACCATTGGGCTGCATCGCTCTTCCATTCTCCCTACAGTGACAGCAGTGTTTGATTATGGTTTCCAGGGTGAAACGTACAGTTTTACCGGCGAAGATGATTACTGGATGGGGTCCCTGGTATTGAGCTGGAACCTGTTCTGCGGCGGACAGGATTTGGCAAAGAAAAAACAGGCCGTGATCCAAAAAAAACAATTGGAAGCCCAACACGCCGAATTAGAAACCAAAATCAAGCTCCAGGTGAAAGAAGCGTATCACAACATGAACGTGGCAAAAAAAGCTGTGACTTCCAGCGAAGATACCCTGAACAGCCGCAAACAAGCTTTTTTTATAGTTTCGAAAAAATACAAACAAGGCATGGTGCCGCAGATCGAATACACCAAAGCCCGGAACGATTACACCAATGCCGGGATAAGTCATATTATTGCCATTGCGGGGGCAAAAAAAAAGAGCAGCCCAAAGAAGACATCATTCCAGTAAAGATTGTTCCGGTCACCCGCCAGGAGTTAGCAATCCCGATTTATACCAGTGGGCAGCTTTATCCCAAAGAGATGGTCAAGTTGTCCTTTAAAGTGGGTGGAATTATTGAAAAGTTGCACGCAGAGGAAGGAGAAAACGTTAAAAAGGGGGAGTTGCTGGCGTCATTGGATTTATCGGAAATCCAGGCCCATTACAACCAGGCCAGGAATGCCTGGCAAAAGGCCCAGCGGGATTTAAAGCGGGTCAAGAACCTGTACAATGACCGGGCTGCCACCCTGGAACAGCTCCAGAATGTGGAAACCGCGTTTGCGGTGGCGGAATCCAATTTAAAAATTGCAAAATTTAACCTGGACTATTCCCGCATCAAGGCCCCGGCTAACGGTAAAATCTTGAAACGGCTGACTGAAGAAGGAGAAATAATTGGCGTGGGCATGCCGGTATTTCTTTTTGGGTCCACCGAGGACCAGTGGGTGATAAAAGTGGGGGTTTCCGAAAGGGACATTGTTCGTATTGCCCTCCGGGACACAGCATCGGTTCGGTTTGATGCATACCCTGGTAAAGAATTTACCGCTTCTGTGACTGAAATTTCCCATGCTATTGACCGGGCCAGTGGAACATACGAAGTGGAGTTATCCCTTGACAACGGAGAAGAACAAGGTTTAAAGTTAGCAGCCGGTTTTGTGGGAAAAGCCAGGATCGAACCTTCGGCCAGGGGAACTTATTTTATGATACCAGTGGATTCCATTGTGGAAGGAGAAGGTGACGAGGGTATTGTGTTTACTATCAAAGATAATAAAGCCGTGAGGGTGAATGTCAACGTGGCTCATATCTTCCCGGAAACCGTGGCGGTTCGTTCCGGGCTTGAAGGCATTAACAATGTGGTCACATCCGGTGCCGCTTATTTACGAGGCGGCTCAGTGGTTAAAGTTATGGGGGGAGAAAAATGAAAATACCAGGAATATCGATACAGAATTACCAGTTTACCATCATTGTGGTAATCCTGCTGGTGCTTTCCGGTATCATTTCGGTGATCCAGATGCCCAAATCCGAAGACCCGGCAGTCGCCAAACCTGGCGCCAGTATTTTTATTATTTACGCGGGTGCCACGTCCGCGGACCTGGAGCAGTTGGTGGTGGACCCCGTTGAAGAGGTGTTGAACGAGTTGGATGACATAAAAAAAATCGAATCCAACTGCTATGATGGCCTGGCTGCTATTGCTGTCGAGTTTCTGGCCGGGAGTGATCCGGATGATAAATATTCAGAAGTTACTGAACAGATTAACAGCATCCGGGAAAAATTACCGCCTGACATTCTCAGGCTGGAAACCATGAAATGGTCGATCGCAGAGACCAAATTCTTGCAAATTGCCCTGGTTTCAGAAGATGCGGATTATAGGGAGTTAGAAAAGCAAGCCCAGCGATTGGAAAAGATACTCAAAAAGATTCCCGGTATCAAGCGAGCAGACATCTGGGCGTTCCCGGAGCAAGAGGTGCGGGTTTCCCTGGACCAGGAAAAAATGGCCCAGTTAAAAATACCCTTCAAACGGGTCCTGGGGGCGGTGCATGCCGCCAATATGAACATCCCCGGAGGAACCATCGATGCCGGGATTAAACGTTTCTCCATCCAAACCAGCGGTTCCTATGAATCCATCGAACAAATCAAATATACAGTTATTCATTCTGAGGGAACCAAGGTTGTTTATTTAAAGGACGTGGCAGATGTTTATCCTACCCATGAAGACACCAACTACTTTGCTCGTTTCAATGGACAGCGCTGTGTGTTTGTGACTGCCACCCAAAAGGAGGACACCAATATTTTTAATATTATGAAAGCATTAAAAGAAAAAGTGGCGGAATTTGAGAAAAAACTGCCGGAAAACATAAAATTGGCTTATGTATACGATCAATCCGCAAGTGTCACGGGCCGACTGACGGTTTTTTTCTCCAACCTGGTACAAGGAATCATCCTGGTGGGAATCGTTATTTTAATTGCCATTGGTATCCGGGGGTCTATAATCGTAATGATGGCTATACCCATATCTTTATTGATGGCCATTGGCTTTGTATATAAAAGCGGTTACGGTATACAGCAGATGACTATTGCAGGACTGGTGATCACCCTGGGGCTGCTGGTGGATAATGCCATCGTGGTGGTGGAAAACATAACCCGGTTTATTAAGAAAGGAGAAACCAACCTGGATGCCGCAGTCAAAGGTACTTCCCAGATCGGTTGGGCCATCGTTTCCGCAACTGCCACCACCATCCTGGCCTTTTTGCCCATTGTGATGATGCGGGATGTGTCGGGGGACTTTATTCGCAGTATGCCGTTGACCGTTATTTATACCCTCACGGCATCGTTATTTATTGCCCTTACCTTTACCCCTTTCCTATCCAGCAAAATTTTACGCACCACTGAGAAGCGGAAAGAGAGCAAACTGATGAAGCTTTTTGAGCGTTTTATTGAGAAACGTTACCGCAAATGGTTGGATTTTGCGCTTCGGAAACCCGCTGTCATTGTGGTGCTGGCATTGGGTTTCTTCTTTGGCAGTTTAGCGCTTTTCCCCCTGGTGGGAGTGAGTATGTTTCCCAAAGCGGAGAAAAAAATGTTTTTCATCGAAGTGAATTTACCAGAAGGTTCCAGTATCCTTCAAACCGACAATGTGGTTGGGGATGTCGAAAAATATTTACAAAACAGGGACGAAGTAGACCGGTACGCAGCCAATATTGGCCGCAGCAATCCCAGGATCTATTACAATGTGATTTCAAGGCGGCCGCAAAGTAATATCGGTCACGTGTTTGTAAGGGTAAAAGAAACGGTATCCAGGAAGCAAATGGCACAATTCATTCAAAAGATGAGGGATGAATTTGACCTTTATCCAGGTGCCCGGATTGAGATCAAGGAGTTGGAACAGGGTCCACCCGTCAATGCACCGGTGGAAATCAAAGTCCGGGGAGAAAAGATAGACGTTTTGGAAAAAATCGCCCGGGATATTGAAAACATCTTTCGCCGCACCCCTGGGTTGATCAATGTTAGCAATCCCCTGGGCACCTCTAAAAGCGATATCCGGGTGAAGGTTAACCGGGACAAAGCAGCCATGTACGGTATTCCCCTGGTGGATATCGACCGCACGGTGCGCATGAGTATTGCGGGTATCACCGTATCCAAATACAGGGACAAAGATGGAAAGGAGTACAATATCGTGGTGCGTTCCGATTTTGAGAAAGAGGGTAGACCCAAACTGGATATTTTTGATAAGATATATTTTACCACTGCCATGGGGGCATTGATTCCCCTGAACCAGGTAGCCACCGTGGAGTTGAAATTGAGTTCTTCCAAAATCAGTCATTTTAACCTGGACCGCAGTGCCACGATTACCGCAGATGTGCTGCGCGGTTATTCGGTAAACAAGGTGACCAGGGAAGTCATATCAAAACTGGAACAATACCGGTGGCCGGTAGGATACCACTATTTTGTAGGAGGCGAACAAGAAAGTCGGGAAGAGTCTTTCGGCGGCATGGGAGAAGCCGTAGTGATTGCGATTATTTCCATATTTGCTGTATTGGTGCTGCAATTTAAATCGTTTAAACAGCCCCTGATTGTATTTGCGGCGCTGCCATTGGCCATTATCGGCTCGATACTTGCCTTATTGATCACCGGTTATACCTTTTCATTTACAGCTTTTATTGGCATTACCAGTTTGGTAGGCATTGTGGTGAACAATTCCATCATCCTGGTGGATTACACCAACCAACTAAGGCGGGGGGGCAAAGAATTGGTGACCGCCATCAAACAGGCCGGAGAAACACGGTTCTTGCCGATTATACTCACCACCATGACCACCATTGGCGGTCTTTTGCCCTTAACCCTGCAAGGGGGAACCCTGTGGGCGCCCATGGGTTGGACCATCATCGGCGGGCTGTTAACCTCTACATTCCTGACGCTTATCGTTGTACCCGTGCTGTACAAGATGTTTTCCAACCATAAAAGAAACAACCTGTAAAAAAATTTTACACTTTTCTGCCATGAAAATGTATTATTTCATTGACATTCTGATCGCCATTCATTAAAATATAGGTTGACCGAAAGCGCAGGATTGGCAGCTAATTAAATGGTTCATCGTAATAGATAGAAGATACCTGTAATAGGAGTTGTAAAAAATGAAGAAAGGTAATTTTTTACTAAAAATTTGAGGTGATATTGGATGATAAAGAACCCTTACAAATTTATAGGCCCTTTGGATCCGATTGAAGACGAGATGGTCTGTATTCCCAGGACAAAAGAAAAAGAAAAGGTGATTAGGGGTATTATCAATGGTGATTATTGGACAATCCTGGGCCCCAGGCAGATAGGAAAAACCACGTTTCTCCGTCAACTCATGCATGAACTTTCGGTTTATCACTGTATTTATCTTAATTTTGCAGTTTCCCCGAAAGAGGATGAAAAATTTTACGAATGGATTACGCAGCTAATTATTGATACCATTCCTGCTGAGTCTCCTGTGGAAGTAACAGAAAAATGGGAGGCGTTTGGTCCGGAGTTAAATTTCCTCAATTTCCTGGAGAAATTTCAGCCAAAAGAAAATAAACGGATTGTGTTCTTTTTTGACGATATGGAGAAAGCACACTGCGTAAGGTCTTTTTTGCACTTATGGCGAAAAGTTTTTCATGAACGGTATCACCGGCACGAACTGAAAAAATATGCGGTTGTAATCACCGGGAAAGTTGATCTCAGTTCGCTAACAATTGGTGAAACCTCTCCATTTAACATCGCCCAAAAATTGGAACTAAGTAACTTCACAGAAGTGGAGTCGGAAGAACTGGTTAACGAGCCATTCGAAGAATATAATATAGAATTAGAACCTGAAGCCAAAGAAAAATTAATTTCTCAAGTATCAGGGCATCCGCAGCTTATGCAGCACCTATGTTATATGTTGATCGAACCCGCATTAGAATCAGAAGAAAAAAGAAAGAAAAGTATTTCACTAGAGGATGTCGATAATGCAATACGAAGAATAATGATTGAAAATACGAACCTGAAGGCCCTTGAAATAGAAATAAAAACGAACAAAGTTCTTGAAGATCTGACCAGGCAAATCCTGGAGGGTGAAGATAAGGATTATATGCCTTATCGGGACCTGTCTATAACCGGGACCGGTCCCATTGTTCAAAACGGCCAGAATTGTGCCATCAGGAACGAAATCTACGAAGAAATGATGAAAAATGTGCTTCAAACGTTAGAAGAAGATGAATTGTATGTGCTTTCACCGTTAGAGAAGATACTGGAAGGCAATGCAAATTTTACCACCACGATTTACCTCAAAGAGATGCCGCGCCCATTCTCATCGAAGGAAGAGGAAATAAAATTTCTTAAATGTTTATTTGACATTAGCGCCATAAAATTTCAAATTAAAAAGGATGACGTACTCCTCCAGGAGATTGATCTAAATCGTACGGAAAAATTGATATTTTGCTACCTGTCTTACGAAAACTATAAAGCAAACCTGGCTGGCGGTTCTCCTTCCCTACGCAAATATCACCTATCCTCGGTTCCCAGAAATAACTTAAAACATGAACCGGAGTGGAGTATGTTTGTAGATACAATGAATCAAGAAGGTCATATATCACCGATATCCAAAGACAGTCTGGATTCGGACGGAACAATACGGCAAGCGATCTATTCAACCCGGAAAAAATTGGAAAACATAGGTGCCGAAGATCTGATTCCCAGGCAAAAGCCAGGCGGAGGAGAAGGCTATTGGCTTAAAGGCACTGTTATTTTTGCTTTACTTGAAGTGCAAAATCGTTAACATAAATTAACGGTAATTAACGGTTATTTTCATTGCGTTTCCCAAATTTTTGTACTATATTATAAGCAACATAAAACCTCTCCATTTAATTAGGACAGCCTCTCCCACCACCCCCGGTGGGGAGGCCTCCGTCCAAAATTACCTCACGTATTGAAAAGCAACCTGATTTCCTGTAAAATACGTTCCTAAAAGACATCTTTTCACATTAATCAAGCGTAAACGAGAATCGTGATAATGGATAGTGATCAATGTAAATTCAGTATTAACAAAGGAGCTAAACAATGAACAGAACACCTTTTCCAAGAGTTTTTTGGGTTGCCAATACAATTGAAGTCCTGGAACGGTTTGCCTATTATGGAATCTATTTTGGTTTTGGTATTTACATGGAACACCTGGGATATACCAAAGGTCAACTGGGGATCGTGCAAAGTGTATTTTTATTTATTTCATATGCGATTCCTGTGATATCCGGCACATTCGCTGACAAGTACGGTTTTAAAAAAGTGTTGATTGTATCTTACCTGGCCTACCTGCCGTCCATTTTACTGTTAATCATTACAAAATCTTTTTCAGGTATTGCACTGACCATGCTAAGTATCGGCCTTGCTGCCGGTATTTTTAAACCGCTGATATCCGGCACAGTTAGAACCGTGACGGATAAAACCAATAAAACCCTCGGTTTTGGAATCTTTTATGCGATGGTAAATGTTGGCGGTTCATTCGGCCCGATTGTTGCCGGTAAGCTGAGAGCAATATCCTGGGACTATGCATTTTATGCGGCTGCCATTTCCATCGGTTTAATGTTATTTATTACCATCTTTTTTTACAAGGAACCCGAAAGGGAAATCGAAGGAATTACATTGAAGCAGAAGTTCAAGGATATACTTTCAGCCCTTTCAGATGTAAAATTTGCCATATTCTTGGTGCTGCTGGGTTTGTTTTTTTGGCTTCCTTTTTGGGCATTCTTCAATTTACTGGCGTTGTATGTAGATAAAAACCTTGATACAGCAAAGCTCTATCTTGATTTAAAGAGCGTTTTCGGTACCGGCTTTGCCAACTTTTTTTCCCAGGTAGATGAGGCAGGCACAAGAAAGATATTGGGTGAAACCATATCTCATACTGGTTATATCATCATGATTTTGCAGATTTTCGTATCCCGGATATTTGAAAAATTTAGAGCTATTCCGTCATTTTTGTTTGGCCTGGTGGTGGCGGCTGTGGGGTACTGTTTCCTGGGATATTCAATGATATCGAGCCCTTCATGGGTTTTCCTGGGTATTTTATTATTTGCCGTCGGTGAGATGATCTCTTCCCCACGGATCCAGGAATATATTACCTGGATTGCCCCGAAAGAAAAAGCAGGTTTGTACATGGGATCAAACTTCCTGGCAATTGGTATAGGAGGATTAGTGAGCGGGCTTTATACGTTCATTTATGGGCAGTTCCGCAATATGAACCACCCGGAATATGTGTGGTTTGTATTGGCCGCTCACTTAATAGTGGGAATAATCGCCATTTCCATATTTACCCGGACCCTTGGAGAATTCAAGGAACTGGAAGAGTAAAGATATTACCTGACCTCATCGGCGCCGATTTCCGGGGCGGTTAATATTCCATTATTCCAACATTCCATCACTCCAATCAATTGTGAGCGAAGCGAACTATGCTCTTAATTCAATGCTGTAGGTTTTATCAGTTCCAAAGTACCCAAATACCTTCCAACCTAATAAAATACCTGGCACTATTTTCTCACAAGATCAGGGGCGCCCAATGTAACTTCAGCGAAATTTCTTGATTTAAAGAATCAAGAAGAATTCACCTTTAATTTGAGTGACTTTTGGGAAAGTGGCCTCTTTAAAGAGGAAGTTGAAGGTGAGACTATATTAAAAATTGAAGTGACGGACAGGGATAAAATAAGCACGTTTTCAAAAATCTTTGCAAAACTGGCAAAAGCTTTGATGGGCGCTGGTTTCGGAGCAATTTCCGGAACGATTTCGAATGCTTTTCTCGGAGCAATTGTCAACCTGAGTCTAAGTGAATACAAAGAATCCTTAACGATCGATAAAGATGAAAGCATCGACGTTATAGGGAAAGCTGAGAAAAAAATTGACGTGAATAACATCCCTGATAATCCACTTGAATTGGAATTGGTAGCACCCAAGACAATTGAACGGGAGTTTTATGCATACGAAAAAGATCGCCCCACTAAGATAATTAAAGATAAGCAAACGCTTCTAAAAAAGGGCCAAAACAACGGGAAGATAAAATTACATATTAATGCCTATGATGTTTAAATAGATTGTATAATAGGCATCGCTTCGTTTAACCCGTTTATTGGAGTATATTTCTGCCTCTCCCCTTCCTTCCTTCATTTTTTTCATTTTAATCTTAGTCGGTGTATTTGGTTAAATAGGCACCGGCGAAATGGTTAAACAGTTCGTTGATCAATTGATAATCCTGGTCTGAAATATTCGAATTGGCCCAAATCACAACGACTGCCAGCGGTCTTTTTTTAATTGAAAATATTTTTTCAAAAGGCGTCTCGGTCTTTTTCATTTGTTGTACTATGTCAATTTTTCGCATAGAGTCAACAAACATACGCATTACATCATTTTCGGTTTCCTCTTTTTCTCCTCGGAAATATGCTGCTGAAAGAGCGATTTCCCCGTGGGCATAAAATGTGCCTAGCCCCGCCCCACTTGACGACGTAAGCTTTATTTCCAGGTGGTCTAGCATTTGTCCCATCGATATTCTGAAAGTGGAACCATGTTGCTCAAGTATGCTTTCACATACACCTAACCATTTTGGAGACAATCTTTTCACTTTCCATTTCCTTACACCGAGAAGTTTGCCATCAGGGGTAAATGGAGCTACATAGAAAACGTTTCCTTTATCAGCCAATATAAAAACCTCCTTTTACTTTTTTCAATCATTAACCGCATTAAATTATACCATATCACAAGAAACAAGAAAAGTAAAGGCAAAAAGTTGCCAGGCAGCAATTCTCATTTTGATTTTTTATCCACAAAGATACACGAAAATACACAAAGAAGAAAAGATTAGAAAGTAGGGGACCAATAGATTGTAGAATCTGCACCTAAGATTATTAGGTTAAAAAAAAACTTTATTTTTTTTGCAACTTTTTGGTCTTTTTTTGCATCTTATACATATAAATGATATTCTAAAAATGAATTTGAAGATGAATCGATGTAAAAATGAGTAAGAAAAATGGAATTAGAAAGAAATAGTCATCCGGCGCGGCGCCGGGTAATATTTTCAGGTCCGGATCATCACCCGGAAGAAAATTTGCCTACCCCCTTCATTCGGAATTTTTATCCCAACACCGGGGGACTATTCCCGAACGCCTGGGAACCTTTCCCGAGGACTGGGGGAGTATTCCCGAAGATCGGAGGAGCATTCCCGAACGCCGGGGAACCACTCCCGAAGACCGGTGAACAAAAAATAAGGAGGATAAAATGTCAGCTTATCCAAAAGTAATTGAAAGATTGATTGGAGTAAGTGATGTTGGCTTTAACAATGCCAAATCTCACAGTGAAATTAAAGAAAAGATTATCTCGTTTGGGTACGATGATGTCAGGTTAGATGAATTATTGGACCTCAATGCCCGTACTGATGGGAAATACCACGATTACGAGAGGTTGTATGGTGAACAACTCCAGGCCACCAGGCGGTTGGAAGAAAAACTATATGAGGAAATGGGCTTTTATTCGACTTACCGTAGACTGGCGTTTCAAGTGTTTCCAGGAGAGGAGAATAAGGGAATCCGCAGCCAGTTGGGAATTGATATCAGGCTAAAAGATTCCTTTGACGGAGTGGTCGAGCAGATCAAACAACTTTACGATACCACCATTAAAAAAAGTGAGATTATGGCCGGGTTCGCAGAGTTCGCCGTTACCACTGAGACATTTCAAGAGAGATTAAATGGACTTGAACAATTGAGGGATTTGAACGAGGAACAGGAAAAAGCCAAAGGTGCTGCCATGGTGGCCAGGAAATTAAGGGATGATTTATATCATGAGTTAAGAACAGCCCGTGGAAAGAGGGGACGGTGCCTAACATTATAACTTTTTTGTGGGAACAACTTAGTGAGGTGAGTGACGAAAAGGGTCAATTATCGAACCAGCCGTTCCAGGAATTTATGAAAATCGATTTCATCACCTTGCAGTCCGCAATTATAAATGAAATGACTGGCAAGCCATGATGAGAATATCGCCTGTAAATAATTTTCCGGGACACGGCGCAAAATCTCATCGATACCTACCATTTTTACCAGCGTCGGGGGACAATGCTGTTCTACAACAGCTCTCAACAGTGCTTTATCATTCCCTAGATCGGATTCATGGATGGAATCGGTTAATTTATTAATTTTATCACTCAATTGATCCGTCAAAATCGAAAGCGGTGTACCTGTGGATTTATTTTCTTGCCACAGCACTTCGAACTCCAGGCAGGCATTATTCCGAATGATGCCGATCACATCGGAGACATAATTTTTGCGGAATTCAGGAACCCGGGCATCTTTCTCGCACATATGTTTATCATATTCGTCATCCGTCAGCACCAACGAAGCCAATACTTCCAGCGACGAAGAAGTTACACCGCCCTTGTTGGCCGAGGCGTCTTTGAAGATAATAACTCCTTTCTCCTCCAGCGCCAGCCGGGCCGGTTGGGTCAGGAACAGGTTGGCTCCCTCTACGATAAATTTGAACCGGGGTGTACCTTTTTCATCCAGCAGCTCTTGCCAGTTCTGGATATTGATAGACTTGGGCCGTCCGCCGCAGGGCACAAATAGATCAGACTTGAGCATCGGGTTCAAATGGAAGGTGTTCCTGAAATCAAGGCCGTTTTCTATGGTCTGTCCATTGGGTAAGGTCATGCTGCGGTCGTTAATATGAACAAAGAAACCCATCCGCGACAGTTTAGACCTGTCAAAATGTTCCGACATCACCCGCTTTTTGGCCAGCTTTATCAATTCAGGCCGGTCCAAGCCTTCGGGATCAAACAACACACCGCTGCCATCGATCACACAAAGGGTCTTATCTTTGGAGATCAGGATTTCGTTGCTGCCAAGATCGCCATCCGGGCCGCCGGTCATGACTTTGGTCACAGCTTCCTCATCGACAGCCAACTTCTTCAAAATGCCCAGCACATATTCATGAACGGAATTGGTGGTCATGCCGTACACATCATGAGGGATACCTCCTTCCGATAACGGTTTCCCGGTAGAAAAAGCCTTCCAGAATTTGTAACCGCGTTTTCGGGCCCGCTGCGAGGCCCGGCTCATTACTTCGGCGGTCCCTTCATCCGGGCCCAGGAACAAGATTTCTTTCTTGCCGAGATAATCCTTTATTTTTTCATCAGGCTGAATCACGTCCAGCAGTCCATCCACGTATTTTTCAAATGCCGTTTCGCCCATATCCTGATATTCCAGGTTCAGCAAAATGGTCCCTTTGGACCCGCCTTCGGGGATATCTTTGTTTTTCTTTTGCTGGGTGAAGGCCAGGTTGTAATTTTCATCGAATATGGAATCCGAATTTTGATCGTAATTTTCCGGGTCACGGGACGTGACGATACGAATACCGCCGCGGGAAATATCGCGGAATCGTACATGAAAGCCCCGAAATTCCTTGCCCAAAATCATGAAAACCCCATACGGCGTTTCTTTATATTCAATGGGATCGAGAAATTTGCCCGGATCGAACCGGAACGCCAACGATGTTTTGTTCTTTTTATAGAAATTGGTTTTAACCACCGCATCATTAAACAATCTGAAGAATCTCAGGATATCACGGTCAACATCATGGGGCACATCTTCCAGGAAAATCTCTTCCGGCTTTGATTTAGACTGACTGTTCTTTTCAAACCTATGGGCAAAACGTTTATACAATTGGCGAATCTTCTGCGGATGCTCGAAAATTGTCTTCACAATGCGTGATTCAGTGTAGGTATCTTTCACCAACCGCCCCCTTAAGGTATTTAAAATGTCGATCAAATAGGGCCGGTCCTGGAGAACTTTGGTGAGAGCAATGTATTCCGTGTTAAAACTGCTCAGGAATTGATGGGTGAATTTCCAGGCGCTGCAGGCGTAAAATGCTTCGTGCACCGACAGTACATTGTTTCGAATTAACGGTGATAGTTCGTTTTCCGGGTTGACATAAATTAAACTGATATCGGTGACCATATCATCGATATAGGGCCGGGTGGATTCGGCATCCAGGTAAATGGAGACGATCAAGCGGCCATTGGAAAACGGCTCGGCATATTTGTGTTTGCTGACCAGTCCGTAGTAGTTGATGATATCCGAGATGCCGGAGAGGAAGCGATAACTTCCTGCCTGGGGGATAGAAACCATGATGCGGATTTCGTCGCGCACCTGGTCCGTAACTTCGATATATGGCTGGATCATGCCGATGGATTCGCGCAGTACTCGTTGATAACGTTCCCGCGCTTCATCGGTTGTGGCTTCAATGAATTCTTTTGCAGCGACGTTGTTGATATCATCTTCGGTTGATAATGCATCCGGTACAGGGAAATCCGGCCGGGTCACAAAATAGCTGCGGAAATGCGATTCCAAAGCGATTCCCGGCGTGCGATAGCTCTGTAAACGATAAATAGGAAATTTGTCTTCCAATCGTCTCTCAATCTCGACTGTTTTCTCATGGTCATCGTTGACAAGATACATAGACGAATCTTCCCGCTCACTGACAAAATCAACATCAAGCTCTTTACTGCCCCGATTTATGGCGACGATTTCCGCTGCCATAATCGATTCGATGTGTTTTGCGATTGTTTCTAACGGTGTGGTTTGAAAGTAGTAACGATTCATCCCAAGTTTACAGCAAAACGTATAAAGTCCGTTTTTAATTCGATCCAGGCAAAAGCTGCCCTGGGATTTTATCATTTCTTCTATTTTCTGCAGGCTTTCAATGGATAAGCCAGTTTGCTGCGAAGCTTCCTTTATTATACTCATAAATCATATCTCCTTATGCTGATAAACAAATTGTTTGCATAAACATCGGGATATTTTAAAGGAAGTATTAGTGGAAGTCAATAGTTATTAATTTCCCCGTTCTGGCTGATCATTCTGTTGATATTTTAATGGTTTTTTGAACACAATTATCGAGTATATAACGCTTAATCAAACGAGGGGTATTGATAATCTTATAAAACTTTTCCAGGAATTTAAATACCTTTTTTTATACTTCTTACTAATAAGGGGAAAATTTTTATAAAGTGAAAATATTTCTTGCTTATGCTTTTGAAAATGAGCAAAAATTTGAGCGAATACTTCCGGCGATTGACAATAACCTCGATAAAATCGGTCCTTTGTGGAAGCAGCTTTTGCAATTCTTATTGGAACGGCATAGTGAGTATTAACAATCCCGGCAAAATCAAAATCGTAAGGTACGCCTCTACTTGGCCCTGATTCTGGTAAAATCCGTTTTACATTGTGGTCAGCAGTAAACGACCAATTACCGTCAAATAAGCGCTGGGGTGAATTGAGGTAAGGATGAAACGTATATATATTGGTAGAAAGAAGTAATAGAACAAAACTAACTCTAATTAAGTAAAATACTTTTCTCATTTCTTAATCCGCAACTTTTTTTGGTCCTTCAGTGGCTGATGTCAGCCGTATATAACCCTGTTTATCAGTCGTTGAAACATATGTCATTTCATCACCTTCTTAGCTCAGATTTTCCCAGGTCTACTTAATGGCAATTCTAATGCCAGGTAGATTTGTAATCCTTAAATAGCAGTAACAGCATAAATATAACATGGTTTTAAGAGGTATCGGTCATATTGAAATTGAATGCAGGGGGAGTGACACAAAAGTTGACAATGCAAGAAATGTGGCAGGGGTGATTTTAAGAAACAAGAAAAATCAAGGCAAAAAGTTGCCAAGCAAAAAATCTTACGTCTCCAGTCGAGGCGGCAGCATCATGAGCGACTCTTCCCTTTTTTTCATCCTTTTTTTTATCTTCTTGAAAAATTATTCAGTTTGCGTTTCCAGTCATTGTACCTGGGAAAA
>JABAOF010019839.1_pt1 | contig 21216 bp, 25 predicted proteins | sample 7062171 | NCBI WGS metagenome assembly JABAOF01 (sample SAMN14538628, study PRJNA623070) | marine sediment metagenome | biome: marine biome [ENVO:00000428]; feature: marine pelagic biome [ENVO:01000023]; material: deep marine sediment [ENVO:00002113] | place: India: Gulf of Khambhat ...
TGACCCTTTTACTCAAAAGCGTCAACGGAAAACCAGCAGCTTACGCTTGCAGGGTTAGAAAAACCCGTCGGGCCCATTTCTGAATTTTTAATAGGCGTAACTTTTGTGATTTGCGAAAGCGATAGGAAGCATTAGCTCCCTTTTGCTCCACGGCTTTTGTTGGGAAAAGGAAAGGCCGTGTACGCACCGAAAAGTATTTAAAGGTTTGTGTAATGTATTTAACTTATACTCGTCATATAATTAATTAACCTGTCGGGATTAACTCCGATCGGCTGTTGAGCCTTGAGAGTTAAGGGTGATCGCATAAACATTTTGGAGCACGTATTAGTTCCGGAGTTCAGAATTCTTTCTGAGGAGGAAAAGAAGGAAATCTTGGAGAAGTTAAATATAACTGAGGACAAGTTGCCGAAAATCCTTGACTCAGACCCTGCGGTTAAAAAGATAGGAGCGAAAGTAGGGAATTTGCTCGAAANNCTCGAAATAAAGAGGACTTCGAAAGTCGCGGGGGAATCCGTTTACTACAGGATTGTTGCGGAATCTTAATCTTTCGTGGGATTATGATCGTTGCCCTTGTTGGTGGTTTCGAGAAGGAAAAGGAATGGGTCAGATACCAGATAGAATCGTTCGACAATTTCATTGACTTCGGCCTGCAGAAAATAATAAATGAGGTGGGGACGATAAATGTTGTCCAGGATAAAGAAAACCTTAAGATAAAATTCGGCGAGATCAGCATCGGCAAACCGATAATACATGAGGCAGACGGTTCTACAAGAACAATTTATCCGAATGAGGCGAAGATTAGGAATTTGAACTACATGGCACCGATATACGTGAAGATAACCCCTATATTCAACGGGGTTCAGGAAAAATCCGAGAAGGTCCACGTAGGAGATCTGCCCGTGATGGTCAAGTCAAAGATATGCACACTCTCGAATCTCAGCGATGAAGAGCTCGTGTCTTCAGGGGAAGACCCAACAGACCCCGGAGGGTATTTCGTAGTGAACGGAACGGAAAGGGTCCTTGTCCTTATAGAGGAAATCGCCTCAAACAAACCGATATTCGAAAGGACAGAGGAGGAGGGCGTGACAGTACGCATAAACTCCGAAAAATCAGGTTTCAAACAAAGACACCTGATAGAGATGAAACCGGACGGGGAGATAACGATATCCTTCGCGAACATAAAGAAATTGCCCATCGTAGTTCTCTTGAAAGCCTTGGGTCTCGAGAACGACAAAGAATTGTGCGACATGGTTTCAAAGGATGAGAAAATACTTAACGAGTTTTACACGAATCTTTACGAAACCAATGTGATAACAACGGAAGAGGCTGTAGATTTCACAGGAAGGAAGTTGAAGGTCTCGAAAGACTACATTCAGGAAAGGGTCAACCAAATCCTTGATAGGTATTTGCTTCCGCATCTCGGGCAGGAAGTTGGCGATCGCCTGAAGAAGGACAAGTACCTGGCGAGGATAATAAGGAAGTGTATCTGCGTTAAGCTCGGAATTTCGCCGGAGGATGATATAGACCATTATTCGAACAAGCGCTTGCTCATGTCAGGCGAACTATTCGAGCAGTTGTTCAGATCGATCCTGCTAGGAAGGTGGGGATTGATAGCGAAAATGACCTACAATTACCAGAAACTCGTAAAGAGAGGGAAGTTCCCCTCTGTCCAGTCCATAATAGAGGCGAACACCGTCACGAAACAAATACTTTCCTCGCTAGCAACAGGAACATGGATAGGGGGGAGGACAGGCGTGTCGCAAAGACTGGATCGAAGTTCGTACATAAAGACCATTTCGCATTTACGTTCCGTTCTTTCACCGTTAACCCCAACTCAAGAACATTTCAAGGCAAGGCAGGTTCACCCAACGGAGTGGGGGAGATTGTGTCCTGCTGAAACACCAGAGGGGAGCTCGATAGGATTGAGAAAACACCTCGCTTTGCTAACGGAGATAACGCCTGGTTTGGCGAAAGAAGAGGAGGAAGAGATAATAAATCTCTTGTCGGGGAAGATAAAATGAAAAAAGAAAAGGGAATAGATGTTTATTTCAACGGGAACTTCATAGGAGTGACCGATAAGTCAGATGAAATCATAAAGGACATACGAAAGAAAAGAAGGCATGGCATACTCCCTGACCAGTTGAATATTTCTCACCATCCCGAATTCAATGAGATAAGGATAAACACGGATTCAGGCAGAGCAAGAAGACCATTGATAGTGGTGGAAAACGGGAAACCCAAGCTAACGAAAGAGCACATAGAAAAGTTGAGAAAGGGGAAAATAACCTGGAGCTATCTGATCAAACACGGGATCATCGAGTATCTTGATTCGGATGAAGAAGGTGGCACGCTAATAGCGATAGATCCAAGCAAGGTCACAAGAGAACACACACACCTCGAAGTAAACCCAATCCTAATTCTAGGAATTTCAGCAAGTTTGACACCTTATCCGGAATACAACAGAGGGGACAGAGTGAACTACGGGGCGAAGATGGTGGGGCAGGCAATAGGAGCGCCTATCGACAATTTCCTCGTCCGAACCGATACGAAATTCAACGTGCTCACGTATTCACAAATGCCACTAGTAGAGACGGCAACCGATAAAATCCTTAACAGGCATCCCTACGGCCAGAACATCGTTGTTGCGATAATGTGCTGGGAAGGTTTTAACATGAACGACGCTGTTGCGTTGAACAAGAGTTCTATTGAAAGGGGCATGTTCAGGTCATTCTATTTCAGGACGTACGAGACCATTCGAAAACGTTACTGGGGAGGCCAGGAGGATATCATCAGCGTTCCCGAACCTGGAATAAAGGGATACAGGGGAGAGGAATCCTACAAAGACCTTCCGGAGGACGGGATAATAAACCCGGAAACAACGGTGGGCTCAGATTCCGTCCTAATAGGCAAAACTTCACCTTTGCGCTTCCTTACTGGAGGGGATTTCACAACAGATATAGAGAACAAGAGGGAATCCTCTATAACCATTCGCTATGGTGAAAGGGGGGTAATTGACAGGGTTTTGATAAGCGAAACGTCGAACGGTGAACAGCTTTTCAAGGTCAGGACAAGGGATGAGAGAATCCCGGAACTCGGTGACAAATTCGCAACGAGGCACGGGCAGAAAGGGGTGACGGCTTTACTCGTTCCTCAGGAGGACATGCCTTTCACGAAAGACGGGATAGTCCCTGATATAATCTTCAATCCACATGGAATCCCCTCAAGGATGACGGTGAGCCAATTGCTAGAGTTGCTCGCAGGAAAATACGGATCACTTGCGGCAAAGAAAGTGGACGCATCCGCATTTTCGGGAACGAAAGAAGATTTCATAAGAAAGGAGATGAAGAAACTCGGATTCAGGGACGATGGGAAGGAAACACTTTACGATGGGAAGACCGGAAAGAAATTCGAGGTTATGATATTCATAGGAACCTGTTACTACATGAAACTTGATCACATGGTAGCCGATAAAATACACGCCCGCTCGAAAGGGCCTGTTACCCTCCTTACAAGGCAACCAACAGAGGGTCGTTCGAAAAGAGGAGGACTTCGTTTGGGAGAGATGGAGCAACAATGTTTGGTCGGGCACGGAGCAGCCCTGACGTTAAAGGAGAGATTCAGCTCGGATGAGACCACCCTCCCGATATGCCAGGCGTGCGGTTTGATCGCGATATATGACAGGACAAAGAACAAAACACATTGTCCGATCTGCAAAGATTCAAAGATATTATGGATAAACACATCCTATGCCTTCAAGCTCACCGTGGATGAACTGAAATCAATGGGTGTTTACCCGAGACTTATGGTGACGGAAATATAGGTGGTAACGTGTCGATAGCAAAGATAAGTTCACTTGAATTCGGGATACTTTCATCAAACATGATAAAATCTTTAGCCACAGTTCGAATTGTTACATCCGATCTCTACGATGCGGATGGTTATCCAGTGGACGGAGGGGTTATGGACCCGAGGATGGGCGTGGTTGACCCTGGGCTTCGTTGTAGAACATGCGGAGGAACGATAGGAGACTGTCCCGGGCACTTCGGTTACGTGGAACTCGCAAGACCTGTGGTACACGTTCTGTATACGAAACAGATATATCAGCTCCTGAAATCCACATGTTCTAAATGCGGGAGGATCCTTCACAAGAACCCGCAATCACTCGATCAAGTCTCCAGAAATCCCGCGAGGAGGTGCCCGCACTGCGGCAAACAGGGCAGCAAGGTCAGTTTCGTGAAGCCCTACACATATTATTACGGAAAGGAGGAGTTAACACCTATGAAGACAAGGGAATGGTTCGAGAGGATTCCTAACGAGGACCTCGAGAGGATCAACTTTAAGGGAGGCAGACCTGAGTGGTTGATTCTCACGTTATTCCCCATACCCCCAGTGACGATGAGACCGAGCATTACCCTCGAAACTGGGGAGAGGTCTGAAGATGACTTGACGCACAAACTGGTCGATATAGTCCGAATAAACCAGTCCCTTAAAGAGAATATCGATATCGGAGCTCCCGAATTTATACTAAACGATTTGTGGGAACTTTCCCAATACCATGTCGCAACCTATTTCGACAATGAACTCACCGGAATCCCGCAGGCCAGGCATCGCTCAGGACGCCCTTTGAAAGGGATAGTGCAAAGATTGAAAGCTAAGGAGGGAAGGATACGCGGTAACCTTTTAGGTAAAAGGGTCAACTTCTCCTCGCGAACGGTTATTTCCCCTGACCCGACCCTTTCTATAAATGAGGTCGGCGTCCCTGAAGATGTCTCGAAAGAACTCACTATACCAGAGACCATTACCCCCCTAAACATAAGGGAGATAAAGGATATGATAAAGGAGGGGAAAGTGAATTACGTAACAAGACCTGATGGAAGGAAGGTAAAGGTTACGGATGAGAACAAAAAGGATGTGATAAGTAATCTCGCTTTAGGTTGGAGTGTTGACAGGCAACTGAGAGATGGTGATGTAGTCCTCTTCAACAGGCAGCCTTCTCTCCACAGGGTATCGATAATGGTTCACCGTTCGAAAGTTATGCCTTACCGGACATTCAGGATGAACCCTAGCGTATGCGCCCCTTACAACGCGGATTTCGATGGGGATGAGATGAATATACATGCTCTCCAATCGGAGGAAGCACAGGTTGAGGCTTCCATGTTGATGGAGGTCAAGAACAACATTATCTCTCCGAGGTTTGGAGGTCCACTTGTGGGGTTAGACCTTGACCACATATCGGGTATGTATCTTCTCACAAGGAAGGAAACCTCCTTCACGAAAGAGAAGGCTTCCGAACTCTTTTCAGGGGCTGCGATCGATATCGATTTACCGGACAAGGACGAGTTCACCGGGAAAGAACTTGTAAGCCTTCTTTTGCCCAAGGGTCTGAACATGGAGTTCAAAGCGAATTCGTGTAGGGAATGTGACAAGTGTATCAAAGAGAATTGCAAATACGATTGTTGGGTCTGGATAAAGGACGGAGAACTTAAGACAGGAATTCTGGACACCAAAGCGGTTGGAGCTTTCAAGGGGAGAATGTTGAACAAGATAAGGAGACTCGTGAGTGACGAGGAACTCAAGGATTTCATAGACAACCTCGGAAGATTGGGAGTTTCATACCTGATGACCAGAGGATTTTCAATCGGTCTTTCTGACCTTGACCTCCCCCAAAGGGTTCAGAAAACAATAAGGGACGAGATAACGAAAGCGATGAGGGATTCGGACAAGCTTGTGAACAAATTTGAGGATGGAAAATTGAAGGTGTTACCGGGCATGACTACGGAGGAATCTCTCGAAACCCAAATTCTCACGACGCTTGCGGAAGGGTTGAACACGGTAAGCGATATAATGATCAAGAACATTAAGCCAAGCGATATCATATTCATGTCGGAGTCGGGCGCGAAAGGCTCTAACATAAACACAACACAGATGGCTGCATGCGTGGGATCCGAAACAATCCTTGGTAAGAGGATACAGAGGGGTTATCTTGGTAGGACGACGACCCACTTCAAGCCAGGGGACCTTTCGGCTGAAACCCGCGGTTTCGTGGCAAGGGGATTCAAACAGGGCCTTACTCCTTTTGAATTCTTCTGGAACGTCATGAATGGGAGAGAAGGTTTAATGGACAAGTCGTTGCGTACTCGAAAATCAGGATACATGCAGAGAAGATTGATGAATTCTTTGCAAGACCTTAAGGTTTGGGATGACATGACAGTACGTGATTCCAATGGGAATGTAATACAATTCTTTGCAGGAGAGGACGGAATAGACCCCACGAAATCCGACTGGGGGAGGCTTAACTGGATAGATTACGTGGAGCATGGTTAGTATGAAATTACCTTTGGAAATAAGGGAAGAGATAGAGGATTACTGTAAGAGAAAGGGAATAGATGAGGGAATTAAGAAGGAAATAATCGAAAAGGTGAGATCTTTCTATAAGAAGGCGTCATACGACCCTGAAGAAGCCTTGGGGGTCGTTTCCGCCCAGTCACTTTCTGAACCAGCAACGCAGATGACCATGCGAACTTACCACTTTGCGGGCACAGCAGGCATACAAGTTACGTTAGGTTTGCCCAGGTTAATAGAAATATACGACGCGAAAAAGGAACCCGAAACCCCCAGCATGACAATCTATCTGAAATCTGAGCACCAAACGGAAGAGAAGGCAATAGAAATTGCGAGAAAAATAAAAGAGCTGAAATTACGGGACTTCGTTATAAGTGACGTGATCGATCTTATAAACTTAACCGTTACCTGCCAGCTTGATGTGAAAAAACTCAAAAAGTTCGATCTGGAGCCCAAAAACCTTGTGAAACACATAAAACTGAAAAACATAGACATCGAGGTCAAAGGAAAGGAAATGATTGCAACATCAAAGAAAACCGAAGGAGTGAATCTTCACAAACTGAAATACAAGCTTTTGGAATCACACATAAAGGGCGTGAGGAACATCTCTCACGTAATCGTCAACAAGGACGAAAATGGCGAATGGGTGATATCAACACTCGGATCGAATCTGAAAAAGGTTTTGTATATAGAAGGTATTGACCCTACAAGGACAACATGTAACAACCCCTTCGAGATTTACGATGTCCTCGGGGTTGAGGCCGCGCGAAATGCTATAATAAACGAGGCAATAGACACGATAGAGGAACAGGGTTTAGGAGTGGATATTCGTTATGTATCGGTTCTCGCTGACCTGATGACGTCTACAGGAAAGATAATGGGTATCGGGAGATATGGAATAGCCGGGAACAAGGATTCGGTCCTCGCAAGGATGGCCTTTGAGGAAACAAAGAAACACATAATATCCGCTTCTATCGAAGGAACGAAGGACACCCTCAAGGGACACGTTGAGAACATACTCATGAACCAGGTGATACCCATGGGGACAGGGGCCTTCACCCTCGTGGGGAGAATGCCCGGAGCCAAGAAAGAAGTTAAAAAAGAGGAAGAAAAAGAGATCAAACCAAAGCCCGAGAAGAAAAGGGAAGAAGTTAAAAAACCAAAGAGGCCTGTAAAGAAACCAAAGAAACCCAAGGTTAAGTTAAAAAAGAAGCCTGAAAAGAGGACTAAACCAAAGGTCAAGAAGAAAAAGAAGGAAGTGAAAAAACCAAAGAAGCCCGCAAAGAAGACCAAGACCGCGAAACCACCAAAGAAGAAGGGCGCTAAGAAAAAATAAAACTTAAATATACACCTGATATATTCTAAAGATATTCACGATTCAGGAGAAGAAATATGTTGAAAAATGAGATAGAAATCCCGGAAGGTCTGGATGTAGTTTTCGAAAATGACAGGCTAAGCGTTAAAGGAGCGAAGGGTGAAGTAAGCAAAACTTTCAAACACCCTCAAGTTGGGATGAAGGTGGAGAAGGGGAAGATAATCCTGACATCGGATCTCGAAAGGAAAAAGGTAAGAGCAACAACGGGAACGTGGAACGCGATAGTAAAGAACATGTTCTTGGGCGTAACCAAAGGATGGAGGGGTGAATTGAAATTAGTTTACTCCCATTTCCCGGTCAAATTGAAATTGGAAGGAAACACACTCCTTATAGAGAATTTCCTTGGGGAAAGAAACCCGAGATCCGTTCCCGTTCCAGAGGACTTGAAAGTCGAAGTTGACAAGAATGTGATATACGTTTCCGGAGCAGACAAGGAAAAAGTCGGACAGCTTTGCGCGAAAATCGAACAGACAACGAAAGTTAAGGGCTATGACAGAAGGATATTTCAGGATGGTATATACATAACCAAGAAACCCTATCTGGAGGAAGAAAATGAAGGAAGAGCTACTGAAGGTTAGGAAGAAAATAAAGAAGAAAAAACCGAAGTTCAGGAGACAGGAATGGTTCAGGAAGAAGACCCTTGGTAAGAAATGGAGAAAGCCGAGAGGGTTGCATTCAAAACTAAGAATGCACGAGAAAGCTAAAGGTTCTCTTCCGAGACCAGGTTACGGCTCACCTTCAGAAGTTCGCGGACTGACCAGGGAGGGCTACAGGGAGGTATTGGTGAGAAATAAGAAAGACCTCGAGAGAATAAACCCGAAAGAGGAAATAGCGGTAATAGCGAGGGGGGTCGGGAAAAGGAAAAGACTCGAAATTCTAGAATTTGCTGAAAGAAATAATATAAAGGTGAGCAACTATAAATTTATTTAACTAATGCTCACGTTTTCGAAGGGGTATGATGTTGTTAGAATACAAGTGTCCTGTGTGCGGAACTTCTGGAAGACTTTGGAACAGAAAACCAGAGGCCTTTGTATGCCCCAAATGCTACACCTTCTTCTCGAAATTTGGACTAGTCCTTGAAACAGAAGAGGAATCTAATGAACTGTGGACGTAAGTTTTCAAGTACAGAAGATAGAGTCTATTACCTGTTGAAACGAATTCCTAAAGGAAAGGTCACGACCTACGGGGAGCTAGCGAGATCCGCTGGTTTACACCCGCGAACTGTGGGGATGCTTATGAGAAAGAATAGCGATCCTGTAAACATCCCCTGTTACAAGGTCGTGAGATCTGACGGGTCTCTGGGAGGGTATTCAAGCGGAAGGAAGAAAAAGATCAAGCTCCTAAGGAATGATGGGATAACGATAGAAAACGGGAAAATTGACCTTAATACCTACCTCCACAAATTCTCAAAATCTTAAAAATCAGAACTTCAAAATTTAACCATGAAAGCCGGAGTGAAACTCCCGAAAAAAGATGTGGTTCTTTTCGTGATAAAAGAAGTTATGCAGAAAAACAAAGAAATAGAATCCTTGAGGGAGTTCACAGATCTCGTGAACATGCGATTGAAGATGGTTGATTCAAAACTCGTTATCTCAGGCAAACGCCTGAGAAACATATTCATAAAAATGTCCGGGACGAAGATTGTTGTGGAAACGAGGAAAGGGAAGAGAGCGAAGAGGTGTCCCTCATGTTTTTCCGGATTGAAAAGGGTATACATGAAAAATCTTAAGGGGAGAAAAATCCTCTACAAGCTTGTCTGCCAGAAGTGCGGGTATTCGGGAGCGAATGGGAAATTCGTTCCCAAGAGATACAGATTTATTAAAACTTGATCATATGTAAATAACCCGTGTCCTTTTCAAATCTCTCAAATTCTTCGCCCCTACTAGGAACATCGCATCCTTCAACTGGGAAATTATCTTTTCCAAATGCTCCCTAACGGATTCTGAGGATTCCGTCGCTGGCTTCAACAACGGAAGCGCGAACCCTGCTAGCGAAGCTCCCATAGCCAATGATTTCGCAACCTCAACTCCTGTTCGTATCCCACCAGAGGCGATGATCGGGATTTTCGTTCGCTTTACCACATCTTTTAACGCCTCTGCCGTGGGGATCCCCCACTCCTCTATATGAGAAACATCTTCCTCCGTTCTGTAAGCATCCACCTTAACCCATGAGGTTCCTCCTGCCCCGGAAACATCGATAGCCTTCACCCCTGCCCGGACAAGCTCTTTCGATAACTTCCCTGAAATTCCACATCCCGTTTCCTTTGCGATCACGGGGAATTCCGATTCTTTGCAGAGATATTTTATATCTTTATGAATCCCCTTCCAGGATTTGTCGCCTTCTTGCTGAGCGAGCTCCTGCGCTACGTTCAAATGAACCGCCAAACCATCCGCTTTTATGGAATCCACAAGCGGGATTATCTTTTCTATATCATACTGTCCAAGTTGGGCGGCTCCTATGTTCCCGAGAAGGAATATGTTAGGAGCGACATCCCTAATGAAATATGTCCGAGCGAGTTTTTCATCCTCTAACATCGCCCTTTGCGAACCCACACCCATACCTATCCCGAGGGATTCGGCAGCCTTCGCGAGGTTCTTGTTTATATTCTCCCCTTGCCTTGTCCCCCCTGTCATGGCCTCGATAAAAAGAGGGTAATCGAATTTCTTCCCCAAAAACTTCGTGGACAAATCGATCTCTTCCTTATCAATTTCAGGAAGCGCTCGGTGTTCTAAATCCACATGCTCAAAACCATTTGATTTAACGAATTCAACATCCTTTTCCAAGCATATCCTTATGTGATCCTCTTTCCGAGATTTTGTTAGTTCAGACATCATTTTATCTCCTTATTACAGTTCCCAATCCCCTTTCTCCGAGGAGCGAGCTTTTCAAAACATCCGCTTTTAATCCATTTATAATCTCCACTTCCGTTCCCATTTCAAGTGCTTTCTCCACTTTAAGAACCATCCCACCCGTGACATCCGCGACCCCATCCGAAGACATCAACGATTGCTTTATCCCGCTGAAATTCTCTTTCGTTATCTCTTTGATAACATTTCCTTCTGAATCCAGAACCCCATCCGTTTTCCCCACCATTATAATTCTTTCCGGTTTCAGTTCTTTCGCGAGAAACCTGAATATCTCCTCGGTCGAAATGATACAACAACCCTTCTCAAGATCAAGGCAAACATCTCCGTAAGGAACTGGTATCAGTCCTTCGGACAAAGCAAACTCGATGGGTTTGGTGTACCACTCCATTATCCGATCATTCCTAGCTATACAGGAAGCCGAAGGCTGAACCGATATCGAATTTTCCCCCGCCTCAATAAGGGAAGAAACTATTATCCTGTTGAGTTTTGAAGCATCATCCTGAACTCGAACGAAACCCTCCCAGCTCTTCTCGTTAATCACACCCTTATGTGTTTCGTACTTGCTCGCGGAAACATGAGGAAAGCTCCCTCCTCCATGCCCTATTAAAAGCGGCTTCCCTCCCCTCGCTTCATGTATTTCCTTGCAAAGCCTTTTTATCACTTCATCCCTTGTCGTGTAAGGCTTGGATTTATCCGTTATCAGCGATCCTCCAAGCTTGACGAATGCCAGATTTTTCATAATTAAAACAATATAGAAACCTTATTTAAATTTGAAACAAACTAAATCTATGGATTCCGAAACCCTCTGCTTTATTTCTTTGAATGCGTATTACAGGATATACCCAGACAGCTTTTTCAGGAGAATACTCGAAACCTCCGACCTTGAACACGCAAAAAACTCCCTTGTTTTCCATGGTTTTTCCAAACTCGCAGGAATTGCGAAGGAGAGGAAGGACTATTTCATAATCCTTAAATTGATAGAAAATGATGTTGACGGGGTTTACGAAATGCTCAGAACAGGGGAAATGGGAAGTTTTGGAAGCAAGATCGAAAAACTCAGATGGGAAATAGAAAGCGAGATTCTTCGGAAATTCGAAAGATATTTCATTGAGGAGGAAAGGAGAATCTAACCCCACCTTTTGTAAACTTTGTTCTCTACTCCTAACGAATCCAGAACCTTTCCTATTATGTGATCAACCATTTCTTCGATTGTTTTCGGTTTCGAGTACATTGTCAGGACGGGTGGGAGGATTACTCCCCCAGCGAGCGAAACCTTTCGCATGTTCTCTATATGTATCGCGCTTAACGGGGTTTCCCTCGTGACGAGAACGAGCTTCCTTCTCTCCTTCAGACAAACATCAGCCGCCCGCAGCAAAAGATTGTCGGAATAGCCAGAAGCTATTCCTCCGAGCGTTTTCATGCTACATGGGATAACCACCATACCTTTCGTTTTGAAAGAACCTGAAGCAATCGAAGCGAACAAATCCATATTATCGTAAACCTTAGAAGCGAGTTTTTCGACATCCTTGACATTGTAACTAGTTTCGTGTTCGATCAGCTTTTTCGCCGTTTCCGTTATTATCAGATGGGTTTCAAATTCCATCTTTTTAAGAACTTCCAGAAATCTCACGCCTAGGATTGAACCCGAACTCCCGGAGATCCCAACAATTAACTTTTCACGCATGCTCAACTATCCCTTCATCCGCGTTAATCCTAAGCTTATCCCCTGTTTTTATTTTCTCTATATCGATCTGGTCCACGCAGGGGATTTCGGAAATTATCGCGCCCACAGCAACGACTGTTTCACATTCTTTGTTGATTATTGCCAGCGGAGCCTTACCGTTCTTTTTCAACCTGTAAATGGTGTAAGATCCCACTGTCGAACCTTTACCTACAGGGAAAACTAATACCTTTCCGCTTACATTCTCTCCCTCAAGAGGGTGACCTTTTTCCGTCACAACCCCTGTATCAGGATCAACTCCTCCGTAAAAAGAAATTCCTTCTTTCGAAACTAGTGCTTCTCCTTCCGCTTTACCCCCGAATATCTTCCTTCCTTTCATTCTCCCACCGCCAATTGTATGCACTCTTCGAGAGTTCTGAATACAGTTTTGAAATTGTTTTTACCCCTTCCATAGAATATACCCTTTGCCGAATTTGTAGCTATTGAAGTAAATCTCCCCTTTAAAGGAGCTACGACATGACACGTGTCACATGCAAGCTTCGCCCCTGACCCCTCAATTATTTTCGAGTAGCCTTTCTCGTCCGCTATCCTTTTTATCGGTCTCGCTACCCCTATCCACAACTCTTTCTTGACTTTTTTTCCTTCTAGGAGCTCTGAAATTCTTTTCAATTCCTCTATCGAGCAATGTGGGCAACCTAAGAAAATAAATTCCACATCCTCCGTATCATTCATCTCTTTTACGGCGTTATCAATATCCTCCTGCCCAACCACAATTCTCTCTTCAGGAACACTTGTTTTGTTGGGAGTTATTCCCTCGATGTGGAACATGGGCGCTCCCCCGTACGTGACTATCGAGGCTGAGAGCGCTTTCAAGTCCTCAGTTGTTGCATTTTTTATCCCTGTTATTAAAGGTATCCTACCTTTTGCGAGCTTTCCAACCACATTTCCTAGGGCCCCGAACAACATGGGGTTGTCCACTTTCGCTCGCACCTCCGCCATGAAATTCGCTTGCCTGTTTTCATCCAAGTGAAGACCGTATTCTGCTGTAAAACCCGTTAGGGATGAAGCTATGCTGCTGGGACCGCCTTCCTTGTTGGTTTTCGCTCCGAGGACGGAATTAGCATATGTGACAGCAGAACTCTCGCCCCAAGCGATGTGATCTCCGAAATTCGGCTTGTTCCCGATAAAGTAGGGCGTGCATGTACACGTGGCTTCGACACCCATCTTCTCAAAAGCTTCTATAACGAGCTTCTGCTTTCTAGCGAACTCAGGGTCTATCCCTAGAGCTTCCCAATTCTCCATGTCCATGCCCGCGGGGTTGAGCGTGGTTTTCACCTTTGTTTTCCCATCCTTTGCCATCTCATCCAAGAATTCGAGACCTGCATCCCCAAGGTTATCATAGCTTACGCCAGAAATCTGAACACTCGTAACGGGTATGAGCCTTTTCGCCCCGTATATTTCACCAAGCGCTACGAGTATTGACATGGATTTCTTCACCGCGTTACCATGCTTTCCTTCAAGCATATCCTTTTGCTCTTCCGTCAATTCCATACTACCCCTCCAAATAATCTTCAACCCTGATTTTCATGGGCAATTCAGGTTTCTTGAAACCCTTGGGATCCTTCCCTGAGGGAATGGTCAGATCAAAACCTATTTTACATGTTTCCCTGGTTTCGAGGTTTGAGGAAGGATCGAGAGACGAACCCTTCTCCCTTGGCTTGATCACCATATCCTTATCCCCCTGGAAGCGTGTCGCCATCGCCCATTCTATTTCGTAAGGGTTGTGTATGTCTATATCCTCGTCCACAACGAACACGTGTTTCATGGATTTGTGACCATTGAAAGCGGCTTCTATCGCCTTCTTACCATCATCCGGGTTCTTCTTGTGAATGCTCACCGCTCCGTGCAACCAAGAGCAACCTCCTGGTGTGACTAATACGTCCTTTACATCGCAGACCTTTGAAACCTCCCTGAATATAGTAGGTTCCCTTGGCATGCCCATGAGGATCTTGTGTTCCAGCCCTCCTGGCAAAAGCGCGTGAAATACAGGATTCTTCCTTACAAAAATCTTTTTGATCTTCGCCACTTTCTGCTTTCTCACAATATCAGGCGTTTCAGTAAGATCGAGGAAAGGACCCTCATCTGCTTCCTCCCCTTCCATTGCAGCTATAAGGACTATCTCTGCCTGCGGAACCCTATGCTTTCCAAGTTCAACGAGTTTCGTTTTTTCCAAGGCATTTGCTATATCGAGTTCGCTATTGCCTGTTTTTGTCGATATCGCCGAGGCGAGCATAACCGGGATCGAATTTCCTATACAAAAAGCGAACTCGTTGTTCCCCCTTTCCAAAAACGTGTGAAAATCCCTCGGGAGAATTCTCATAACCATCTTATCCTTCCCCATTATCATCGCCCTCTGGTAAGAGGCGTTCATTCCGTATTCTTTATCATTCGCTATCACAATTCCCGAAGCGATGTATGGACCGCCATCAAACGGATAATAAGTCAATATTGGGAACTTGAAAAGATCAACATCCACTTCTTCATATCCTTCCGCTTTCACAATTTCAGGCTTTTTCGGATTTTCTATGGCCCCTGACAACTTCTTTATGATCTGATTTTCTTTTATCCCAAGACCCACAGCAACAAGTTGCCTGCTCGAACAGATGTTCGCTATCACAGGCATTCCGAAACCTTTCACCTTCTCGAACAGCAAAGGTTTACCGTCCATTTTCTTCATTATGGTTGATATCTCGTATTTCACATCAACCGGCTTCTTGATCCTAACCAGAAGACCCTTCTTATCAATTGTGTCAAAAAACTCCCTGAATTCCATAAACATCACCCCTTGGATTATTGAATTAATGAAAACATCATTTTTAAATTAAACTCCTATCTTTATACGTAAAGATTCAAACCCTTTGCTTTCGAAGGATTTCGCAATTATTTCCTGTGTTTCCTCGCTTTCTGCAAGTGCTATCATTAAACCCCCTCCACCAGCTCCTGTGAGTTTCGCTCCCAAAGCTCCGTTTTCCTTCGCTAATTCGCATAATCTATCTAGTTCTGGCGAGCTTACACCTATTTCCTGTAATAAGGAATGGTTCTCGTCCATGAGCTTACCCAAAGATTTTAGATCAAGAGAGATTATCTTTTCCTTCGCATTTTTAACAAGTGTTTCAGCTTTTGAGAATATCTCTTCGTATTTATCAGGCTCTTTACCCTTCCTTTTCTTAACCTTCTCTATTAATTCTTTCGTGTTGCCTTTCTTACCAGTATTGCCCATAACGAGGAGAATATGCCCTTTCATTTCAATTGGTTCTATCGTATTCTCATCTTCAAAATTCTTCTTGAACCAAATTATCTTCCCATATGTGGCACACGTGTTGTCTATCCCTGATGGTGTTCCATGCGAGACTTTCTCACATTCATAAGCAAGTTTATTCACTTCCTCATCTGAGATTCCCTTCTTGGTGAAATCATTCAGCGCTCTTATTACGGCAACAGCAAGCGCTGCACTGTAACCCATTCCAGCCATAGGCACAACATCCCCAGATATAATTATTTTGATATCTTTTACCCCGAAATATTTGAAAACCTTTTCGAACGTTTTGCTTAGAATGTGACCTCTTTGTTTTTCAAAATGAACTTTAGAATTGAAGTTCTTGTCATCGAATATTATCCCGTTCTCATTTCCCTCCACGATAACTTTTACAAATTTGTTTATACCTGATGCTATAGCAGGCAACCCATAGACAACGAAATGCTCCCCGAAGAGTATGACCTTCCCGAAGCCCTGTCCTTCAGTCATTAAACCACGAACGTTTTGAAATTATTTAAACATGAAGTTTAAAAAATAAGCTATGACCGTAGTTTCTGATAAGAACAAATGTTTGCGATGTGGAGGTTGCGTTGGCGTATGCCCTAAGCTCGCCCTCGACCTCACAGAGCACGGAATACTCTGCGATCCCAAGAAATGCATTGACTGCGAGATATGCGTAAAGTTCTGCCCAGTCGAGGCGCTTTCTCTTAAAAAGTAAAAATTCAAAAGGATTATATGGTCAAGAAGATTCTGGTTGGAGGGGTTTTTAATTTAATCCATAAGGGTCATATATTTTTCCTAAAGAAGGCGAAGGAGTTCGGGGATTATTTAATAGTCGTGATCGCGAGCAACCGAACCGCCTGCCTGACGAAAAAATACCCCGTTATCGATCAGAGAATAAGGAAGAAAAATCTGGAAGCTCTGGGAATAGCGGATAAAGTTGTTGTTGGGGGGGAAATGGATTTCATGAATGTAGTTCGAAAGGAAAGACCCAACGTTATCGTCCTAGGACACGACCAGAAAATGAGCGAGAAAGAATTGAAAAAAATACTGATAAAAGAAGGGATAGATTGCGAGATAATGAGAATAAAAGAAAAACTCAAGGGATATAAGACTAGCAAAATTATAAAAAAGAACGAAGAGGATTAAAAGTCTTCTCCTTCTGGTTTTTCTTCATCTTCTTCCCAGCCTTCCGGGATGTCCTCTTCGTCGTCAAAGAACAAACAAATCAACTAAGATCTTTATCTTCTCTTCCTCTTTACTTTTCTCTTCCTCTTTGCTTTCCTCTTTGCCTTTTTCTTTGCCATCCTCACATCCTCCTATTTACCTTAGTTTTGAATTTTTATTTCAATTATTATTAACGCAAATGTATATTTAAAATTTTTTATTTTTTCCAAAAATTATAACCTTTTTTATCAAATTCGCTGCAATTACAGAGCTTTCAGAATTTATTTTTGTCGCTCCACATTCTACAATATCCATCCCAATTAACTTATGTTTGCACACCTCTTTCAAAATTTTTACCAAATTCTCAAAACCCATCCCTCCCGGTTCCGGGGTTCCCACATCATTCGTTTGCAGAACATCAAGGTCTATTGTGAGGTAAACCGGATTTTTTATTTTTTTCACATCATTTTTAATTCTGAATTCTTTCGAGATATCCTCTTCCTCTTTTGTGAACGAACGACAACCTACCTGAACAAGTTCTAAATTCTTATCCTGCAGAACATGATATGCCCATGTGAAATGAGAATATCTTTCCCCTAAGAATTCCTTCATAAGGTCCATGTGCGCATCGAAGTCGACAACGGTCATTTTTTTATGGAAATTCCTTAATGAGTTCAGGATTCCGAGGGTGACTAAATGGTCCCCTCCCAAAAATATCGGAAAGACCTCCGGGTTTTTTTCGAAAACGGATTTTATAGTGTCCTTTATCCTCTCCTCCGTCAACTTCCAGTTTCCCGGAACGACCTCGATATCCCCCAAATCGCAGAACTTATATTTCTCGAAAACATTCGTTTTCGTTTCCGGATCATATCCTAAAGTATTCCGCAATGCTTCGCGTATGAACAAAGGGCCGTACCTTGTGGGAAATCCGGTCTGCGAAAAATCCCAGGGTATCCCGATCAAAACAAATTCCGCTTCCTCCAATGGATATTCATAGTCAAACGTTTTGCGTAAGTATAACATATTCTCTAAATTATCTCAAGGATTTAAAAATAAGGTTTCACTTCGCCTGTTTTATCATCTTCCTGTTCCCTATTTCCCAGTATTCCACTTCCCCGCCCGGGTGGATCCTGTCTTTCAAATCCTCAGGAATTTCCACCTCGAACATCGAATAATCCCCGAGATCCATTAGCTGAACGATGTTTCCTGTTATTGAAACGACCTGCGCTCCCTTTTTCAGGATTATAGGTATTTGACAGGAAGCTGAAGTGGGTTTCAGAAGCGTTCTTTTCTTATCATCGAACACCCCGATCGCTTCCACCCTCGCCTTTGTTGAGCCGTGCTTCCCAGGCTTCGATTTGGTTATCCTCGTTACTTTACAGGGCTCACCATCTATCATTACATAAGATCCGACTTTAAGATCCTTCACTTCCCCTACCTTTTCAGCCATAACCAACCCTCGAATCTTAATTTAGTTATACTATTTTTTCTATAAATAAATATTGTTAATCGAGATTTGTAATCACCATTTAAAAGTAATAATATACACTAAACTATAGAAATCTTTATAAAGGAGTAAATTAAAGATATATTAAGGTTTAGACTTATATAATTACTTAAAGGGAGTAAAATGGTTCCGAAAGAAGACGAAAAGAAGAAAAAATGCCCTGAATGCAAATCTTCCGATCTCAGATACGATCCATCGAGAGGGGAGATGGTATGTTCTCAATGTGGTTTAGTTCTTGATTCTTCAATGATCGACACAACCCAGGAGTGGAGAGCGTTCGATGACAGCCAGAGATCGAGAAGGGTCCGGACAGGCGCTCCCTTAACCGTTACAAAGCACGATCAAGGTATTACGACTGAAATAGGAAAGGGGAGGGGCGAATTGTTCAAGGTGGCCCCTAAGAAACGGGCGCAATACTACAGGCTTTCAAAGTGGCACAAACGTCTTATCAAATCGAAGGACAGAAACCTTTCCTTTGCTTTCTCCGAACTCCAGAGGCTAATTTCATACCTAGCCTTATCCCAGGCTATACACGAGAAGGTAGCGAAACTTTACGAAAAAGCTGTTGAGAAGGGGCTTGTTCGCGGAAGATCGACAGAATCGATAATCGCGGCTTTGCTTTACACAACTTGCCGCGAGGAAGGAGCTCCAAGAACGCTTGACGAGATTTCAAAAGCCTCAGGCATTTCAAAGAGGGATATCGGGAAAACATACAGGTACATCGCTCGAAAGCTAGACATACGAATCCTTCCGGCAAAACCCCAGGATTACATCCCGAGGTTCGGTTCACTCCTAGGACTGGACGAGAGGATTCAGGTGAAGGCGGTGAAGATCCTTGATCAGGCAACGAAGCATGACGTCACGAGCGGGAAGGGACCAATAGGTGTAGCCGCCGCAGCTCTTTACATCTCAGCTGTTCTTGAAGGGAAGAAGAAAACTCAGAGAGAGGTCGCGGATGCGATAGGCGTTACGGAAGTTACTATTCGAAACCGATACAAAGAGGTAGTTGAGCGACTCGGAATAAAGGACGAGGTCGAGGAAAAGGTCAGGGAAGAAGAGGAAATGATGGAATAGATTTAAAACTCTTCATTTTTATTCTATTTTGGTCGACTATGTCAAAGTACTCTTTAGCTGGGGAATACAGAAGAAACCGTTTACAAGGAACAAATATAACTCTAGATAGATGGATAAGAAAACGAATAGAAAAATATGGTATTTCTGAGTTGTACTTGTTTACAGGAGAAATAAAAAAATATGGAAAACACTTCAGGTTTATTGACGCATTCCCTGAACCTCCCCCCGAATCTATCGTAGGGAAGACTACTGTTAGTGAAATAAAGGAAGGTAAAATACAAATTCCGAAAGACATGATAGATTATGCTGAACTGGAAAGAGGCAAAGTGTGTGTAATAGGTATGCAAAATTATCTTGAAATATGGAATTGTGAAAAATTAGAAAAATTCACATCATATAAAATTAAAATTACAAAGAAAGAAATCGAAGAAGTTCGGAAGATAGCCGTCGATAAAATTAATAATCTAGTACATATTTTACGGAGGAAGTAGTTTTCACCCCTGTTGCACAGAGATGCGTCCTCGAAGCCTCGAACCCTTTCTTTCGAAGGGTTTCGATAACCTCTTCGATTTTCGGCGAGCTCGTTTTCAGGGATTTCGCTATTTGATGGAGATCATAATAAAAAGGAAAGTCTATTTCCTGAGAGCAGAGCACAATCTCCTTCTTGTTCTTGAACTCGAATTTCGAAAGGAGATTTTTGCAAAAATCCCTGTTTTGGATTTTCCCTGTCCACAACGGTCCGATCAAATCCATTTTACCTTTGCAGTTATCACAAACAGTTTCGATTCCGATTTTCTTGTTGTGGCATTTCGGGCAATAGGAAACCATTTGGATTTTCGATAAATTTTTATCTGATCCGTATTTGACCAAACCTATCGTTCGGAAATAATGGTTCGCATGTGAATAAAGCGGTTCAAAGGTTAGCTCATGAACAGCTAGGTTCTGGAGGATCGAGGTTATTAAAACGCGGACTCCTAGCTCTTTCGCGAAATCAGTTCTACTAACGAAAACCCCATACCTTCTGAAACATGCCTTTGTAAATTTCCCAGCGAGCGCTCCAGAATCAGTTGCTGTAACCCCTAAAATGGAATCCTTACTGAGCGCATACCCTACGTTACGCAGATAACGAATGGGCGAGCCGAAAGGATCAATATCCACAAAGTCGAATTTCCTTTTCTCCAGAAAGAGCGAATTCGCATCTTTTTTGTGGATTTCATATCTGGATTTTTTAATTTTGTTCAGTTTCAGGTTTTTTTCTATGAGTTTCACAGCCTTAGGGTTGGCATCGTTAAATACGACCCTTTTCGTCCCTTCAACTTCTTTCAGTATTCTGAAACCTCTCACACCGGTCGCGGCGAGAGGGTCAAGTATTTCCTTCGCTTTGAACATCTTGAGAAGCGAAACAGTCACGTTTCTCTGGTGTTCCATATCAGGGTTGTAGAAGGTTTCGGACTTCCTTCTCAAAGATTCGGAAGGAACGAGTACTTTCGCTAACCCTTCTTTCACGGTTTTCATGAAAAGTGATTTGGAAAAGAAAATAAAAAGGTATGGGACAGGTGGGAATTCCGAGCAGATTCGGATGAAATCCGAATCAATCGCATTTGAACCCACGACACCTCGGTCTTCAGCCGAGCGCTCTCCCCCTGAGCTACTGCCCCNNGAACCTGTTCACTACGCCTTCCAACAGATTCTCCATTTCCTTGAAATGGTCAGAACAAAGGTATATCGAAATTATGTTCTTCTTCGTCCGCGTATCCATGTTTACTTGAAAGACGAGCATTTCCTTACCTGGTTTTTTCTCGCAGTCCTTGAAATTACAATTACCTTTCATTCGTCTTATGTCACAGTGTTTACTAACAACCTCAAGAAGTTCCATGTTATGATATT
>JABAOF010003500.1_pt5 | contig 21206 bp, 18 predicted proteins | sample 7062171 | NCBI WGS metagenome assembly JABAOF01 (sample SAMN14538628, study PRJNA623070) | marine sediment metagenome | biome: marine biome [ENVO:00000428]; feature: marine pelagic biome [ENVO:01000023]; material: deep marine sediment [ENVO:00002113] | place: India: Gulf of Khambhat ...
ACGACCGGCACGCCCTCCAGCTCACCTGCCACCAGCTCCCCAGCGTGGCCGTGTACGCTCGTCTCCGGGAACTCAGGGAGACTGGTAAAAGGAATACGCTGGGGCGCCCGCACCGCCTTCGTGAGTGCCCCGAGGCCCGACCCGAGGACGATGGCAACCCGGGGGCGGAACCCGCCCAGGCGCTCCGCCAGGGCGTCAGTGGTGGCGGTCAGGCGGTCGGGCGGTCGGCCCGTGACCACCACTACCCCCCTCCATCCCGGGCGGCAGGGCGGACGGGCCATCCGATCTTCCACGCAGACAGGGCCGGCGCCCGACCACCCGACCGCCAGGCCGCCCGAGCCGGCTGGAGCAATGGGAGAGAAACCGTCGTCATAGCAGCATTCCGGCCAGACTCGCGGACATGAAGGCCGCCAGGTTCCCACCGATCATGGCCCTGATCCCCAGCTTGGAGAGATCGCCGCGACGCGGCGGCGCGATCCCCCCAATGCCGCCGATCTGGATGGCGATGGACGCGAAGTTCGCAAAGCCCAAGAGCGCGTAGGTGGCGATGATCGTGCCCCGCGGCGACAGGGTTGCCGTATCGAGGATGCCTGCCAGCTGCAAGTACGCGACGAACTCGTTCACCACTGTCTTGATCCCGATGAGGGACCCCACCGTTCCGGCATCCCCCCAGGGGACACCCATGAGCCAGGCCAAGGGAGAGAGGACCCAGCCGAATATCATCTCCAGGGACAGCTCGGGCTGGCCCAGGAGTCCGCCGAATGCACCCACACCGTAGTTGATGAGGTTGATGAGGGCGATGAACGCCAGCAGCATCGCGCCGACGTTGAGCGCGAGTTGGAGTCCCTGGGCTGCACCGCCCGCCGCAGCCTCAATCACGTTCGCTTCCTTCCTCTCCACCTTGAGCCCGAGCTTTCCTCGCGTGACCGGTTCCCCCACCTCCGGCTGGAGGATCTTCGAGATGAAGAGCGCCGCCGGGGCATTCATGACGCTGGCCGTCAGCAGATGTCCGGCGATGTCGGGGAAGTAGGGAGACAGCATGCCCACGTAGGCCGCCATGACGCCGCCCGCAATAGTGGCGAAGCCTCCAACCATGACTGTGTTCAGCTCCGAGTAGGTCATGGTGCCTATGAACGGCTTGATCAGGAGCGGCGACTCGGTCTGCCCAACGAAGATGTTGCCCGCCACCGAGAGCGTTTCGGCGCCGGAGGTCTTCATGGTACGCTGCATCACCCACGCGATCCCCCGCACGACCCACTGCATCACGCCCAGGTAGTAGAGCACCGACATGAGTGACGAGAAGAAGATGATGGTGGGTAGCACCATGAACGCGAAGGACGCTCCGGTGTTCGCCCACATCTCCAGCGCTTCCACCGGCGAGCTCTCCGGCGGCGTTCTCGTGGGAACGCCAACGGGCACATTGTCACTCACGAGGTTGCCGAAGATGAAGGAGGCGCCGTCCCGAGTGAAATCGAGCAGACGAATGAAGACCTGGTTGGCGCCCGAGAACAGCGCGCGCCCCACGGCCGTCTTGAGCACGAGGACCCCGAAGAACACCTGGACCATCACCCCCATCCCCACCAGACGCCAGTTCACCCTCTGGCGGTTGGCGGAGATGAGCCAGGCAACGGCAATCATCGCTGCCATGCCGACGATGCCCATCAGCCGTTCCGGGAACGGCGTGTCGAGTCCCTCCCTGGCTTGTGCAAGCTGCTCGGCTGCATTCTGGATCAGCCACAGGCCGGTCATTGAATCTCCTGAAGCTCTCGGGTCACCATCGCGATCAGCCTGGCCTTCTCGGCCTCTGGCAGAAAGGCGCTCTCGCAGGAGTTGAGGATTACCCGATCCAGCTCTGCCCGGTCGAGCCCAAGCTCCCTGTGGGCCAGCCAATACTCGGCGCTCACGGTGGTGCGATCCATCAATCTGCTGTCCGTATTAAGGGTGACCGTCCCACCCAGGTCCAGGTAGCGACGCGCCGGATGCTCCGCGAGGTCCGACACCGCGCGGGTGTGGAGGTTGGAGGAAAGGCACACCTCTAGCGGGATGCCTTGCTTGAGCACCTGCTCCTCGAGATCGGGATCCTGGAACAATCGGGTGCCATGACCGATCCGCTGCGCGCCACAGATGTGAACAGCCTCGTGAATGGATTCGGGCCCGGCGGCCTCACCCGCGTGACAGGTACAGGCCAGACCGTTTCCATTGGCGTACTCAAATGCGCTCACATGATTTGCTGCCGGGTATCCCCGCTCGGAGCCGGCGAGATCGAACGCCACCACCCCGTCGTTCCCGTAGTCCACAGCGGCCCGGGCGAGATCATCGGTTACCGACGGTGGGAACGTGCGGAGCCCGCTTACGATTAGGCGCGCGATGGTGCCGGTTTCCGCCTCGCCCCGCTTGAGACCTGCCAGGGGCGCCTCGATAGCTTCCGTCAAGCTGAGGGCCGGCGTGTGCAGTGCCGGACAGTAGCGCGCTTCGACATACCGGACATTGTCCGCCGCGCAGTCGACGACGAACTCGTAAGCGATACGTTCCATCGCCTTCCGCGTCTGCATCACCGACACGGGGAACCGGTAGAGCTGCAGGTACTCCTCCAGATCGCGCACCTGGTTGGCGTACATCGCGTCCGCCAGGGCCTCGGGCGTCTCTGCCGGAAGCGTGACGCCTTGCTCCTGTGCGAGCTCCAGCATGGTGGTGGGACGGAGACAGCCGTCGAGATGCACGTGCAGCTCTGCCTTGGGGAGGCTGTCAAGCAGTTCCCGGGTGAGGGTCATGGAGTCGACGTACCCCGACGGCCGCGTCCAGCCCCGCGCACGACTCGAATGATGGTACCCGGGGCGACAGAGCCGGCTGGATTCACACGCCGACCCACCCCGTCCGTGACGTATGCGGATTCATCAGCGACCGCCGCCCCCAGCTCCGGGTCGAACTCGGCAACGGCGTCGCGGATCGTGCTGCCTGGCGGCACCGGCGTCGGCCGCTCGTTGACGAACACCGTGACCCACCCGCTCACCTTCGACCCTGGCGAGCGACCGCGGCTCGCACGGCTTCCGCCGCCTCCGGTGGAATGATCTGCCACGACGGAGTGAAGTACTCGTCACTCCGGACCACGGTCACGCTGCGCAGGAACTCGACGATCAAGTCTCTGATGTCCTCGCCACGATCGTAAACGACCGGCAGACCGGCGAGCATCTCGAATCCCCCACCGCCGCGCTGGCGGTAGCTGTTGAGGGCGAGGGTGAAGGTGTCGCTGGGCCGGACCAGCTCGCCCTGATACGTAAGCTGGCGGACACGCTGGCCCACGGGACGCGTCAAGTCGATCACGTATTCCACCCCGCTCACCATGTCGAAGTCGTAGCTCGGAATAGTCTCGTTGATGATGGGCTCGCCGGGGCGAAACGTGCGGAAATAAGCGGCGGAGCGTTCCAGATAGGCCCCGAGTGCGCTACCGTCGATTCTCACGGCCATCAGCGTGTTCTCGTAGGGATAGACCCCGGCCACATCCCGCAGTCGGACCTCGTTGGGACCGAACCTGGCCGCGGGATCGAACGCCGCGGTGGCCGAGAGGTCCGCATCGATTCGGTGACGCTGCACCTCATTGATGAAGTCGATGATGGGGGTGTCCTGCGCCCGGGCAAACCGGGCACTCCACTCACCCTCGACCGTGGCGAGGGGGAGATTCACCCAGTTCCGCACCGAAGCGTGGCGCTGCTCCAATCGCCGGGTGACCACTGGGTGGGGCGGGACCCCTGCCAAGGGAATCCGTTCTCCCTCGATCCTCACGACTCGATACCGCCCGTCCCGCTGCACCAGCCACACATGCGCCAGCGCCAGCCCCCGGGCCCATGGCGGAGGCTGCATGAAGTGCACCCCTTCGATCGTGACATCCTTTACCGTCCGATGCGTGTGGCCCACCACCACCAGATGCGGCTTGACCGGCAGGGCCGTCAGGTAGGGGGCGACGTTCTCGGCGCCCACGCCGGTGGTGTCGTATGACGACGGCTCGCCCATGCCGCTGTGCATCACGACGACGCGCAGATCCACGCCGGCGGAATCCATGTCCCGCAGCACGCCTTCTGCCTGGGGCACAATCCGCCTCACCATGACGCGATCGGCGAGCCGGCCTCGATTCCACACCATGGTGCCGGGGGTCGTGAAACCCGTCACCCCAACGCGCACTCCCCGGTGCACCACGGCGTAGCCTGGAAAGACCAGCGTGTCCCGCGGCAGGCGGAAGACGTTCCCGCTGACGAAGGGAAACGCGGCGGAGGCCGTGGCCAGGGCGAACACCTCCAGACCGAAGTCGAAGTCGTGGTTACCCGGGGTGGCGACGTCGTAGCCCACGGCATTAAGCGCATCCATCACCAGATGGGGGCTCGCGGGTCGCTGTGTGGCGAAGTAGGTGGCGAAGGGGCTCCCCTGGATCAGGTCGCCTGCGTCTACCACTAGCACACGACCCGGGTAGGCCTGGCGCAGCGAGTCAACGATGGTAGCCGCACGCGTGAGACCCCACGGCGCCTCTGCGTCACGGACGTAGTCCCAGTGGTACACCCGGCCATGGATGTCCGTCGTGGCCACCACAACCACCTGGACGGTGTCCTGGGCGGAGAGAGAACCGATACTGGCCGCGATCAATGCAACCGCAGCGAACAGATCCCTCATGAGCCGGGTCATTGGTGCCGCAATCTGCTGGTGTTTGAGAGGCGACGCAAATCTCTATCAGGTGCGCCGTCGTGGGGAGTGTGCCCTGCGAGTGTGAACAGTCTACGGGGGACGGCGCGGCCAGCACGGCCCCCGCCATCCACCCCTTGCTTGTGCACCCGCAGGATCAGAAGTGCATGTACGACTGCGCCTTGAGCGAGTACTCGGTCTCACCCGCCGCCGGCCTCCAGATGTCCACGTTCAACGCAAGCTTGTTGCGCCCTGTAAAGAAGAACGCGACCCCGCCGGTGAGCAGCCATCCATCATCATCGCCCACGTCCGTGTCCGGGTCGCCCCAACTCACGCGCGCAACCGGCCCTACGGCGTAGAGGAACCGGTTGTCCCGGATCGGCACCCTGTAGGTCGCAGCGGCCTGAGCCGCGAAGAACTTGCTGGGATCCGGCGTGGCGAGGTTCCTCCAGTTGTCACCATAGACCACGCCCGCCTTGACATGTAGGCCGATCTGCTCGTACTCACCCCAGTCCACGTCGCCGCCGAACGCGACTCCGTACTCGTCGGTACCCGTGCTGTCATTGGGGTAGTCGTGCACGCCCAGGTGGGCGCCGACTCTGAGCCCTGCCACGCCGTATTCCAGCCGCCCCGTGTAGGACTTCGTGCCATTCTCGTCCACACTGTGGTTGTCGCCGCGGCCGTTCATCACTGAGGCATAGTACCGGAACGGCGCCGACCCGAGTTGACCGTCGAACATGAATCCGATGTCGCGCTCGGAGTATTCCAGCCGGCTGGTGAACCGACTGAAGGCGCAGATGCTGCCGACTCCAGCGCACGTATCGACACCGCGCACCGGACCCTCGCGCTCGATCATCAGAATCTGCGTCGAGGTCCGGAGCTGGAATTGGTCGAACGGCCGCTTGAACTGTCCGATCGTCCAGCGGAAGAACGGGCTGAATGTCAGCCGCACATAGGCATCTCGGAGGATCACGTTGCCCCGCCCGTACTCCGGCTCGACCTTGCCGAACACGAAGTCATTGACCTTCACTTCGGCGACGATGCGGGCCCGTCGGAGCAGGAATGTCGTGGCCGGCTCCGCGTCGACCGAGCTGGTGTTCCACTGCGCGTGCGCGCGGCCGGTCAACTTGATCTCCATAGCCTTCGAGGTGATCTCCACCTGAGCGCTAGCCGAGCCGGCAGTAAGAGCAAGGCCGACCCCTGTCCCAAGCGCCGCTATCAAGCGCGACAGCGTGTTGCGCATCAAACCGTTCCCCCTGGATGTGGCAGTGCGTCAGTTGCCGTAGAACGTGAGAGCATTGGGATCACTCGCCGTGCCCCATACGCGCACGTCGTCATCCCCATCGGCCGTAAGGTTGGAGCGGCAGGCCCCTGGCTCCCCATTGAACACGACACAGAAGAAGTTGAAACGTGTCACAGTCAGTGCTGGGCTCGTACAGCGTGTTCAGTTGATCCAGCCAGCCGACAGGACCACCACCCCAACTCCGAACAGTGCAACCGAGTTCCCCGATGCGGCTGGAGTCAGTGACCGTCCGGGCGCCCGCGAGTCGTTTCCCAGGGTTCACAGCAGCAGCGATCTTCCACGATCTCGACTTCGTCTCGGACCACCAGAATCTTGGCTTGCTCACTTCGCCTGCCACCATCGCCCGGAGCGGCATGGCGGGAAAGGTTAACTGGTCGTGTGAGAACGGGGCAACGGCGGGGCAAAGCTCCGTGAGGCGGCAGGTGCAGCAGGGGAGCGACCCACCGCCACCGCTGCCGCCGGGGTAAGGTGCCCGGGAAGCGGGGCTGCCGCTCGGGCTGTGAGGGTTTGGGGGTGAGTCTGCCGCTGGGCGACGGAGTTGGGAGGAGAAACTGCCGCAGCAGCGCGGAGGTTGCGCGCGGCTCAGTACCCCCACCGATCACCGCTGAAATCCCTGAACACCACCCTGCGCCGACGATGCGCCTGGATCAGCTCCGGTTTGGCGAACGCCTTGATCAGCGCGGCGCCGGCCACGAAGCCGCCCAGGTGCGCCATGAACGCCACACCACCCTCCGCCCCGCCACCACCTATCGTCGGAAGACTCCCCAGGAGCTGGAGGAACGCCCAGTAGAGCAGCATGAAGTACGCCGGCACGGCAATCGTGGTCACAAAGAACCCCAGGAAGACCAACATGTGCACCCGCACACGAGGATAGAGAACGAGGTACGCACCCATCACGCCGCTGATCGCGCCGGAGGCTCCCACCATGGGCACCGGTGAGCTCGGCTGAACCACGATCTGCGCAGCCGCCGCCAAGACCCCACACAGCAGGTAGAACACCACAAACCGCCCGTGCCCCATGGAGTCTTCCACATTGTTCCCGAAGATCCACAGGAACCACATGTTGCCGATGAAGTGCAACCAGCCACCGTGGAGGAACATGGAGCTGAGAACCGTATGCCACGCCCCGTCGCCGCCGATCTCGCACCCGAGGCGGGGCGCGATGGGAATCAGCGTCCCCTCCGGCACCCGACCCAGCAGCTCCCCCGGGATGAGGCCCAGCTCGCATACGGACCGGGCCAGGGCAGGTTGTGAGCCCGCTCCCTGCACCAGAACCCATACCAGTCCCGTCACCACGATCACGCCAACGGTGACGACAGGCGTCAGGATGGTAGGGTTCTCGTCCTTATAGGGGAACACTCGAGCCGGACTCCCCGCTATCTAAGTCAATGTCCAAAAAGTACATATGCGGCCGTGACCAGCTGTTGAATCCCTGCCACTTTGGCATATCTTCATGGTACGGGCCTTGCACAGGCGACCTTATGGTCCGAGTACGCATCCACACCCTACGGCGAGGAGAGCTCCAATGGCAGAGAAGGTAATCGGGATCGACCTAGGCACGACCAACTCCGTGGTTGCGGTCATGGAGGGCGGCGATCCCGTCGTAATCCCCAATTCCGAGGGAGGCCGCACGACGCCGTCGGTAGTGGCCTTCACCAAGGACGGGGAACGCCTTGTTGGCCAGGTCGCCAAGCGGCAGGCCATTACCAACCCGAAGAATACCGTGTTTTCCATCAAGAGGTTCATGGGGCGCCGGATCAATGAGGTGCAGACGGAGATCTCCGAGGTTCCGTTCAAGGTGGTAGCGGCACAGAACGACCTCGCCTCGGTGGAGATCAAGGACAAGCGCTACACGCCGCCTGAGATCTCCGCAATGGTCCTCCAGAAGATGCGGCAGACTGCCGAGGACTACCTCGGCCACCCGGTCGAGAAGGCGGTCATCACGGTGCCCGCGTACTTCAACGACTCGCAGCGCCAAGCGACGAAGGATGCCGGCAAGATCGCGGGGCTGGAGGTGCTCCGCATCATCAACGAGCCCACGGCAGCCTCACTGGCCTACGGGCTGGAGAAGAAGAAGGACGAGAAGATCGCCGTGTTCGACTTCGGCGGCGGAACCTACGACATCTCGATTCTGGAGCTGGCGGAGGGCGTCTTCGAGGTCAAGTCCACCAACGGCGACACGCACCTGGGCGGCGACGACCTGGACCAGCGCGTCATCGACTGGCTGGTCGCCGAGTTCAAGAAGGACCAGGGCATCGACCTCTCCAAGGATCCCATGGCGCTGCAGCGGCTCAAGGAGGCCGCTGAGAAGGCCAAGATGGAGCTGTCCAGCACGGCACAGACTGAGATCAACCTGCCCTTCATTACGGCGGACCAGGCCGGCCCGAAGCACCTGAACGTGACGCTCACTCGGGCCAAGTTCGAGCAGCTGGTGGATGACCTGTTCCAGCGCCTGATGGAGCCGATGAAGAAGGCCCTGGCCGACGCGGGGATGCAGCCCTCCGAGATAGACGAGGTGATCCTCGTGGGGGGCTCCACCCGGATCCCCAAGGTCCAGGACCTGGTCAAGGACTTCTTCGGGAAGGATCCTCACAGGGGCGTGAACCCGGACGAGGTGGTGGGGATCGGCGCCGCCATTCAGGGCGGGGTGCTCGCGGGCGAGGTAAAGGACATCCTGCTGCTCGACGTGACACCCCTGTCGCTGGGGATCGAGACGCTAGGCGGCGTCACCACCGTGCTCATCTCCCGGAATACGACCATACCGACCAAGAAGTCGGAGATCTTCTCCACGGCCGAGGACAACCAGACGACGGTGGAGATCCACGTGCTCCAGGGTGAGCGGGAGATGGCCATCGACAACCGGACGATCGGCCGGTTCCAGCTCACGGGGATCCCGCCCGCACCCCGGGGCATGCCGCAGATCGAGGTCACGTTTGACATCGACGCCAACGGCATCCTGCATGTGTCCGCCAAGGACAAGACCACCGGCAAAGAGCAGAAGATCCGGATCGAGGCTTCCAGCGGGCTGTCCGACGGCGAGATCGACCGCATGGTGAAGGACGCCGAGTCCCATGCCGCCGAGGACAAGGCGCGCCGTGAAGAGGTCGATCAGCGCAACCGGCTGGATGCCATGGTCTACGAGGTGGAGAAGAACATGAAGGAATGGGCCGACCAGCTTGCCAGCGAGCAGAAGGACCGGCTGAACGGTGCGCTGGACGGCGCGAAGAAGGCGCTCCGCTCCGGAGATACGTCCGAGATCAAGGCGGCCCTGGAGGAGCTGTCTCAGGCCTACTCTGCGGCGGGCGCGTCGTTGTATCAGGCGGCCCAGGCCCAGCAGGCATCTGAGCCCTCGGGCGCCGAAGCACGAGCCGGCGAGCCGGGCGGCGCCGAAGAGGGCAAGAAGGAGAAGGAGGACGTAGTCGAAGCCGACTATGAGATCGTAGACGAATAGCAGTCCTAAAACCGCAGGGGCACGAGCGTCGTAGGGACGTGGGGGTGAGCCAAGCGTCTTGAAGACGCAGTTCTTGGCCGAGGCCGCCCATCAGGGCGGTACCCCCACCCCGGGACGCGGAAACTCCCGCCCCGGTGGGGGGTTACTAGAGCAGCAGGCGAACCTGTTTGTCGAGGTGAGTTGAGCAGATGTCACGCACGCGAGAATGGATCAAGTTCGGTACGCTAGTGGGAATCACCCTCGCTCTGGCAGTGGGGTTCATTTCCGTAGTGGATTTCCCGAGCCGCTCATTGGCGCAGCCGCCGACGGTGACGCCAGCAACGCTGGTGAATCGACCGGCGCCGGTCGTGGCGGCCCAGCCGGTGGAGGACCTGGGCAATGCCTTCGTGCAGGTGGCTGCCGCCGTACAGCCGACGGTCGTGTTTATCCAGGCGGAGTCCCGGCAGCGGCCGCAGACCCAGACCACCCACCCGGAGCTGCCGCCGCCGTTTGACCGGTTCTTTGAGGACTGGCGCGTGCCTGACCAGATCCGGCCTCAGCCGCGGCAGGGGCAGGGGAGCGGGTTCATCATCTCGCCCGACGGCTACATCGTGACCAACAACCACGTTGTCGAGGGCTTTGACCGGTTCGTCGTCACCCTGTTCGACAACCGGGAATTTCCGGCCCAGGCCGTCGGCCGCGATCCCCTGACCGACGTCGCGGTCGTCAAGATCGAGACCAACAGCCTGTCAACCGTCTCCTTCGGTGACTCGGACTCCTTGCAGGCCGGTGAGTGGGTGCTGGCCGTCGGCACTCCTCTGGACGAGGCCTTCTCGTTCACAGTGACCGCCGGCATCGTGAGCGGTCGTGCGCGCCGGCTCGGCGGACTGATCAGATCGCGGTGGGGTATCCAGGATTTCATTCAGACCGACGCAGCCATCAACCCCGGCAACTCGGGCGGGCCGCTGGTAAACACTCGGGGCCAGGTGGTTGGCATCAACTCGGCCATCGCCAGTCAGACTGGCTTCTACCAGGGCTACGGCTTCGCGATACCCATCAATCTCGCCCGGCTCGTGATCGATCAGCTCATTGAGCACGGCAAGGTAACCCGCGCCGCGCTGGGTGTCGGAATACGAGAAGCTAGGCCCGAAGATGCCGAGCTCGTGGGCCTCGACGCCATTCGGGGCGTCGTGATCGAGAACTTCAGCACAGACGACAGTCCGGCCAGGCGAGCTGGGCTCATGGCTGGTGACCTGGTTGTGGAAGTGGACGGGGAGCAGGTTGCCTACGTGGCACAGCTCCAGCGCCTCGTCGGATTCAAGCGGCCAGGAGACCGTATCAACGTGACCGTGCTCCGTGAGGGAGGCGAGCGCCGCACGATTCCGGTCCGCCTGGCTGAAGCCGCAACCGACGAGCAACCGCAGATGGCCTCTGCCGAGCGACGACGGGACGAAGACGAATCGCCGGAGTTCGAGCCGAAGCTGGGTGTCGCTGTGGAGCCCCTGCCCCAGCAGATGGTATCGCGGGTCGGCAACGAGAACCGGGGACTGGTCATCACGGACATCGACCCGGATGGCCCTGCCCGGGAGTGGTTGCGGGAGGGTGCGCTCACCAAAGCAGCCCCACGCAGCGGAATGATGGACATCATCACCCACGTCAACGGCCAACGCGTGCGCAACCGCGCTGACCTCGATCGGGCGCTGGCAGACGTGGCGCCTGGCGACATTGTCTCGCTGCGAAAGGTGCGCGTAACACAGGACGCACAGACGGGGCAGCTCGGTGCCACACCAGGCATCGTGCGGCTGCGGGCCGCGGGAGGGCGATAAGCCAAATACGCCTCCCACCCTAGAGCCGGCGGTTGTGCCGGCTTGTACATAGATCGAACGGGCGACTGGCTTGAGTTCAGGCCGGCGCCCGTTCCTGTTTGTGGGGATGACCGCCACTGGGATGAACCCCACTGCCGCGTTCGGATTGCCTGCCCGGGGAACCCCACGCTCCCGCGTGGGGTCAGCCTCGACCCGATGACGCCGTGCTCGCACCCCGTCTGACCCCGGGCCCAAGCCCGGGGTTCACCAGACGGGGCGTGGTCGGCAACCGGTGAGCCCGGGGTCCCCCTACCGCCCTTCCGTCGTTCCGCCCTTCCCTCCGACCATCTCCTCCCGCACCACCCTCCGCATCAACGCCAGGGGCAGACTGCCCTGCGACAGCAACGTCTCGTGGAACGTCTTCTCGTCGAAGCCGTCACCCAGTTCGGCCTGGAGTTCGGCCTTGAGCTTCTCGATCTCCAACCAGCCGATGATGTAGCTCGGCGCCTGAGTGGGCCACGTGGTGTAGCGGTTGACCTCGGCCTCGGCGGCTGAGCGGGTGAGCCCCACCTCCTCCACGAAGAAGCTCACTGCGTCCTCGTAGCTCATACGCCCAATGTGGAGGGACGGATCGATGATCACTCGAGCGGTGCGCCAGAGACGCATCTGGAGCTGACCCAACTGCTGATCGGCGGTGACATACAGGCCCGCCCGGCGCATCCAGTGCTCCGCGTAGAGCGCCCACCCCTCGCCGTAGTACGTGTTGCCGAACTGGCGCAGCAGGCTACGCTGGTTCAGCCGGGCATACACGTTCTGCAGGTGGTGCCCAGGATACCCCTCGTGCAGCGCGATTGGCGTGATCCAGCCATAGTTCTGGGCCCGGAGCTTGTCGTCCACCTCCTGGGTGGTCATGCCTGGCACGATATCGGTCACGAAGAAGCGCCCGTACATCACCCCGTCTCGCTCCCGGATGCCCCCGTAGCCACCCCACGCATAGGTCTCTCTGTTGGCCGGCGGCGTCGGCACGAATAGGAGTTCCTCACACGGCGGAATACGGATCAGGTCGTCTCGAATCAGCAGAGCGAGAACCCGGCGCGACTCGCGCCGATATGCATCCAGAATCTGCCCCGGCTCGGGATGGCGGGTCTGCATGTCCTCCACGAGTTGGCGCCAGCTGTTTGAGGAGTCAATGGTCCTCGCCAGGGAATCCAGCGCAGCCTTGGTGGCCTCATGAATCCGATACCCTCCGCGATCATCGTCTCGGCCGTGTAAGGCAGGAAGTTCACTTCCCGGAGTACCCAGTCGTAGTAGTCGGCCCCTGCCGCCCAGGAGCCTGCGGCGCCGGGCTCCAGGGTGTCGGCGAGAAACGCGACATAGGCGTTGAGAGCATCGCGAACCCGCCGGCCGGCCGCGGCGAGGCCCGGGCGGAGGGAGTCCGGTGCGGCCCGGGCACGCTCGGTGAACTCGCCGCCCAAGAAGCCCACAAAACCCTCCGCGGTGGCTGCGGCTAGCTGAATCCACAGGGGTGGCGGATCCACCAGCCGGTCCCGGCCGATTGCCAGAGCGCCAGGGGCATTCTCCAGCGTCTCAAGGGCTGCCGCCCAGTCCTCCGGGGTCGGCTCAGCGTCGCCAGCGATCCGCCAGTACAGGCCGCCCAGCGTGATGTAGCGCCCAGGAACGCGCTCAGCGCTGCGGAGGATCGTATCGGCCAACGTGCGCTTCGCCCGGGCCTCCACGAGCAGCCAACCGATCCGCTGCTGGGTGGTGAGCCGGGTGGTATCCACCGCACGCAGCTCGCCGAGGACCCGGTGAGCCGCCTCGATCCCACGACGGTCCGCCTCCGGCTTCATCCAGGAATGCGGGTCGCCCCGATCACCTCGTGGCCGGAATTCACCGGCCAGGTAGCGTGTGGCGAACTGATCGAACCGGGCCGAGTCGCCGACTGCAGGGCTTGGGGTGGCCGGACGGGGCCGCGCACATCCCGTGCTGACCAGCAGCGCGGCGCACGCGAGTGTCGCAAACCGCCCCCAGTCCGTTCCCCGGGACCGGCGCGACGCGGAGACAGCAAACAGCAGGGTATGGGGCACGTCAGCCCGCCTTATCGATCATCATCAGAATCAGCACGGCCGGGAGGTATAGCACCGTCACCACGAACAGCCTCCGTGCCTTGCCTCGCGAGTGCTCCCTGGCCACCGAACCGGTCGCCCAAATGAGCCACAGCGAGCAGACCATCGCGCCAGCGAAGTAGAGCGGTCCCGTCGTTCCCAGCAAGGTTGGCACCAGGCTGACAGGCAGCAGGGCCACGGTGTAGAGCAGCGCCTGGCGGAACGTGGCCTCGGCGCCCTCGGTCACACTCAACATTCTGAGGCCAGCACGGGCGTAGTCGTCGCGGCAAAGCCACGCCAGCGCCAAGAAGTGAGGCAACTGCCAGAGATACAGCAACGCGAACAGTATCCACGCCCCGAGGCTCACGGTCCCCTGCGCCGCAGCCCATCCCCCGACGATGGGGAGCGCTCCAGGTATCGCCCCGATGAGCGTGCAGAGGGAGGTCTTCCGCTTGAGCGGCGTGTACACGAACACGTACGACGCCAGCGTGGCGGCCGCGAGGGCCGCGACCGTGGCGTTGGTGAATACCGCGAGATACGCGACGCCCACTACACTGATGGCCCAAGCGAACAGGGTGGCATCTGACACGCGCAGCCGTCCAGCCGGAAGGGGGCGGTTCTTGGTCCGCCGCATCTGCGCGTCCACCCTTCGCTCGAGCACCTGATTGAGCGCGTTGCTGCCCGCCGCCACGAGCGCCGACCCGAACATGGTGTGGAGGAGTAGGGGGAGGTCGATAGGACCAGGGGCGCCCAGATAAAAGCCGGCCGCGACCGTCACCACGATCATCCCGACGATGCTCGGCTTGGTGAGTTCGACGTAGTCAGCGAGTCGGCTACGGTTGAGCGCCAGTGCTCGCAATTCCAACCTCCTCATGCGGTCGTCCCGCGCCCGCTGATCGGCGGCAGTCAGGGAAGTCTGCACTTTGCGTCCTCGCTCCGCCTGAGCCTCCTCCTCCCCCCACTGGGCTTCCTGGACCCATCGGCATGATGTTGCTGACCCAGCCATCTGGCAACCGAGCGGCCCGAGGGGCCACGCGCGTACGCTCGGGAACACACACTCGGCGCCGAAACTTGTCTAGTAGTGCCCCTGACGGTCCTCCCATAGTCGCCGTGCCGCGTCACTTGACCACCGTCATTGGGCGTCGTAGGTAACTACGGTCGTAGGCGGCTGACATTGAATCACCGCAGAAGGAGAGCCACATGAACCTCAGACGCATCGTGGGCAAAGGATTCGTCGCTGGGCTGATCGGGGCCGTGATCATCGCGGTCTGGTTCCTGATCGTGGACACCATAGCACGCGATCCGTTTTTCACGCCCGCCATGCTCGGGTCAGCACTGTTCTGGGGGCTACGAGATCCCCACGCGGTACAGATCGCCTTCCAGAGCGTGGTGGTGTACACCATGATCCACGTGCTTGCCTTCGTCGCCATAGGTCTCCTGGCCGCCTACGTCACGTGCCAGGTAGAGCGCTTCCCCTCCACCCTGTTCGTCGTCGTGGTGTTGTTCGCCGCCTTTGAGTTTGGGTTCTACATCATCGTGGCGCTCTTGGGTCAGCCATTGCTCGGCGCCCTGGTGTGGTGGAACGTGGCCGTCGGGAACGGCATCGCGGCGTTGGGGATGGGCTACTATCTGTGGCGCACGCACCCTCGGCTCCGGGAACGACTGGCGGCCCACCCCCTAGGCGCCCCGGTGGACGAATCGGCTGATAGCTACCGAACCCTGAGATAGCGCCTGAGCCAAGTCCCCGGTTGGCGGGGAGGGATTCATTCAGCCGGATCGTCGGGAGGATCCAGCGACGGCCCCCCGCCGTGCGAGACGACCCTGGTCAGGCGCCGGTATGAAGCGCGAAGACGCCGAAGAGGAACAGCAGCGCCACGGCCACGGCCACCGCAATCAGGAGAGGGGCCGTGAAGATGAGGGTGAAGAGGCGGTGGTCGCTCTTCAGATGCATGTAGAACATCACGACGAGGGAGAACTTCGCTGCCGATAACGTGATCAGGATCGGCGCGAGCACCTTCTGAAACGCAGGCACGTAGAAGACCCCCACCTCCACCAGCGTGATGATCGTGAGCATGCCGGCCACTGCCAAGTAGGTGCCGACGCCGGGATGCGCCTGCTTCTCGTTCATAGGCTGCTCGTTCATTCAGGCACCCATCACCGCAGTAGGTAGACCACCGTGAAGATGACGATCCAGACGACATCCACGAAGTGCCAGTACAGCCCGGCGACCTCCACGTTCATCGCTTTCTCCGGTCCCAGTTTGCCCTGGAAGGAGCGAACCAAGAGAGTCAACAACCAAATGACGCCGATGGCCACGTGGCCGCCGTGGAAGCCGGTCAGCACGAAGAACGTCGACCCGAAGAGGTTGACCTGTAGGGTGAGTCCCTCGTGCACGAAGGTGGTGAACTCGTAGGCCTGAAAGCCTAGGAAGATCGCCCCCAGCAGTGCGGTCGTGGCCAGCCACACCCGGGCCCAGATCTTGTCGCCCCGAGTCACGGCAGCGAGCGCCAACACCATCGCCAGGCTGGACATCAGCAGGTCGAAGGTGCTGAGGGACGTGATCGGGATGTTCAGGATCTCCTCCGGCGTGGGCCCCCGGACGCTCCTCCCCTTGTAGACGAGATAGGTGGAGATCAGGGAGCCGAAGAGCAGGCACTCCGAACCGATGAAGGTCCAGAACCCGAGTTTCCGGTTGTCGACCCCGGTGGACGTGTGATGGACCGAGGCAGCGTGCGTCATCTCAGACCTCGAAGGGCTCGAACGCCCAAGCGTAGATGCTCACGGCCAAGACGGCCGCACCACCGAGCACGACCCACAGGCTGTGGAGTATTGCCCCAGTAGCAGCCACCACGACCCCGACGGCTGCCACCACGGGCCAATAAGATCCACCAGGCACGTGAATCGGCTCGGCAGGCACCTCCGGGATCTCCCTCATCCCCTTCACCGACCACCGCGGCAAGCGGCTGACCACCTCGGGAATCACCGAGAAGTTGTACGGCGGGGGCGGCGACGATACCGACCACTCAAGGGTTGCCCCACCCCACGGGTCGCCACCGGCTCGCTCCCCGCGCTTCCGGCTCCACCACACGTTGTAGACGAAAACCAGCACCGAAATGCCCGACACGAGCGCGCCAATGGTGGACACCAGGTTCATAGCGTCGAGCCCCAGGGCCGGATCATACGTGTAGATCCGTCGCGGCATGCCCAGCAGGCCAACGAAGTGCATAGGGAAGAACGTGAGATTCGTGCCAATCACGAACAGCCAGAAGTGCCACTTGCCGATCGTCTCGCTGAGGAGCCTGCCGGTCATCTTGGGCCACCAGTAGTAGATCCCGGCGAAGATGCCCATGATCGCACCGCCGACCAGCACGTAATGGAAATGGGCGACGACGAAGTAGGTGTCGGTCTGCTGCAGATCCGCCGGTGGCGACGAGTGCATCACGCCGGAGAGCCCACCGAGAATGAACTGGGCCACGAAGCCCAGCGCGAAGAGCATCGCGGTTGCGAGCCGGACTTTGCCACCCCACACCGTCGCAATCCAGTTGAAGATCTTCACGCCGGTCGGTATAGCGATCAGCATCGTCGTGGCCGCGAAGACCGAGTCGGCGACGGGCCCCAGCCCGACTTGGAACATGTGGTGCGCCCACACACCCCAGCCCAGGATGCCGATCAGGAGCCCAGAGTAGACCACGATGGCATAGCCGAATAGCGGCTTGCGCGAAAAGGTCGGAATCACCTCGGAGATGATGCCCATTGCCGGGAGGATGAGGATGTAGACCTCCGGATGGCCGAACAGCCAGAACAGGTGCTGCCATAGCAACACGTCGCCGCCGGCTGCCACCGAATAGAAGTTCGTGCCGAAGAATCGGTCGAACAGCAGAAAGACCAGGGCGATCGTAATAACCGGGAACGCCGTCACGATGATGAACTGGGTCACCAGCACCATCCAGGTGAATACCGGCATCCGCATGAGGCGCATGCCGGGCGCCCGCAGGTTGATGATCGTCACGATGAAGTTGATGGCGGCGACGACAGAAGCGGCACCGACTACCTGGAGACCGATCACCCAGAAGTCGACGTGGAGCCCCGGCGAGAACTGCGTGGACGTGAGATTCGCGTAGCCGAACCAGCCGGCGTTCGGCGCGGCACCCACCACGAAGCTCGCGTTCATGAACAGTCCGCCCAACACGAACAGCCAGTAGCTGAAAGCGTTGAGCCGCGGGAAAGCGACGTCGCGAGCCCCCAGCTGCAGCGGCACGATGTAGTTGAAGAACGCCGCCGACAACGGCATCAGGGCCAGGAAGACCATGGTCGTGCCGTGCATGGTGAACAGCTGGTTGTAGGCCTCGGCGCTGACCAGCGAACTGCCTGGCGACGCGAGCTGCAGCCGCATGAGCAGCGCCTCGAAGCCGCCCACTAAGAAGAAGACGAACGCGGTGGCGCCGTAGAGAATGCCAATCCGTTTGTGATCGGTGGTCGTGATCCAGCTCCAGATCCGGGAAGCCAATGTCGCGGCGCTGGATGGTGCGTGTGCGGCCACGGATGTTGCCATCGCGACGTCTACCTACTGCAAGCTCTGGAGGTACGCCACGAGCGCGGCGATCTCGTCGTCAGTCAAGTCAACCTTGGGCATCAGGCTCCCCGGCTTCTCGCTGGGGGGATCCCGGAGCCAGCGTGTGAGTCCCTCAGTCGTGTTCGGGAGAATTCCCGATGCCAGGGTCGCCCGACTCCCCACATGCGTGAGATTGGGCCCGAGGACCCCTAGGGAGACGCCTTGGACCGCGTGGCAGGCGATGCAGGAGTGGTTCGCTGGATCGCGCACCACGCGGAATGCTTGCAGGCCGGCCTGAACCAGGCCCGTCAACGAGTCCGCCGGCGGCGGAATGGTCTGCTGCTGCGCCGCCCACGCAGCGAAGCCTGCCGTGTCATCCACCATGACCCGCAAGCGCATGTTCGCATGTGACTCACCACAGAACTCCGCACACTGTCCGAAGACCACGCCCGCTGAGTCGGGCGTGAACGTGATCCGCGTGGTACGGCCCGGCATCACGTCCCGCTTCCCCCCAAGCTTGGGCGCCCAGAAGCTGTGGATGACGTCGGCGGAGGTCATGACGAGGGTGACCGGGCGGCCCACTGGGATGTGCATCTCGTTGGCAGTGGTGATCCCATAGGTTGGATAGCGGAACTCCCACCACCACTGGTGCCCGATCACCTCCACCTGGAGCGCTCCTTCGGGTGGCGCACCATCAGTCCGGAAGATCGTCCGGATGGTTGGGACAGCAATGAAGATCAACACCACGGCGGGAGCGAGCGTCCAGCCAACCTCCAGCAGCGTGCTCCCGTGCACGTGCTTGGGCTCCGGGGAACCGCGGCGCTCGCGGAAGCGGACAATCACGAAGAAGAGCGCCGACTCGACGACCACGAAGACACCGAGGGCCCACCAGACAATCGTCCGGTAGAGCCTGTCGATGTGCTCGCCGAAATCCGCCGTTGGGTGCAGCGAGGACTGTGGGAACTCACCCGAGCAGGCCCCCACTAAGAGCATCGCCGCCGCGATTGCCGCTACGTACCGCCTACCGCCAGGAAACCGTCTGATCCGCGCATCCTTTGTGAACAGGAATTCTTGCCCGCCGAAACGTTCCCCAAATACCAACCGGCTCCGTCCATGGGACGGAGCCGGCGTGCAATGATAGCTACCGCGACCCGAGTGGTCAACCGTGCGTGCTGCGACGCGCACAGTGTACGTTTCGAGTGACGACGCCAAGCGTCGTAGCGTCTCAGGTGAGGCCAATCATCGAGTCACTGGAGAAGAGCAATGACACAGCAGACCATAGCATACGGGCTCACCACCGAAGTGGCGCTTCGGTACGAACAGGCGGTCGAACGGACCCGAGAAGAACTGGCAAAGGAGGGGTTCGGGATACTCACGGAGATCGACGTTAAGGCTACCCTCAAGAACAAGCTGGACGTCGACTTCCGACCGTACATCATCTTGGGCGCGTGCAACCCACCGCTGGCGCACCAGGCGTTGTCTGATGAGCGGGACATCGGGTTGCTCCTGCCGTGCAACGTGATCGTGTACGCCGCCGACGACCCCGAGAAGAGCACCGTCGCCGCACTCGATCCCGTGAAGCAGTTGCAGCTGACCGGCAACCGCAACCTCGAGCCCGTCGCCCAAGATGTGAGAGCCCGGATGGAACGGGTCCTAGACGCAGTCGCCTCGTAACGCGTCGGTCAGGTCGCCGACCGACCCGACGCCCCGCGTGCCGCCGAGCGGCCGCGCATCACACTCGGTTCCCTGGGTAGCAGGGTAGCATCCCTCGGGGGTGCAGGTATCTTTGCCGCATCATTCACACCGGCGAGCGCACGGCGGGTTCGATCCGTGCCTGAATCGCCAGATCCGCACGTTTGGAGCATACAACGAGAGCGATCATGAACACTCCGATGGATCGCCGCCGATTCATGGCGTTCTTCTCCGCCGTGGGACTGGGCGGCACTGCGCTACCTGCCGCCTTGTGGGCACTGGTTCAGGAATCGGGAAAGATCACCAAGGACATGGTGGCTGACGCCGAGGTGCTGGCCGGTCTCCAGTTCACCGACGAAGAGCGTGAGCTGATGCTCGACGGCCTCAACCGGAACCTGGAGGCCTATGAGAACCTCCACTCGGTAACGATCCCCAACGACGTCCATCCTGCCCTGCTCTTCGACCCGCTGCTTCCGGGCCGTGCTCCCTCGCTGAAGCGGCGGCCAACGCGCCGGACTCGGCGTGCCGGTGTGCAACGGCCCGCTAATCTCGAGGAGGCCGCATTCTGGTCGGTGACTGATCTGGCAGAACTGGTTCGCTCGCGCCAGGTATCGTCGATTGACCTCACACGGATGTACCTGGACCGCCTGCAGCGCTACGGCCACAAGCTGGAGTGCCTGATTACGCCGACCGAAGAGTTGGCGATGCGGCAAGCCGAACGCGCGGACGCGGAGATCGCCCGCGGCGTCTACCGCGGCCCCTTGCACGGGATTCCCTGGGGCGCGAAGGATCTTCTGGCCGAGGATGAGTACCGCACGACGTGGGGCGCCAGGCCGTACGAAGATCAGATCATTCCCTACGACGCCACAGTCGTACAGCGACTGGAGGAGGCTGGGGCCGTCCTGATCGCCAAGCTCACGCTGGGCGCGCTTGCCATGGGAGACGTGTGGTTCGGCGGCAGAACACGCAATCCATGGAACGTGAAGCAGGGATCGAGCGGCTCGTCCGCCGGTCCCGCATCGGCGACCGTGGCTGGCCTCGTGGGCTTCAGTATCGGAAGCGAGACCTTGGGCTCGATCGTGTCTCCCTCGACCCGCTGCGGTGCGACGGGCCTCCGTCCCACGTTCGGACGAGTCAGCCGCCATGGTGCCATGGCCCTCTCCTGGAGCATGGACAAGCTCGGACCGATTTGCCGAACGGTGGAAGACTGCGCGCTGGTGTTCGATGCGATTCAGGGCGGCGACGGGAAAGATCCTACGGCAAGGGACCTACCCTTCGACTGGGACGCCGGCTTGCCGCTCTCGGAACTCCGCATGGGGTACTACAAGAGCGCGTTTGAGGTGCCGGCCGGAGAGAACCACAGGTGGTACGACTTCGACCACACGGCCCTCGACGTGTTGCAGTCCCTCGGCGTCAAGCTGCTGCCGGTGGAACTGCCGGATGCGTTCCCTGTGGACGCTCTCCGGATCATCCTCAGTGTCGAAGCAGCAGCCGCGTTCGATGAGCTCACCCGGAGCAATCGGGACGACCTGCTGGTACGGCAGACCCGGGGGGCCTGGCCCAACTCCTTCCGGCGGTCTCGCATGGTACCGGCTGTGGAGTACATCCAGGCGAATCGTGTGCGGACCATGCTCATGGGAGCGATGGAAGC
>JABAOF010000732.1_pt6 | contig 21144 bp, 20 predicted proteins | sample 7062171 | NCBI WGS metagenome assembly JABAOF01 (sample SAMN14538628, study PRJNA623070) | marine sediment metagenome | biome: marine biome [ENVO:00000428]; feature: marine pelagic biome [ENVO:01000023]; material: deep marine sediment [ENVO:00002113] | place: India: Gulf of Khambhat ...
TTGTATGTCTCATCCCCGATGAGAATTTGATTGGGATCGGCGATAGATTCTAATCTGGATGCGATATTCACCGGATCTCCGATGACCGTGTACTCCATCCGTGTGGGTGAGCCTATATTTCCAGCTACGACTTTGCCGGTGTTTATCCCGATCCGGACACTAAATTTTTTCTCCAGGCCTTCACTCTCCATCATCTTCTTCAATTCTTTCCTCATTTCCAGGGCTGCCCGAATAGCCCTTTCCGGATCCTTTTTCTTCTCCATTGGAGCCCCGAAGACGGCCATTATACAATCTCCAATATACTTATCGATCATTCCATCATACTTGAAGATGATATCTGTCATCCTGGAAAAGAATTGGTTCAGCATCAAGTTGATTTCCCGGGGCGACATCTCTTCTGAAAGGCTTGTGAATCCGATAATATCGGTAAAAAGTATGGTCGCTGTAATGTCCTTGGACTCCATAATATTTTCTTGCTCTTCTTCACTCTCCTTGAGAATCATCTCAATCACCTGAGGGGAATGGAACCTCTCCAGGCGATTTCGCATACGCTCTTCCTCCCGGATCTTTTCGTTCAAACTGGCCTGTTCGATGACCATGGCCATCTGACAACCGATTGCCTTGAGGAGTTCAAGGTCATCTTCGGTGAATTGGTTGTCAGTCCGGATACTGTCCAGCTGGATAACGCCAATGACTTTATCCTTCTTCCAGAGCGGAACACACATGGCTGACCGGATTTGCTGCATCATCAGGCTCTTCGCCTGGCCAAACCGAGAATCAGTCATCGCATTGGAGGTCAGAACAGCCACCTTGTCATTGACGACTCTTTCGATTATAGTCCGACTGGCTCTCAACTCTCCCTTTCCTTTAACTTTATCATCTTTATATTTGACGACTACAGGCGAAAGGTCATTTTCTCTTTTAGCTCCCGTCAGAATAACGAATCCGTAATCCGCATCTATGACCACAAAAATATTGTCCATAATCTTCGTCAAAAGCTCGTTGAAATCATGAATGGTGTGCAGCTGTCTGCTGATCTCATAAAGGACGAAAAGCACTTTGTTTATTCTTTCGAGGGAAGTGATCTCTTCTGGAACTTCTACTTGTACTTTCGCCTTTTTCTGAGAGAAAACAAGACTGCTGTCAATGAGGCTCTTATCTGTATTTGTGGCTATCAGCAGCTCCTGAGAATCTTCTTGAGGAGTTTCTTCAGCGCTCGTTTCCACCACCTGCTGCTGTGCTTTTTCTGGCTCTTTATCCGTGGTTAAGACAACTGAGTCCAATAGGGACGGGGCTGCCTTTTCAGACAAAAAATTTAGCTTTACCACTCCAATCCTTATTTCATCTTTATCATTCAAGGGGGCGCTCTGAATTGATTTTCCGTTCAGCCGTGTCCCGTTAAAACTCCCCAAATCATTTAAGATAAAGTTCTTCTGGTCCTTGATAATCTTTGCATGGTGGCGTGAAACTGAGCCATCCGACAGGACGAGGTCGTTATCATCACTACGCCCGATGGTTATTACATCTTTATCGATCTGAAAATTGGATACCCGGCCATCGCTACTGACAATGTTTATAATTGACATGACTTTTTTCCCTTTACAATTATTCGACTCGAGAATAATCTAGCTCAATTGTGACTCAATATGAATATAGCAGAACGGACTTTGCGTTGTCCACAGCGAAAAAAGGGGATAGGCCCCTTTATTGAAAAAAAGGGGCCTGCCCCCTTTTTTTAGGGTCAAAAAATAATTGGATAATCCATATACATATGATAAGGTAAATAAAAAAAAAGAGAGGAATCATGGATAATCCGATCTGGGGAAATGGAATTTTCAGAAAAAAAAAGAAAGATGACGATATCTTTGCTCTTCTCAAGGAAATCCCAATATTTTCGGACCTTATCCCTAAAGAAATTGCTGAAATTGAAAAAATCATGCACAGGCGTGTTTACAAAAAGAATGAACCCATCATCCGCATGGGTGACCCTGGCCTCGGCATGTACATAATCTTTAAGGGCTCTATTGAAATAATTGAAGAGAAAAAAAAGGGGGAAAATCGAACCTTAGCCAAACTCAACGACGGCTCTTTCTTCGGTGACCTGGCCCTGCTGGATGAGTCTCCGCGCTCTGCTTCGGCGATTGCCAGCGAAGACTGTGATATAATCGGATTCTTCCGCCCGGATTTCCTTGATCTCCTTTACAGAAAACCCAAACTGGGAATAAAAGTCCTGTTTGCTCTGGCAAAGACCATTGGTGAAAGACTGCGACGAACTGACGAAATGCTGATGAACACCAAGGAGAAGAAGGTCGCAAAGCACCATGGATAAATACACCTACCAACTCTACTCTCAAATACTCAGAATATTCTGGCGCTTTTTCCTTACCGTTCTGGTTACAGCTTCCATCATTTTTCTCTTCCCGTTTGTCAAAGATGTCCTGATCATGTTCATCATCGCCTGGCTGTTGTCTGTGCTTCTCAGCCCGGTGGTCGACTTTTTGGAAAGCAGGGGACTCAAACGCGGGTGGGCCATTCTCATCGTCATGATTCTCATCCTTGCACTTGTCGGCTTCTCATTCAGCCTGATCATACCGGGAATAATCCGCACAGTCGAGGCCATGACATCCAAACTTCAATCCAATGTCATTACCGAATTCAGCATGAAAATAGAGGCATTCTTCGAAAAAAACTTCAATAATGCGGAGCTGGCAAGAAACGTGACAGCAAGGTTGAACGAGATCGGTGTGAGTCTCTTGAACAGTCTCGGCGAATTTTTTAACAATGTGGGGTCGTTCCTCGCCTCGATGATCATCGTCCCGGTTATCACATTTTTCCTCATCAAGGACTCCAGGCGCTTCAAAAGAGTGGTAATATCTAAAGTCCCGAACAAATACTTCGAGCTCTCCTTGAACATTCTTCATAAAGTGGAGAATCAAGTCGGGAAATACATTCAAGGACAGGCCATTGATGCTCTGATTGTCGGCCTGCTTTCTACTCTGGGATTATTCTTAATCAACCTCCGGTTTGATAATCCGGTCCCTTACTTCGTCTTCATTGGAATGCTGGCTGGAGTAGCCAACATGATCCCCTATGTCGGGCCAGTGGTGGGGGCTGTTCCAGCCCTGGCCTCGGCAATCCTCAACAATCCCGACAATCTCGGACTCGTCCTTCTCTGGATCGTCATCATATTTGTACTCGTCCAGGCCATCGATAATGCATTTGTCTCTCCTCTAGTTGTTTCGAAGAGCGTCAACATGCACCCTTTGGTCGTGATCGTTGTCGTGATTATTGGCGGAAACATAGCTGGCGCCATCGGGATGCTTTTTGCGGTTCCCTTAACCGGCATCGTCAAAGTGACTTTGTCTCAGGTAATCTGGGGATTGAAAAATTACAGCTTGCATTCGTCTCCTTTTCTAAAAGAAAATGCACTGCCAAAAACAAAAGGAAGCGAGGCGGCATAATATGGAACTCGAATTTTTGGGTGTCAGAGGGTCTATGCCTGTCTCAGGTGATGACAGGAATAAATATGGAGGCCACACACTCTGCGCCTGCATTATGACATCAGATGGAGAATGGATCATCATCGATGCCGGGACAGGGATATCGAAGCTCGGGGATATATTCGCCAGTCAGGAGGAAGAAAAACCGCAGAATCATCATCTCCTTCTGACTCATTTCCATCTAGACCACATAACAGGCCTCCCTTTCTTCGCTCCGCTTTACTCTTCTAAAACCACTATCAATTTCCACTCGGCCTGCAATCCAGAGGTAACCGAGAAATATTTAAGTGGATTGATGGCCGGGATGTATTTCCCTCTTGAATTCAAGGAGACTCCGTCCAAAAAAATATTCAAGAAGATTCCGGAAAATAACTTCCGAATCGCAGGAGCAGACATCTCCAGCATTCCCCTCAATCACCCTCAGGGAAGCGTGAGTTATAAAATTCAAGATAAGGAGAAAACAATCGTATTTGCGACCGATACAGAACATCCAAAGGAAGGAACAGATCAGAAACTGGTCACATTTGCCCAAGGCGCTGATATTCTGGTGTATGATGCCATGTTCACACCTGAAGAGTATGATTCTGGCAGGCAGGGCTGGGGACACAGCACTTGGCTCGAAGGCACAAAGGTGGCAGCGGAGGCCAATGTCAACGCACTCTACCTCTCTCATTTTAATCCGGACCACTCGGATAAGCAGATCGATGAGATTATCTCTATGTCTCGTGAGAAATTTTCTCAAACCTACGGTGCCAGGGAGGGGCACAAAGAGATTTTATGAGTGAGGGAAACCTTCTTTTTCTAATCTACACTCAGTGATCACCATTCAGACGCGCTTCATCTGAATTTTTTTTATCATCTTGACAGGATAAAAGATGGTTATTCCCTCTTTATCGATTTCGAGTAATCCGGCTTGATAACTCGCTTCTATTTTTTCTCTAGCCAGTTGAGGTTTGGCAAATCTAAGCTCTTCAATGAGATCCTCTTCGAGGAAGAAGCGGAGCTCCCACATTTTGACCTCCTTCTCTCTGTAATGTTTTGCGGTATTATACCAGCTTTGTGATTCGGGGAGAAGCCCATATAAATTTCCATTTATCGTTTATGGCTCTAAAAAATTGAGTTTGAACCCACCCCTATTCCAGCCAGAGCCTCTCCCCTTCAGCTGTGAAACTCGGTGGACTACTCCCCCCGTAATGTTGTAAATTAGTATTGACTGTGAATACGCTGTATCCAGATATCCAGTCATTCCACCAGTCAAATGAAACAGGAGCAGATTTAATGGGAAAGAAGAAAACACAGAGATCGAAGAAAAATAAAATTATCTGGAAGATACTATTAGCAATATTTGGATTGGCTTATTTTTTTGCAGTCGCTGCATCTTTCTTTGTGGTGAAGAAATACATCCTCGGCGCCGTTTCAGCGCTCGGCGGAGTCATTGTTATCGTTGATCTCATACTGGAGTATCTCAAAGTCATATTCAAACCAAAAACCATTAAAATAATTCGGTATATTGAAGGCGCGTTCTTCGTAATTGTGGGGATTCTCTATTCGCTTTATTTTTTTGAAGTGATTTAAGGCACTTTTCTCTTCAAAGAATAAGATTCATCTCCAAGATTCAACCGAAAAATCCCTTCTCCCTTTTCTAATGTCGACTTCATCATCTAGTAGCACTTTTATACACGCTCAATAATTCGGTAACGATTTTTGGATGTCATTGCGAGTGCAGCGTGGCAATCTCATGTAAAAAATTGTCATTGCGATGAGAGTAACGAAGAAGCAATCTCATAAAAATGAATTTTTCATAAGAGATTACCACGTCGCTTCGCTTCTCGTAATGACATTCTTTATATGAGATTGCCACGCTGCGCTCGCAATGACACTTTCGTTTTCAATATTCTTGCCCAAAGATTTTCCTAATGATTGAGAATAAACAACTTTCTCAATTCTCAGGCTATTGACAAGTAACCGCTATTCCCAATTCATCATGTAGACGATTAATTCCTTATATCCGCTCTCTTTCTCCCGGACAACATAGAGCCGATTCCCCCTGACTCTGACGTTCATCTCGCCCCAACTCCAATAGTAAACATCCAGGCTGATGCGCGAGATAAAAATTCCATCCTTGTTAAAAATGTCAAACATGTTCTCGCCAGGATTTTCTCCGGACTCATAGGTCATGACATAGAGCCTCCCTTCATCATCTAGAAAAAACGAATGGAAGGGATGCCAGTGTTCCGGGAAGTATATCTTTTTTGCGTAATCCGGAACAAAACTTTCATATTCCTTCACAGTGTTTTCTTTATACTCTTGGGACACGGGAACAGGAGAATACTCTTTCCGTATCTTTCGAAAGAGCTGTCCCTCCAGATTAAAGACTGGAATCTCGTATCCTCTTTCACTGTTCCCGATGTAGATCCGTTCCTCATGCGGCTTTCCAAAGAATATCAAATTAATCCCGCATACAATTTTCTCCTGGAGTGTGGTGGCAATGAGCCGGTTCCAGTATTTTTCAAACCGGTCCAGTTCCATAATTTTCTGAAACTTCGAATCAAACAGGCTAATAATGATGGGGAAGTATTTTGCCTTCATGTCTTCTGATTTTATCTGCGTAACCAAGTAAGTCCCATTTTTAAGAAATGCGATGTCAGAATAGTTAATTCCCAATCTCTTCTCGGTAACACCTTTTCCATCCAAATCGAACTCAAGATATTTTTCTTTGGGTTGCTCAAGGATCCAGATCCTGTCACTGCCCGTAACCAGGATATCATTCGGGTATTCCACCTCAAATGGACCCTGGCCCAATCGGGCAAAAGAAGTCATAAGATTCCCGTCTCCGGAAAACTTGAACACAAGCTCTCCTGGACCTATGGGATGCCTGAGGATATAAATATTGCCCTTCGCATCAACATCGAAGTGAAAGATATCCATCAATCCTTGAGCGGCAACCGCATCATCTTCGGTATCGATCGAGAGGACTTTTTCGAGATTGAGTGTCGAAGGCTCGTCTTTCAGCCGATAAGGCTCCATATGATTGATAACGATCTCCACTCCGTCTTCCATGATTTTTTCGACTCTTTCCGGTTTAGGCCCACAGGAGAAAAAAACACAGAGTGCCATGATCAAATAAATATTTTTTTTCATTGTCCCTTCCCTCCAGCTCAACAAAGCTATAGTAATATTATAGTCTATATGCTATTAAAGATGAATGGGAGTGAAGATGAAAAAAAATTCCTGTTCACTTCCAATTTGAAATTTTTTAAATCTGTGATAAAATGTCCAGCGTCATAGAATGAAGAGCAAGATCTGTGTTATTAAAACAGAACGAGATGCTTAAAAGCAAACGAAAGCTATCAAATTTAAATGGAGGTTACAAGTGAAAGAACTCGTTGAATCGATTGCTAAATCTTTAGTGGACAATCCGGATAAGGTTTCGGTCACCCAGCTAGATGGGGAAAGGAGCTCGATCATCGAATTAAAGGTTGCCCCGGAAGATTTAGGTAAAATTATCGGAAAACAGGGAAGAAACGCTCAGGCGATCAGAGTTATTGTCAGTGCGGCAGGAATGAAGCTGAAGAAGAGATACAACCTTGAAATAGTCGAATAAGTGCAATGAGTTAGAATTTTTAGCTCAGAAAAAGAGCGCTTTTCAAAAGAAACCCTTAAAGATACTTCAACTCCCTTATCCAGCGAACGGGGAGTGGTGCGTCCAAGACCATCCGTATTAGTAACACAACCCCCCTGCTGATACATATTTTTGAATATTCTCCTTTCACCAGATGAGGATTGTCTGTATAATGATTTTCCCAATCCAGGTAAGAATATTAAAAAGAGAGGATCCTCACCAATGAAAAAAGCCAACCTAATTATTCCACTGATTCTGTGTCTCTTGAATGTGCCCAGCTTTGGCCAGGTCAATCCCGATGGCCAGAAAGCATGGGAACATGTCAATTATCTCGCCTCAGATGCGATGAAAGGCCGGAAATCCGGAACTCCTGAATATCAGAAGGCCGCCGAATATGTGGCTCAAAAAATGAAGGAATTCGGACTGCAGCCTGGAGGGGAAGACAACACATACTTTCAGCAGGTGACAATGAAAAATTGGAGAAACTTTGAGCCGCCCATCCGGTTGGACATTCTTTCTCCCATAAATTTCAGTTGTGTTCCGGGCAGAAGTCTGGATTTCATGCCTAACACCGGAACAGGCTCCGGTCTCGTCAAAGGACAACTTGTTTTTGCAGGATATGGCCTGGTTAACGAACGATTCAACTGGAACGATTATGAAAACCTCGATGTTAAAGGAAAAATTGTGCTCATCATTCCCGGCGCTCCGGATTTCATGGAAAAAATACCCACAAAGGAAAAATCTCTCGATGCGAAGATAAAGACTGCATTGAAAAATGGCGCCGCCGGTGTCATCTTCATGAATATAGGGGAAGACACCAGAGCCAGACGATACCCACGAGGAGTAAGGAAAGGGACATGCCCAGATGGATTTGTTGTATTAACAGCCAATGAGTCACTAGTGGATAAGCTTTTCTACATATCCAACTTGAGTTGGAGAAACCTGGTCAGCCGAACGCTGCGGGAGAAGAAATCTCTCACAGCGCCACTTGATGTGACTGTAGAAATGGAGGCTCATTTCGTCCAAGAAAACAGAACAGCTCCGAATGTCCTCGGTCTCTTACCTGGAAAACACCCACAATTGAAAAATGAATATATTTTGATTGGCGGACACCTCGACCATTTGGGAGTGGGTTGGGATGGCACTGTGTTCAACGGAGCGGACGATAATGTGGCCTCTGTTGCTGTTCTTCTTGAAATCGCCCGCGTCTTTCAAGCCAACAATTTTCAACCGGAAAGAAGCATAGTTTTTATCGGATGGGCCGGTGAAGAGCTCGGCCTGGTCGGTTCACGGTACTACACAAACTACCCCATCTACCCATTGGAGAAAACCATCGTCTACATGAATTTGGATATGGTCGGATGCGGCGATGATGACCTCTTCGTGGGAGGGATGTGGGAATTTTCCGATTTCTACGACATCTTGAAGAAAAACATGAAGGAAAAATTCAAAGAAAAGCTGAATTACAGACTCAATTATCGGGGCTCTGACCACAGTGCCTTTCTCCCTAAAGGTGTAACGGCCATCAGCCTGAGGACAGGCAACCCGTTGACATCCAATTTGAACGATGAACATCCGGAATACCACAGACCCGGAGACGATCCGGCCATCATTAAACCCGAGCTTCTTCAGCTCGCAGCCGAGTATCACATCGATTTACTCACGTTCCTGTCCAGTGCACAGAACAATTTCCTTGCGCCTAAACATCATATTCATTTTATCCACAAGGACTCGACAGTTGTTGACATGCACTGTGACACGATCAGCCGATTCTTAAGGGGTGAAGACCTAACTGCGAATAATCCCAAAGGACATATCGACATTCCTAAATTGAAGGAAGGAGCTGTCGACCTTCAAGTATTTGCCTGTTTTGTCGGTCCTCCCCAGGAAGAAGCGGACAAATACCAGGCCGCTAAAAAAGTCTTTGACCAGATCGACGGGGTTCATGAGCTTGTAGAACAAAATCCTGATGACCTGCTGCTCGTCAAAGCCTACGAGGACCTCAGAGGATTGAGAGGAACCAGAAAAACCGGGATTCTGATAGGGATTGAAGGCGGATATGCCATCGAAAATGACTTGCGTCTTCTGCGGTCTTTCTACCGGAATGGCGTCAGACTGATGACTCTCACTCATTGGACGCACACAGACTGGGCCGATGCTTCAGGCGATCCCGAGCCTCAGTTCGGTGGCCTCACAGAGTTTGGTGAAGAAGTGGTAAAAGAAATGAATAAACTGGGAATGATCATCGATGTCTCACATGTCCACGATGAAACATTCTGGGATGTGATCCGGATCACAGACTCCCCCATTGTCGCCTCTCATTCCTGTTGCCGTGCTCTCTCAGATTATCACCGGAATCTATCTGACAAGATGCTCAAAGCCCTGGCGAAGAACGAAGGTGTTATTGGCATCAATTTCGCGCCGTTCTTTTTGAATGTTAACAACTGGGAAAAACGAGATGCTCTGAGGTTAGAATTATTAAAAAAGTATGATCTTCCGGAAAACCGCAGGGAATTTGCACAAGCGGACACTGAAAAAAAGAAAAAATTTTCCGAGGAATACGATTCAAAACTCAAAGAACTCAATGAAACTCTTGGACAGGAAAGTGTCAAAGATGTTGTGGACCACATCGAACACGTGATAAAAGTGACCGGGAATGCGAACCATGTCGGTCTGGGTTCTGACTTTGACGGTATCGGGACTCCACCGGTCGGATTAGAACACATCGGGAAAATCGCCAACATTACAGCGGAATTGGTCAAAAGAGGTCACAACGACACTGATATTGGAAAAATACTCGGAGGGAACTTCCTCAGAGTTTTCAGAATCGTCACCAGCCAAAGCACAACAAGAAGATAGACTCAGATCGCTAAATTTTAATTCACCATCCACATCTTCTTTTTCAATAATGGGCAATGAGTCAATTCCTCGGCTCAGCCCTCCCTGCCTCGCATCATCCATTTCAGTCATCCTAGATTTTCAGACTTTTTCGACACCTCGCATTATTAAAGTTCACTTTTAAATCGTTTCCACATTTGCTCGGGATTCATCTCAAAGTGGCTGAGGAAGGATGTGGAAAACTTATCCCCCTTTTGTATTGCCACCACCAGGTTCTCAAAGGCCTCTGGATTCATGCTCTTTATATAACTGACAAACATTTTATTCTGCTTATGAAACATGGGGCCTGTTAAACCTGCCTCCACAATAATTATTGACAGCGATTTTAAATATCCTCCTCTCTCCTGGAGGTTAAAATGTCTCCCCTCCTTGATGGCTCGTATAGCCATATCTTTGGTCACTCCCTCACCGCCGCTCCCGGCAATGATATTTGCTAGCCCTTCTTTGAACCAATGAGGTATTCTCAATGTTTTGAAGATTCCTAATCTTTGGATAAGGTGGAGATGGGACAACTCATGCATCAATGATTCCCTGTGAGTATCCAACTCCTTGAAAGAAAATGCGCTGGGCGCAATATAGACATTCCCTTGAAAGGCAGCTCCTCGGATGGGATAAGATGTTGGATTGCCGATGAATGCGTTGTGGCTCTGTTGGGTGCTGCACACATAAACTTTAAAGGACTTTTTATAGGGAAGATAATGCCCTTTTTCGACTTGCTTGATAGCCTCAGAGAAAAAGCCAGCAATCTTTCCTGCATATTCCTCAGCTCCAGGTTCATACAGGATTCTCGAAACAACTGCATGTTCCATAAAGTGACTCTTCGATTTAAGGAGAGCCCTTCCTTTCGGACTCCGAAGAAATACAATCAAACATCCTAAAATTATCAGCGCTAAAATGCTGAATGTGATAATTTTTCTTCTCTTTTTTCTCATATGCACACCCATCTCTATTGTAGAGATGTTTCAGTTTGTGAGCAATGGTTAAAAATGGCTCAGTGGAAAGGTAGTCTTTAAAAACTAGTTTACAGAGGTAAATCAACCAAATCTTGGCCCTCCAAAAAGAAGTGGGACATGGAGCGAACTGGTGATTTAATAAAGAGATGGTTGAGTGACCAAAGAATCTCTATGCGAGGAATTTGGATTGACAATACGGCAAAAAAAGAAATACGATTCACATGGACTGACCTTAAGAGGAGGGATTAGGGTGAAACATTTAAAAAGGATTCTACTTGGTTTTGCTGTTATCTTGGCCTTTGTGCTGATAGTGTGGACAGGATGCGCCAAGCAGGAAACCATGGAGTCAGAAAAAGAAGCGGAAAAGGAACTCCCGGCCGCAGTCGGGAATGCGGTCAAAGCTAACTTCCCGAATGCCAAAATGGATTTTGTGGAAGTGGGAGAAGAAGCTGGTGTCACTCTCTATGACATTGAATTCAAGGACGATATGGGAGAGATCGAAGTGACATTGGACGGTACAGTCCTCGACGTCGTCACGATCATAACGATGGAGGAGCTTCCCAAGGCTGCTGCCGAAGTAATCTTGAAAGCCGCCGAGGGTATCACAATCAAGCGGCTCGAAAAGTCAGAAATCCGTGCCGAGATAAAGGAGGAAGGGGGGAAAGGCAAAGTTGTCATACTCGACAGTCCGAGGTATGTCTATGAAGCCGAGTTGGTGAAGGGCGATCAGACGGGCGAAATCGAAGTCGACGCCAACGGCAAGATCACCGAGCCACTCAAGTGGGACACCAAGGATTCTCCGGAAAAGGATAAGTAGGAAGGCCAAAATAGAGGGGCACTAAAAAATAAGGACGCTCCACTCCTTTTTCAAAACCAGAATAATCATCTTGAGACCTCTGGGAAGATACTGATCCTGACATTATTGATGTTGAGGATTCGCGTAAAAGCTTAGCTGGTTTGAATGGCCGGTGATTAGTCCATCTATAAATCACACCCCTATCCCTCTTCAGCAACCCGTAGGAGATAAGCTCTGTGTAGATGCGTGATACCTAGAACGGTATTCACAGTTTGTAGTCCTGGTTTCCGGCTATCTGATCACAAAGGGCACAACAATGGCTATGAGTCCCAGGAAGACCACTGCAAGAATGAAAAGATTATACCTGGTATTGTAATTACCCAAAAGGATCGGATCATAATACCCTTCCACGCCCTGGTCTTTGTACATCTTTATTAGCCCACTCAGAAGTGTATTTCTTGTTTGCTTCCCTTTCAACATTCCTTGGATGACAACAAGATTAACCACTATGGTTAGAGAGACAAAGATGAACATCACAATAAGCAAACTGGTGTTCGTTCGAGATTCCGTGGCAATCAAAGAATTAATCGCAAGAGTCAAAAAATTAAGGATTATCGCTATCTGGACAAAAATCGTATCTGTGCGTACGTTTTGTTGAAGTTCAGTAATGATATGCTCATGAACTCTTTCAATCATTGAATCCCCTCCCTTTTTTATTTGATATGAATGTATAGCGAAAATTGAATTGTGTCAAGTCACCTCAACTGCTTACCATGTTACATTGAAACAGCTATATTATTGACATAGCTATAAGTCTGTAATATAGATTAATGAGATTAAGCAAAAGGAAGGGTAAATGAAAAAAATATTAAGCTATTTTTTATTACTTGTTTTCCCCACTTTTATTTATTCTCAGGACAAATCATTGCTAACAGAAAATTTCTCACTGGCGAAGTACTCAGGAAATAAAAACCTTAATTTTTTTATCCCCAACACGACTTCATCTGTTAATAATTTCTTTCAGACAGAAAATAAATATCATGCCGACCAGCACAATATACTTCAAATACCTAGATTTCAACAATTTTCAGAACGACCTTCTTTCTTTGAGGCGATCGTTTTAAAAAACAAAAATCAAAAATGGGGATACAAATGCAGCCCTATATACAAACATAGGCAGGATATTGGATCTGAGGAAAAATCAGAGTCTTTGGCGGAAGGTTACCTGGAACGATTGGCGGAGAGGAATAAGAGGAGCAGGAAAGCCTGGGGAGCTGCTGGGCTTATTGGAGGAGGAGTTTTCATAGGTTTAGGTGTTTCAGCATTATCTTCAGCAGGAGATGGAAGCGGATGGGAAGACTTTGGGGAAGCTCTAGCTGGTGCTATGCTCATAGCTACGGGTGCATTAGGTGTTGTTGGTGGAGCTATATCTCTGGCATTCCCGAGTGGTGCGGAACGTGAACTCAAGAATGTGCTAAGAATCTCAGTCCATGCTCAAAGAGAAAGAGCTTGCCATGAAGCCTTATCTTTCCTCGCTTCCAGGGGCAAGAAACGTCGGATAATCGCAGCAGGTGTATCAATTGCTGGTCTCTTTATATATATTTTTTCTAGAGACGACACAGAAAGCTATCTTTGGGCAGCGATGGATGGGGCATATGCGGTTTTTGAACTCACAAGAAAGACTGCGGCAGAAAGAGCTTACCAAAACTATCTGAAAGAAAGTGAACTTCAAAGAAGAATAAAGAAACTTATTGGCATTGAACAACAAAAGTAAACAGAAGGTCAGAGGAAGTTTAAGATGAAAAGAGGCAAAAAATTCACAGCATTGCTTCTTATATTCTTTTTTTTCACAGTAAATTGTACAGTTATCGATATTTTAACAGTACCAATAGGAATATCTACAAAAAAAACAAAAAAGAGAGGACGTCAAGGAGCCGAGCTGATAGTCATTAAAATAGATGGTCAACAGATAATAGGTGAACTCATCACAGTTAAACCGAAGTCGCTTCTTCTCTTGGATAACAAAGGAAAAGATGTGTCTGTTGATATAGCAAACATTAGAATTATTACAATTGTGAATAAATCCAAGGCTGGGAAGGGTGCTCTTTATGGATTATTAATTGGGGGAACTGTAGGTAGTTTTTATTGGATAGTGAGAGATGTGAGTTCGAAACTAGGTCAGGGCCCTCCAACGAGTTTGATTGATGGGATCATATTGTTTGGACTTCCTGGAGCATTAACTGGAGCAATAATTGGTGCGGTTGCAGGGACAGATGAGACAATCCAAATTGAAGGAATGACTGACTTGGAAATCCATATGGCTCTGGATAAACTGCGCAAGAAAGCGCGTATTCGTGACTATAAATAGATTTGAGCTAATCGAAAGCCAAATCCCCGAAAGCCATGGCTTCTGCATGTGGCTTCGAGATATTTAAATTCCAGCTCTAAATTAATCCCAGTTTTTTATTTTGAGTCTTTTAATCCTAAGATAATCCGTCTCTTCGTCTCGCTCAACCCTATACAGGCACCCTTTTTTAATTGTTCCTTCGAATTGATGAGGGACTGATTGTTTGAGTTTGTACAGATAATAACCATCTCTATTGAATACATCATAGTCTGTTATTTCGTTTTCATCTAAAGGGGATTTAAATCGTCCCACATAAATTCGTTCTTTATCATCACTGAATATCCAACTAAAATAAGGCTTATGCTTCGGGAATTTTATATATCTTCTTATATCCCCTTTGGGATATTTTTCTCCGCGCCGCCTCCCAAAATTGTTCAATCTTTCATACCAAAAGTCTACAACCTTGTCTTTTTCTTTTCTAGTGAAAGACTCACCTGGCTCATCTTTTTGTATAACACGAACTAGGAGCCCTGATGAATCGATTAGAAAAAGCTTATACTCCGATGGATCTCCATAAATCCAGAATTGTTCGCTCATCTTACAGGAATACAAATGTCCCTCAAAAAGATTAGAAATATGCATTTTTCCTTTGATGGGAGGAGGATTTTCGAAAGGATATCTAACAATTGTCTTAATTTTCTTCCCCTCAGAATCAAGAAGGATCATTTCGTTGGTACCATTGGCATGATTACTCTCCGGATCCCACCAACTGGTTCGAGCAAGAAAATTTCCCTCCTTGGTTACACCCCATGAGCTAAGGAAGTCAGATTTTGGAATTGTTCTTTTGAACGTTCCGTTTTTATTAAATACTGTTATCTTTCTCGTATCCTGAACATATATGTTTTCTTCAGAATCTAAACACACGGAATCCGGTCTTAGGAACTCCCCTGGACCTTGTCCTCTTCTTCCAATTGTCTGGAGATAGTTGCCATTTTTATCATATTTTTGAATCCTGCGATTCCTGCTATCTAAAGCAAAAATATTCCCAGGCGAATCAACAGCAATCCTTACATCTCTATAAAACATATAATTCTCATCTGTCTCATTTCCGATAACCAGATCCTCTTCTAAAACAAAAGTTATTTCGCCATAAAGCGGTTCGTTCGGGTTTTTGATGACTTCTACTCCATCTTCTTTCACTATTGTTCCCTTCCATTCGGCTTTTTGTCCCCCATATGAAATGAGCATTATAAGAGTTGCGATAAATATAACAAATGAAATAACTTTCGTGTTATTTCTCATTTTTATCCCTCGACAAAAACTCTAAATCGTTCAGCTTGCTTTTTCAATCCATGGAAGTCAGGACTTAAGGGGATTTAGGTTCCACTCATTTGTATTGTTTTTAAATCGGCTTTTTCTTTTATCTGTTTCCAGTTTGTAATTCTGTATCTATTGATTATCTCGATTCCCGTTTCAGGATTCTGTTCAATAATATAGAAAAATCCATCCCGAATGATAGCAGGAAAAAGCGGAGTTTTTATTCTATAAAGATAGAATCCCTCGTTATCGAACAAGTCACAGGTGAAACCTCCTTCCTCCAGAGGAGAAGTAAACCGCTCAACATAAATCCGACCCTTATCATCACCGCATATTCGGTAGAAAAAAGCGACGTAAGAGGGAAAAATGTAGGATATGTCCCCTTTAGCGAGTTTCCTCCTTCCATATCTTGAATTGAGAAGGTTCATCCCTTCCAGTAGGTCATCCTTGAGTTTTTCATCTTCTGCTCTGGTGAGGGAGTGGGATTTGTCGCTCCTTTCAATGATACGCACGAGTTTTCCGGAAGCATCGATGAGATAAAGTTTGTATTCGGAAGAATGGCCATAAATAGCCAGGTTTTCATTAATCATATTATATCTTAACCGGTGATCATAAGGGCCGATTAAGGGGCGCTTTCCTCCGCCGTCAATAATTTTTTGGAGGTAGCTGACGATGGTTTTCACTTTCTCTCCCTTTTCATCGAACAGCGCAATATCTGAGTTAACCTTCCCTTCAGCGGTTTCCGGAGTAGCCCATCCAACGAAATAGCCTTTCTTTGTCCGACCAAATAAACTGCCATGACGAGGAATCGCATGGCTGAATTGGCCGTTTTTTGAGAATACATGTATTTTCACTCTATCATGGACGAAAATATTGTCCTCTGAATCCAGAAAGATACGATAAGGCCTTTGAAATTCTCCCGGGCCTTGACCTTTACGGCCGATGGTCTGTTTGTATTTTCCGTCCTGTCCGAATTTCTGGATTCTTTGGTTGCCTCCATCGACAACAAAGATGTTCCCTTCCGTATCCACTTCGATATGACGAGCTCTGTAAAACATGTATTGTTCGTCACCTTCATGACCTACACTGATGTCTTTTTCCAATTGTAAATCAATCTCTCCATATAAAGGCTCACTCGGATTCTTGATGATTTTGACTCCATTTTCTTCCTCTATTGTCCCTTCCCACTCAGCCTTTTTCTTCGCACAGGAAACAAGCATTATGAAGACTGAAAGAGATACGACGAATGAAACAAAGTAGGCTTTGTTTCTCATTTTATCCCCTTGTTGTGATTAGCTGACTTATAGCACTGGAGAGATTTGATGTCAAATGAGAAGAGAGCGGGTCAATCCGCACATCACAAATGCATCACACTCTTTGATTAAACTTGCCTTTGGAGACAAAGGGAGAGGTCTTCTATCTTCCCATTTGACATCAAATTCTCTCAATGCTATAAGTCAGACCAATTGCTTAGGGATAAAATGAATCCAAAAACAAGAGGAGAATTTCTGCCTAAATCAAAAGAGAGTGTTTTTGTCCCCAAATCAAAAAAGGAGGGAACATGAAAAAACTATGCATGATCCTACCCCTGTCTCTTATTTTATGCTTTTTGGTTGGCTGCCAGGACAAAGTAACGATGGCAGATCTTGAAGAGTTCAAAGCCCAGGCAGCGGTTGAGGAGAAGAATAAGGAGATTGTTAAAGGTTTGTGGGAGGAAGTAAACAAAGGGAATGTTGAGATTTTCAAGGAACTGTGTGCACCCGAATTTGTATACTACTGTGCGTCCATTAGTCCTGAACCAATGTCCCTAGACGGAATAATTGAAGCTTTTAAGATGGAATTTCAGGGCTTTCCTGATGACTATAATGTTAAGACCCATGAACTAATTGCAAAGGGAGATAAAGTTATAGCCAGGCTCACTGTCACAGGCACTCATGAAGGAGAATATTATGGTATCCCTGCTACAGGGAATAAGATTGAATTTGGTGTTATTGATATATACCATATTAAAGAAGGGAAAATAGTTGAGACGAGGGAAGAAATAGACAGTCTGGGACTGATGATGCAACTCGGAATGGAGCTTAGGCCAAAGTAAGATGAGAAATAAATTGAAAAATAAAATCGTTTGGCTACGTATTAGTTATTGGGTGGCCGCCATTGCTGATTTTGCAATTGCGGTTGTTGTGCTAATTCCAGAGAGAATGGGAGTGTCAGCTTATTGTTACCCTATGGGGCTTATGAGTGCTGTGGCATTTTCTTGGGGATGCATGTTGATTTGGGCAGATAGAAAACCATTAGAACGAAAATGGGTTCTGTTACCCACTATATTAGTAATAATTATGTTGCTAATAGCGGGAGTATATTCTATTTACATCGGAGCAATTTCGATTAGAACATATTTTCCGAACTTCATTATAATACCAGTAGTGGTCGCTCTCTTGAGCTTCAGCTATTACAATGCCAGAGAGGAGAAATAGTTCAATTTTTAATAAAAGGAGGAAATAAGGAAAATGAATCAAATTTTTCCCTATGCAAACATAATAACTGGTGTGCTTGTCCTTATAGTTGGATTTTTATTTCATTGGGTTGGGCAATTAATTTATCTCATCAATTGGGAATTTGCCACAAAAATTGGCGTTGCAGAAAAGGGATTGATACCTGAATATAGAGTATACGAAGAAGCTATCGCTGTAGCCGATGTCTTACTCGGGTGGATATACACGATCGCTGGGATAGGGCTTATTCTTGGGGCGACATGGGGAATAAAACTGGCATGGTTTCCAGGAATAATATTTGTCTATCACAGCTTAAGCTTCTGGTTTTGGTCAAAAAACCAAAGAAAGGCAGGACATCGACTCATGCCTGACTCTGCAAGAATAATATGGTTTCTGGCAAATTTCATTACTGGCATCATAGCCATTCTGATTGCTTGGCATGGAGCTTAAGCCGAAGGAGAAATAAACAGTTAAGCAGATATATCTTTGAACTTCTCTGAGGCTGGTTCTCCGCCAATTCCCCAGTGCGATTTTTGGATTTCATGTACAATCACTTCGACAGCCTGAGGAGGAATCCCTAAATCTACAAAGACTTTAGTTATATTTTGTATTGTGATTTTGGCTTTTTCCTGTCCGAAACCTTCCCAAACATTAACGTGAATGATGGGCATTTTCTACCTCCAAAGTTTTATTTGTAACCAATTTATTGATAATAATACTCTAATCTCTGGATTCTGAAAAATCAAAGCGGCTGGCTGGCTTGAAGAGTCATCTCCCCAGAAGTCCTGGCTTCAAGCTTCTGATAAAAGAGGGATCAAATTCTGATACATTGATGACATATGCGAGAAATAAAGATGGTGCGCCTGGCAGGATTCGAACCTGCGACCTAGGGATTAGGAATCCCTCGCTCTATCCATACTGAGCTACAGGCGCACTTTTGTGCGGAATTGAGTATATTCAAATATAGCGGAAAGATAGCTGTATTTCAATTCTTCTTATGAGATTGCCACGCTTCGCTCGCAATGACACAAGGATGAGATTGCTGAGCTTCAATCGCAATGACATGAAGGCGAGATTGCCAAGCCTGTTCTGAGCAAGCGAAGGAATCTCCTTCCTCCTCTCAATGCAAAAAAGGGGCCTGTCCTCTTTTTCACTTTTTCATATGGGATTGCCGCGCTTCGCCCGCAATGACATGAAAGTGAGATTGTGATACTAAGTTCGCAACGACATGGAGGCGAGATTGCCGCGCATCACTCGCTTTGATAAATAATTGGGGACTGTCCCCAATTATTTCCTGTCCCAATTATTTCGTAGAACTTCAGTCGTTTATGGAAGGTAAATCTTAAAAAGCTAACTTTATCTGATGCTTTTACTTTCAGAAGCCTTTATCAATTTTTCTTTGATCAGACAGTTTCTTTTGACTGGTTGGTCATTCTTGATGGCAATGTAAAGAGCTTTATAAGAGCCGACAATGACACTCAACTCTTTCGCCCGGGTGAGAGCCGTATAGAACAGATTCCTCTGGAGCATGATGTAATGCTGGGTCAGAAGAGGCATGACCACGGTCTGATATTCGCTGCCCTGTGATTTATGGACTGAGACCGCATAAGCAAGAGTAAGGTCATCCATCTCCTCCTTTTCATAGAATACCGGCCGTCCGTAAAAATCCACCTCCACCCTGTATCTTTGCCTGTCCACATGGGAAACCAGGCCGATATCACCGTTGAAGACCTCTTTATCATAATTGTTCCTGACCTGCATCACTTTATCATGAACCTTTATCAGCCGGTTTCCGAATTTCAGGCCTTCTTGACTGGGATTGAGCCTCTCCTGAAGCTCCCTGTTCAGGTTCTCAACACCCACAAGTCCTCTGTACATAGGGCTTATGACCTGGATCTCGGGAGAGAGTGGTTTGAGATTCAGCTTTTCCGGTATCCGGGAAGTGCAAAGAGTCATGATGGTCTCGAAAACTTTCTGCTCATCATTCTGCGAAATAAAATAGAAATCCGCATCTCTGTCGCCTTTGTCTGGTTTGATTATGGACTGGCCATGATTCACACGATGTGCGTTTTGAACGATCAGGCTGTCTTTGGCCTGGCGGAATATCTCATCCAGTATCACAACTTCCACTCTCTTCGAGTCGATGATATCCCGAAGGAGATTGCCCGGGCCGACCGACGGCAGCTGGTCCTTGTCTCCGACCAGGATCAGGCGCATCCAGTTCGGAACAGCCTTTATCAGATGAAACATGAGAGGCAGATCCACCATTGAGAATTCATCGATGATCAAGGCATCTCCTGTCAAAGGATATTTCTCACAGCGCCTGAAGACTCCCATCTTCGGGTTGTATTCCAGTGCTCGGTGGATCGTTTTCGCTTCCTTCTCTGTGGCTTCGGATAATCTCTTGGCGGCTCTTCCGGTGGGAGCGGCCAGCACGACCTGTTTTTTCCATCTATGGAAGATATCCACAACAGCTTTGATTATGGTTGTTTTTCCGGTTCCGGGCCCTCCGGTGATGATCAGGAATTTCTTTCCGAAACACTCTTTGATGGCGATCTTCTGCGTCGCAGAAAATTCCAGCCCGAGCTCCGCCTCGACTTCGGAGATCGCCTTGTCCAGATCAAATTCGGGAGTCTGAAAAGGAAGTGAGGCTAATTTATGGATCGATTGAGCCACCTCTCCTTCAGCCTGGTGGAAAAAAGGAAGGTACAGGGCTGTGTCGGACTCGACTTTTTCTGCAATCGCTGATTTCTGTTTTTTAAGCTTCTCAACAGCATCTTTAACTTTCTCTTTTTCGATTTCCAGCTCCTTCATGCAGTTCTTCTCGAGTTCGCTCTGGAGAGAAAAGACATGCCCCTGCTCGTTGTCTTTCTCCATCAGATAAAGGACAAAAGCTCTTATCCGCTCAGGAGAAGAGGGGCTCATTCCCAGCTTTAGCGCCATCTGGTCCGCTGTCCTGAAGCCCACTCCCCAGATATCCAGACAAACTTGATAGGGATTAGTCTTCAACACTTGAAAAGACTTCTCTCCGTATTGCCGGTAAATCTTGGTGGCCAGGTTGGTGGTTACATTGTGTTCCTGGAGGAATATAATAAGGTCTCTGATGTTCTGATTCTCAGCCCAGGATCTCTTTATCTCTTTCAGTTTGACATTTCCGATCCCCTCAACTTCCTTGAGCTTATCGGGTTTTTCCGAGATGATGTCTATGGTTTTCTC
>JABAOF010003948.1_pt2 | contig 21131 bp, 20 predicted proteins | sample 7062171 | NCBI WGS metagenome assembly JABAOF01 (sample SAMN14538628, study PRJNA623070) | marine sediment metagenome | biome: marine biome [ENVO:00000428]; feature: marine pelagic biome [ENVO:01000023]; material: deep marine sediment [ENVO:00002113] | place: India: Gulf of Khambhat ...
CCCCTTTGGAATCCCCTGCAAAACTTTTTATTAAGGTTTGTTTGGGGCCAGTTTCCTTCGCGCTCCTTCGCGTTCTTCGCGGCTAAACTAAACCTGGATAATACGGCGGCCAAAGGTGGCGTTCAAATGCTTGATATACGCATTGGGATTCAATGCCTGATCAATCATATAAGCAGAACCGGTCAAAACCAATATCTCATCTTCCTTTAACCGCTCCTTTTCCCTGTCAAAGGCTTCTTTAGGGTCCTCAATCACTTCGACCGACCCGAAATCCTTCTTTAACAGGTCTGCCAGTTCCCGCGGGTCCTGGCCCGGATAAGAAGCACCGGTCACTACAATATGCTCAGCCAATTCCAATATGGGAGCAAATACCTGGCGCACATCACGGCTGCGAGTGAGTCCAAGCAAAAACCGGAACTTCCGCCCGGGGTAACTGTGCTTCAGTTGTTCCACCAACCTCTGAACTTTATCGGCATTGTGAGACACATCGGCAATAATATTGGAAGCAACTTTCCAGAACCGCGCGGGTAAATCGGCTTTCATCCGCTCAACAGTGAACTGGAACTCCGGGTAAAAGTAACGGATGACTTTTACTGCCAAAGCCAGGTTGCGTATTTTGAACTCCGGGTGATCTCCCATGACTGTTCTAACTTCATCCAAATCGTTTTGATCCACGATGTGTAAGGGTGCGCCTTCAGCTTCCGCGGTTTTGCAGACATAGGTGAGCGCGGGTTCTTCGGCGCTGGTAAAAAATGGCACACCGGGCCGGGCAATGCCTGTTTTTTCCAAAGCCCGCTGCCACAGCTCTGTGCCCAGGGTTTTAGGGTGGTCGTCACCCACGTTGGTCAAAATACAGGCCTCCATATCCAGGGCCATTAAAGGCGTGTACCGGCCCCCGGCCCCCACCTCCATCATTCCCCATTTGACTCCATATTTTTCAAACAAATGCAGTGCTGTTAGAATCCCAAGTTCTGCAAAACTTAACGATTCCCCGGGACATCGTTGGATAAATTCTTCCTGGTAGGGCATCAATTTGTCGCGGTATATGTCGACAATATCCTCGTGGGAGACCATTTTGGTATTGATATGAAACCGTTCCGCATAGTCAAATACATGGGGTCCGGTCCATGAACCGGTATTGCCGGCAAACCGCAGTCCCTGTTCTATATAATAGATCACAGAGCCTTTGCCGTTGGTGCCAGTAACGTGAATCAACCGGGAAGGATGTCCATTGGGCCAGAAATACTCGACAGCTTCTTTTAAGAATTGCATACGCCGTTTTTTCCTGGCAGCCCAGTGGCTGTGGTAAATTTCGTCCAGCGTCACCAGGTATTCAGGTTCAAACACATTTTTATCCATACAGGAATTTTAACCCATTTTGAAGGAGATATAAAGGTGAAAAGGGGATTTTTTTACCACGTTTCTCCTTCCTGCTTCCTGCTCCCTGCTCCCTGCTCTTTACTCTGCGCTTTCCAGGAACATGGCAAACCCCTGTGGCAGGACAAATGCGGCTTTGTGCATGTCTTTGCTGTAATACTTCAGCCCTTCCAGGGCGTCTACTTTTTCCGGTTTGAAATCGTTGATAGGATGGTATTTCTTAGAACAAAAGCTAAAACCGATCACACCGCTGGGGTAGGTGGGAACCATAGTATAATAGTAGAAATAGATAGGGTATATCTTACGACTAAAGGAAGCAATATCTTTGATGATATCCTTGTGAAAAAGGAAGGATTCGGATTGGGTCACTACGATACCATCGCCGGTCAGTGCAGCAAACATGTCCCTGTAGAACTGTTCTTTGAAGAGTACTTCGGCCGGGCCGATGGGATCGGAAGAATCCACGATGATAACGTGATAGAAGTTTTTCTTTTTCTTGATGAATTGGGCGCCGTCTTCCCGGAAGATTTCTGCTTTGGGATCAGCGAAACTAAAGCTTAAATTAGGTAAATATTTTTTGCACAACCGGATCACATCACCGTCGATTTCGCAGAGGTGCGCGGTTTGGACTTGTTTATGCTTTAAAACCTCTCGCAGGGTACCACCGTCACCGCCGCCGATTATCAAGACCCGCTGCGGATTGGGATGAACATTCATGGCCACATGTACAATCATTTCATGATAATGCGCCTCATCCGCTTCAGTCAACATGATCACTTCATCGTGAACCAACATCCTTCCAAAAGCCACTGTGTCATAGATATCGATCTTCTGGAATTTGGATTGATGAGACGCCAGTAAATCTTTATATGCTATTTTAACGATCCTACCGTCTTCCGCTTCTAATAGTTCTTCAAACCATTTATCCATGGACTCCTCCTTTAAATAGACTGCAAAAACACGGCGCAAAAAACTCAGAACCAAAGAGGTGCGCACAAAGGGATCAATTGTTATTTTCTCAGCACAACGTGGATGTTGTATTTTTTGCCTTTGAAGAATTTTTTTGTGAATTCAGCTGCTGTTTCGGGTTCGTAGAATTTGCAGCTAAATATATCGAGGTAAACGTTGTTGGTTTGATTGGCAAAGTGAGCGGAAATCAGGGAGGTTTCAATTAACTGTGTCAAGGAATAACCGGCCACCCGTTCATCTTCTCCAAAATGAGCGATCACGGGCTCGCCAAACCGTCTCATTTCAATCAAATCGCACAATTGAATCACGAACTCTTTAATCGCTTCTGCATCGCGGATCAGGGCCGGGTCGCAGTTGTGAATATCGATGCTGGATTGGATGCCCCATGCACCTGTTGCCTGGAATTCCTGTTTGTAATTTCTATCTAGCAGCTCTCTTCGCATTTTTTCCCTCAATGAACTCGGATTCGGGTTTGTGCAATAGTTTAACCGGCAGGTCCAGCATGCCTCTTTTCATCTCGGTAACCGAGAGGTTTTTAGCCTGGAATTCCTTTTTCAAATACTGCAAAGCTGAGTAATGATCAATTTCATCGCCGCACGTGAATATGTCCAGTGCACAATAACCGTATTCCGGCCATGTGTGCACTGAAAAATGTGACTCCTCTATCACAATAACACCACTAATACCATGTGGGTTAAATTCATGAACCACTGATTGAATCATTCTGGCACCGGAAATCCTGACCGCTTCAATCAGTGCTTTCTCAACACTTCGAGCATCATTAATGATCTCTTTACGACAATCATACAACTCGACGATCAAATGATTACCTAAACTTTGCACCATTTTCTTGGACTTTGCCTACCTCCATTTTTTATTTTTTTTAATTGATATCACGTTTGACTTCTCTTGTTTAAGCGTTAGTCCTTGTCCCAATCTATATTGGACCATATATCCTTTCGTACCTCCGACACATCATCATCATCAAAATTCATATCCTCTACCTCTTCATCTTCGAATAACTCTTCTTCGAATTCTTCATCTTCTATTTCTTCATCAAACATATCATCCTCGTCCTCAAAATCTTCAATCTCATATTCAGAATCGTTATCATGAAACATGCTGCCATCAATATCCTCTGCTTCCGAATCCTCAGAAGCGTAATTAGAATCATCGCGCTCGTAATTATCAACGTCGTCATCAGCCGGACCAAAGAAATATTTTTCCTGCATACTTCACCTCTCATGAAAAATTTTTGGGGTGATCCCTCTGGTAAAGAAAAGGATACATGATAGATGATAAAATCGATTCATCATTAAAACAAGTTTCTTCATCCCGGGCAAATCCTCACTGGTCTATTCATATGCTCATGATTCATGTGAATCATACACACTACACATAATATAGAATCCATTGCCATAACCATGTTTTTCCTTTTGAAGGTATGTTTGCGGTAAATATATATAATATGTGTTGCAGTAAAAGTCAAGCGTTTATCGAAAAAAATAGCAATAATCCTTAATTTTTTTATAATCCGGGACGTTTTTCACAGGAAATATGAAATAGGCAGTGAGCAGTGACTTGACTTTTACTGTGATTCACGTTATAAAATAGCCTGAGCTAAAGGTGGACATTTATGTGCGGTGTATTAGGAATATACGATAATGAAGAAGTGATCTGGAAAATGTATGATGCCATGTTGACCCTTCAACATAGGGGGCAGGATTCTGCCGGGATTTTAACCTATGATGGCAAGTATCACCTGAAAAAAGGAAACGGGTTGGTACAGGATATATTTGATGAGCGGAATATTAGCCGCCTGAGAGGTTATGCTGGAATCGGACATACGCGATACCCCACGGTGGGGGAAGGTTCTGTAGAAGATGCTCAACCCTTTTGGATTAATTATCCCTTTGGTATTGCCGGTGCCCACAATGGAAATGTGACCAATTTTCCGGAGTTGAAAAGAGAGTTGTTTGAAAGTTCCCATAAGATCATTAATTCCAATTGTGATGTGGAAGTCATCTTAAATATTTTCGCCGAATATATTGAAAAATTTAGAACCAAAGAATTAACCCCAGCTATGGTTTTTAATGCAGTCCGGTACGTATATAAACGGGTTAAAGGAAGCTATTCGGTGGTGTTTCATATTGCCGATAGAGGGATGGTGGGTTTTCGGGACCCCTTTGGTTTACGGCCGTTATTGTTTGGTATTAAAAGAGACAAATTGCTACCGGCATTTGCTTTTGCCTCAGAAAGTGTGGCACTTAAGGTCATGGGATTTAAGGAGTACAGCGATGTGGAACCGGGTTCTGCCGTTTTTATAGACAAGTATAAGCAGGTGCACCGGAAAAAGATTTCCACGCGTCCTTTCAGACCCTGCATATTTGAATACATCTATTTTGCTCGCCCCGATTCTTATTTGAATGAAATTAATGTTTATAAAGCACGGTCTGAGTTGGGACAATCCCTGGCAAAAAAAATAAAAGGGAGTCCTTTAAATAAAGAGATCGATGTAATCGTCCCGGTTCCGGATTCTGCCCGGACCGCTGCTATTGAAATGGCTATGATTCTAAAGGTAAAATACCGGGAAGGGTTGGTGAAAAACAGGTATATCGGGCGGACTTTTATTATGCCTGGGGATTATATGAGACAGAAGTCCGTCCGCCATAAGTTGAACCCTATTAATGAAGTGTTTAAAGATAAAAAAGTGCTGTTAGTGGATGATTCTATTGTCAGGGGAAATACATCGCGGGCAATCATCCAGATGGTTCGAGATGCTGGTGCGGAAAAGGTTTATTTTGCTTCTTATTCGTCGCCGTTGACCAGCCCCTGTGTGTACGGCATCGATATGCAGACCAGGGGGGAATTTATCGCCAAAGATTCCACACCGGAACAGATTGCTGCCAAAATAGGTGCCGACGCCGTCATATACCAGGATATCAAAAGCATGGAAAAGGCCGTAAGAAAACAAAATAAACGAATTAAAACATTTTGTAAAGCATGCTTTACCGGTAGATATCCCACCGGTGACATTTCTGCCGAGGTGTTGACCCAGATCGAAAAGGAAAGGGAAAGGGAGCATGTTGAAGCAGAAAAAGTAAATTAGTTTTTAATAGGGAAGATTAACCATGGGCAGCGATTCTAATTCTAATTTTCACCGGGAAGGGGAATTCAATGAAGGGGATATGTTTTCTATTTTGTATCATATATATAACCATGACATTTCCGGTGTACTGGTGGTTCAATCCAACGATTTTGAAAAAAAGATGGTCATCCGGGACAGGAAGATTGTTTTTGCCGCATCCAATCGCAAGCTGGATTCTTTTGGCGATTATCTTTTGGGGAATAACCTGATCACTAAAGACATTTACCGGGCTGCTGGCCAATATATGTCGGAGAACAAGAAACGGTTTGGTCGTGCGTTGATTGAATTGGGCTATTTTACCTATGACCAGGTATGGACATGGGTTCCCAATCATTTGCAGAGTATTGTGTTTTCATTTTTTAAAGTCAAATCAGGAACGTACCGGATCATGGAAGAACACCAGGAGGACATAGAGACTGAGAATATCCTCCTGGACATGGATATCCTTGCTGTAATTGTTGAAGGCATGCGTCAGTTTAAATCCAGGATTGTTGTTGAAAAGAGATTTGAAGCCATCGAAGAACTCTATATCTGTAATACCAATACTCATTTGCTCCAGCGGTTGGATTTAAAACCTTATGAAATTCACGTGCTTACCTTGGTCCAACAGGAGTCCAAACTGGAAGCGATCTTAGCTCGAAGTGAACTGCTGGAATTTGACACGTTACGTCTGTTGTATTTATTCCTGGTTCTTGAAATCGTATCCAGCCAAAAGAATGCAGGAATTAAACCCTCCGTTCCTTCAACGATTCCACGGCTTAGTACGTTTAATTCCTTTGAGGAAGCGTTGAAATATTACAATATGAAGTACGAGGTGATCTATAAGGTGATGCTGAAGGAGATCGGTCCCATTTCCCTTTCCCTACTGTTAAAGGCAATTGAGGATATCAAGGATAATTTACCTTCGTATTTTCAAAAGATTCAATTGAACCCGGATGGAACCATTAATGAGGAATTGCTTTTGAAGGCCCTCTGGTATCATGATTTTGATCAGCATATTGGTGATTTGTTAAGGGCTCTGGAGGAGGTTCTTTACACAGAAATTTATACGGTAAAAAAACATCTGGGCGTTGAATATGAGCAGCAGGTTTTAAAATGGATAAGAGGAATAGGAAATTAATTGCTTTGAAAAAACAATTGTTGGTTTTATTTCTATTATTGGCTATTCTGTATCTATATTATTTTTGCAGCGGATAAACACGGATGGACACGGATATTGGCTGAAAAAGTCAAAAGGTGAAATGAAAAAGATCATACAGGTTCTGGGACCTACTGGTATTGGCAAGAGCAGTGTGGCGATCCGGTTGGCGGAAGGCATGGCTGGTGAAATAATTTCTGCCGATTCTATGCAAGTGTATAAGGATTTTGATATCGGAACCGATAAAATCAAACCACCAGATAGAAAAAACATCCCTCATCATTTAGTTGATATCCTTTCTGATTGTTCTCAATTTAATGCATCCATGTTCCTGGAAAAATCCTTTGAGATATCCGAGGTTATCATTGCCCGGGGCAAGGTTCCTGTGGTATGCGGTGGAACTGCCTTGTATTTAAAAATCATGATAAAGGGAATATTTCCTGAAAATAAGGAAAAACGGGTGTCCCGGGAAACCCTGAATCGCATCGTGGATCGGCAGGGGCTATTATGCCTGTGGAATAAATTAAATCAAGTGGACCCGGAATATGCCCAGAAAATTGGTAAAAACGATAGGATACGGATTGTCCGGGCTATGGAGATATTTTATAATAATGGGGTCCCACCAACGGAACTGTTCCGCAAAACCCAAACCCCTTTCAAGGATTATGAGTTTATACGGGTGGGTTTGAATATGGATAGGGAAAAGCTTTACACCAGGATCGAAAAGCGGGTGGATGATATGATTGACAGGGGCCTGCTGGAGGAAGTTGTCCGGTTGAGAGAGACGTACGGCCCCGGGTGTCCGCCCTTCAAGTCAGTGGGGTATAAAGAAATCCTGATGTACCTGGATCGTGAGGATCTTTGTTTTGAAGATGCAGTCGATCTTATTAAGCAGCATTCACGGAATTTTGCCAAGAGACAGTTATCCTGGTTCAGGCAGGAGAAGGATATTGAATGGTTTGATCCGGATAGATTTGTAGACATTGAAAATTATGTCTTGAGGCGGTTAAAATGAAGAAAAGTACTGCTGTGATCATGATCCTGGAAATTTTGTATTCAAAGCAAAACATGATAAAATTTAAGGAAAAATATGGAGGTTAGGTGAAATGAACGAAAACCACAAAAACAGAGCATTGACATGCACGAATGTATACGTATGGGTAAAGGGAGTGATAATCACGATAGTCTTAATCTGTATCATGGCAATTACAGGATGTGGGGGAGCAGCACGTGTCAATACGGACTTTTATATACCTGACCTGGATCGTACCCAGTACAATGATCCCTACTATAAGGAAGGATGGAATAATTTAAAACAGGGAAAACCGGACCAGGCCATCAAGAGTTTTAAGCAAAGTAATTCAGTGGATGAGAAGCTGTATTTAGGTTTTGGGTATGCTTACCTGGCTAAGAATAAATTCCAACTGGCCAGGCGGAATTTTGAAAAGTGTTTGGCCATTAACCCGGAGAATTTACAGGCTCAGTTCGGGCTGGCTACGATGTTCGAGTTATTGGCTGAGAGAGAGAAGGCTTTCCGGATTTACTCGAGATTACGTGCCTCCCATCCTGAGAATGCCTGGGTAAAAGTCAGGTATGATTATATTAAGACCACTGAAACAGAGAATTATCTAAAGAAGGCGGAACAGTTTAAAATAGAGAAGCAATTGGAGGCTTATATCAATGCGTTAGAGGAGGCTTCCCGTTATTCCCCGGAAATTGTGGATATAAAAGTAGAGATCGCCGATTTTTTCGCCTCCCAGGAGCAATATGAAAAAGCAGCCCGTCAATATGAAGAGATACTGGAAACGCTTCCCAATCACCAGGAGATTTTGCTGAAACTGGCAGCGGTTTATGAAAAGATGAGTAAATTTGATTCCGCCGTAGTTATCTATAAAAAGATGCAGGAACTAAAGCCCGGCGATCTTGAGATATCCAATAAGATCAATGAACTCAAAACCAAATTTTATGAGTTGAATCTTCCTGTAAAATTTAAAAATATTTTTTTCAAGGAAAAGCTTAGCCGTGAAGATTTGGCTGCGTTAATTGGGTATTATTTTGAGACGTATCTCGAATCTCCACCGCCGGTAATCATTACTGATATCGGGGGCTCTTTTGCTAAAGAGAATATCATCAAGGTGTGTACGTTAAAAATCATGCGGCTGAGACCCGATCATAGTTTTGATCGATTTACCACTGTGAATCGCGCTGTCTTTGCTGTGGTTATCGATGCCTTACTAAAATACCTGGAAAAACACAAAACCGGTGCGTACTCCCTTCAATTCACTCCCCTGGACGAAGTCATTGAACCCACAGATATTTCACCCCTCCATAAAGACTACGAAATTATCAAATTCCTGGTAAATTCCGGTATTATGAAATTGGATGCAGGAAGTAATTTTAATCCCACCCGGTCTATCTCCCCTTCTGAAGCACTGGTGGCCATTAAAAAGATTCTCAACAGCATCCGATCGGCTATTGATATTGGGAATCAGTAATCAGTAATCAGTAATCAGTAAGAAGTAAGAAAGTAAAGAATTTTTGGCATTTTTCTCGTTGACTTTTTCCCCAATGTCTGCTATTATTTTATCTTCACTTTAATTCGCATCTATTTCCTGTACGATTACTGCAGAAAATAAAAGGTGCGCAACTCTGTCGGGTTTGTTACAATATGGATGTGGGTTGAAACACGGATTTCCAAAGAAGAAATAGGTTGCATTTCAGTATGAAAAAAGAATTCTTTAATACTAAGATGAAAAGAAACAGTCTATCTGACCGTGTTGTAGAGTACGTGTTAACCAGGACTATTGATGAACTGGCGGCACTGACCGTGGAGAGTGTTGCCTTCAATTTAAACATTAATCGCTCTCACCTGTCGCGAACCTTCAAAGCCGAAAAGAATTTCACCATTGAAGAGTTTGTTTTCAAAATAAAGATTATCCGCGCGGCCACCATGTTAAAAGACAATGTCGACCTAACCATCAAAGAGATATCAAAGAGAATGGGGTTTTGTCGATGTGATTATTTTATCCGGATTTTTAAGCGCTACTTTGGAATAACCCCGGCAAGATACCGGGAGTTAATCAGGAAAAAACCATACATTTAAGCGCTAAAAGAATCCTGAAGGGATATTCTCTTTTTCCAGGAGGGAGTGAATGTGTATCAGCTCATTTCGGTCAAGTGCAGTGATGGAATCGGTTGGGGATTGTCGGGCCAGGGTATAAACCTGGACAAATAGAGGAGATATCTTTTTCACCTGTTTCACCCAGTGAGATAAATGGTCCGGGGAAAAATTCCCTTCCGGGCCTTTGGTAAAAAGGGATTGAAGGGAGACCTTGCCCAGGGAGGCCAGTCCCTCCACTGTTTCGGCCAGCGTGATTCCTTTGGCAGGCCTGTTGTAATGGCTAAACATTTCTTCAGTACCTGCATCCAGTTTCATGATGCGCACATCCAGCATTGCCAGGGCCTTACGGGTAATTGGATCACTCACGGTTGTGGAATTGGAAAGGATCGCAGTTTTGGATGTTGGGGATAACGCATCCCTGACCTGCCGAACCCCTGCTACCATCTCCTTGAAATCAGGATGGAGTGTGGGTTCCCCGTTCCCGGAAAACGTGATATAAACTGGCGGCTGTGAAAGATTTTTCAGCGCCTGCTCCAGGGCTGATAGTACTTCCTCCTTCCTAGGAAAGTTGTGTTTCCCGGTTTCTCCGGGGGGATGAGTGGCAGCTCGGCCATATTGACAGTAAAGGCAATCAAACGTACATACTTTTACCAGCGGCGGCAGGGCATTTACACCCAGGGAACGTCCCAGCCGCCTGGACTGCACCGGCCCATATATTATGTCAGATTGTAATTCCAATAACATCAATAACTCCTTATCTTCTTTTCTTCCTCTCTTCGTGCCCCTTCGTGTCCTTCGTGGCTGTATATCTTCGAAATCGCTTTTGCTAACCTTAAAATGCCTTCGCGGATCTCGTTTTCGTTCAGCGTGGAAATAGAAAGCCTGAAATATTGATGCGACGTATTTGTATTTGGCGAAAGCAGCGTCGAATCCGGGTAAAAAAAGGTGCCCGGCATGATAGTCACCCCATTGCGGATAAATACCTGTTTTAATGTTTCCCGGTCAATACCGGCATCTCGCAGCTTCACCCAGATCAAATAACCGCCGGCCGGTTCTGTCCATGAAACCCGGTCAAAACCTGACAGGTGTTCTTTCAAACCTGTTAACGCCGTATGCATCCGTTTACGATACTCCCTGTGCATCCGTTTGACATGGCGGTTGTAATGACTCTGTTCACAGAATTCGTAAAGGGCTGCCTGGAGCAGGGTATTAGTGGAAAGGTCAGAGAATTTTTTAATAGCTTCCAGCCGTTCGATGAGTTTGTTTTCAGCCGCGATCCACCCGATGCGAATACCCGGGAATAAAACTTTGGAAAAGGTGCCCATGTAGATTACCACCTGCTTCCGGTCCATTGACTTAATCGGCAGGGGAACCTTGCCATAGTATTTCATCTCTTCTTCAAACCCATCCTCCACCAGAGGAACCTCATAAGCTTCGCACAGTGCCAGCAGTCTTTCCCGGTGAGCCTGGTCTGTGGTAATGCCCGTCGGGTTGTGAAAATTGGGTATGGTGTAAACAAATGCCGGTTTTTGTGTTTCCCTTGACAGCACCTCCCTCAGGTAGTCCAGGTCCATGCCATCGGGTTTCATGGGAATCCCGATGATATCGGTTTTAAAATATTTGAGCAGGGGCAGGATATTGGTGTAAGTGGGGGACTCGGTCGCCACTTTGCTGCCCGGGACTGTGAGGAATTTCAGTACCAGTTCAATGGCGTTCTGGCACCCGTTGGTGATGACAATTTCATCGGGATTAGCAGAAATACCGTGAACCCGCAGCCGTCTGGCAATATATTCTCTCAGGGGTTTGTATCCTGCGCCTTCTCCGTACCTTAAAATTTTGCCCCCCTGTTCCACCAGCACCGTATTCAGGCACCTCCTGAAATCTTCTATGGGGAAAAGCCGGGGGTCCAGGTCTAATGAAGCAAAGTTGATAACATCGGGCTTACCGGCAGCGTCAAAGGTTTCTTTGATAAGCGGCAGCCTGGATTTCAATTCCTGGTAAGCGTGGTGAAGGGTTAGACCCACATCGGAAGAAATCGTTTCCCACTGGATCAGGCCTTGTTTTGATTTTTGTTCCGGTGTCGCGATTTTTTGCCGTTTCCGCACCACCGAGTAGGAACCCGGTCTGCTTTCCATGTATCCCAATGCCCATAGTTCTTCATAAGCCTTGTACACCGTGGAGCGATTGATCCCGTGTTTCTCTGCTAAGGTGCGTGTAGAGGGCATGCGAAAACCCGGTTTCAAGGTGTTGTTTTCTATCAATCGTTTCAATTGCTGGAAAATCTGCCTGAAAAGTGGCATCTTATTTTTTCGTTCAAGTTTTAGGATAATCATTTTATATACTCCAATGTTTAATATTTAATACGTCGTTGTTTGTTGCAGTCATATGATAATCCTAAAAATGGTTGGATGCAACAGCCAATTTCACAGAAAATGGAACAAGCCAATTTTTTTATTTTAAGCCGCGAAGGAACGCGAAGAAGAAAAGAAGGTAAGAAAAAGGTGCCCTTCGGGCAAGTATAAAACGCCTGACGGCGATTAACTCCTTCTTTCTTTTCTTTTTTCCGTTAAAAATATTGACAAAATGGAAGATTTATAATATTTTAACAAGATGTAATAGGAGTAAAAAAATGGAAAAACAAAAGGTTGAGATTGAAATACCGGATTACATTCTGGCAGCAACCAATCGGACTACGAAAGAATTCATCCGGCAAATGAAAGCATTAACAGCTTTACATTTATATCTTTCAGAAGAAATATCCCTGGAAATGGCTGCAGAATTTTCAGAAAAGTCTAAATGGGAGTTTGAAGATTTTCTTGCTAAAAATAAAATCCCCATATCCTTGATTGATTTTGATGATTACAAAGATGAACTGAAGGTGATTGAGAATCTATGAATCTTTTCAAAATACTACAAAAATGACACTTAGAAATTGGAGGAGCATGATGACATGGGAAAGGACAGCAAAATCATGGATTGATTTCTTGAAGTATGTCAAGGAGGCAGAAAGCCATTTGGCAAGCTTGTGTGAAAATGCAGATCCCGAGAAAAGGGAGTTTTGGTATCGTGGTCACGAAAAGCGCATTTATAAGCTTATACCGCGCCTGTTTCGATATCGCCATGGTGAGAAAAAGGAGGAAAAGCTGTATCGCTTGTACACACAGATGCCCCTTGATGAACCAGGTCAAAAAGGCAACGTATGGGAGACTCTCTTTGATATGCAGCACTATGGTATTCCTACACGCCTACTTGATTGGACCGAAGTTCTTGGAATAGCAGTATACTTCGCAGTCACTTCGGATTTGGACCAACCTTGTGTTTATATTCTCGACCCACTGCGGCTTAACGAGAAGAGCGGTAGAGGTTCAATCATCACCACCTCCTGTAACTCTTCCTTCGACTATCGGGAACTCTATTGGAGAGGCGAGCCAGTACGCCCTTCTTTCCCTGTTGCTATCTCACCGACATACCAGAATACTCGTCTGAAGCGCCAGAGAGGAAAGTTTACCATACATGGTTCAGATACAAAACCTCTTGAAGAACAGTATCCTGACTGCTTGTGCAGGGTAATTCTAAATAACGAGACTTGTTCTCAGGCGCGTGAATTCCTGAGAATAGCAAATCTCAATGCGTTCAGCATCTTCCCCGACTTCGTTGGGATGGCACAGTTTGTGAAGAACGAGGCAGAGCTTGAACCAATCCCTGTTGACGAAGAGATTAAAAGTAGAATAAAGCAGCGCTTGAAGGAAGTATTGAATGAGGATCGGAAGATTCTCGAAAATCCATCGCTGAAGAATGTCTGTTTAACTGACCTTCATGTCAAGGGAATAAGCGCATGCAATATAGGAGAATACTTCGTGAGGCGCAGAGATAAGGAAAATGAATTGGTCCAATGGCTCAAAAGCGGCAAAAAACCGTACCTATTCGTCTCTGGGGAGGCAGGAATTGGGAAAACCAACTTTCTTCTGTGGCTTGTTTTTTACAATGACGTATTCAAAGAGATACCTGTTGTCTTTTTCTCTCTCAATCTCTACGATCCAAAAGAGTCTGAGAAGAAAGGAAAAAGATTAGAAGAATTCCTCTTAGATTATATATTAGCCGAAGGATGTGCTGACTATGAGAAGATTTTGGTCCGGGAATTAATCAAGGAGGGAGAAATCCTTCTCATATTGGATGGTTTGGATGAACTCGCTCGAATCAAGAGTCAGGATGCTGTCGAAAAAGCAATCAGGGAGTTGAACGATTTTGTTGGAAGAAGCAGCAAGGCTAAAGTCATTATTTCATGCCGAAATCACATACTAAACCGACTCAGAAGCACAACGCTCCTGGGACCCGAAGAAGCAATCAAGAACGTCGAAATTGGTAAATTGGAAAGGAAGGAAGTAAAAGAGAAAATTGAGGGACTACTCAGCAATCAAGGCTTAGAAGAAGCCGAAATATCCAGAATGAGCAAGGGGCTGGTCAATTTAGCACAGGTTCCTCTCTTCTACGATTTAATAAGACAAAGTGCTGGTGATTTGAAAAATCTTTTGTCTGAGGAAATAAACAGATCAAAGTTATACAAACTATGGTTCGAAATAATACTAAAGAAGCATGATTTTGTAAATCCAGTGGCAGAAATGGAGAAAATTGGTCAAGTAGCTGGAGAAATGCTAGAGAAAAGAAGCGATCTTATTTCGCTAAAGGACCTTCGTGCGGAACTCAAACAGGTCGTGGTACAGCTTTGCGGTCGCCCATTTGGTATCTTTGTCGAAGAGTTTAAAGACACCTTTGCCTTTTCACATCAGTCTTTGCGCGAGTTCATACTTGCATGGTCAGTGTACAAAGAAATAAAGGAAATGGTTTTTAATGTTTTGTCTGGGACTCCTTCTTTTGACTACGAAGGCGCAGAAACATACCGTTATCTTGCGGATCTTATCAACTTGAAAGGCGATCTGGTTGATAAAATAGACGATATTTTGGGGCAGCAATTTCTTGACAAGCATAATTGGAATAATCTTGCAAGGAATTTATTTGAAACTCTAGGAATGCTTGTACCACCTGATAAGAAACTTATAGAACCCATCATTAGGAAAGCTCTGGAGATTTTGAGGAGCACATCCTATAACGGTATCTATGTGTGTTTTAGAACCAAATACAACATTGTCCGTTGCCTTGAGCGACTTCATCCTTCTGCGCCGCGACCTTATGTTGACCATATTTTGGGATACGACTGGCGGAAAGCGGAGACAGGAAGGGATAGCATACCGGCATATGCAATTCGAGGCTTTCATAGAAAAATGCCAGGACCAGGAAAATTGCCTCACATTATCTTCGAGAAGGGAGTCCATCCCCGTGAAGTTCTCGCGATGGCTGGCGATGTTTCCGAATGTCTCCTTGATATTATGAATGATTTAAGTGCTGAAGAATTGCCCGAGGGGGCAGAATATCTTAGGATCAATTGCACGTATGCCCTGATCAGGTGGCTTCCTGATGATTTTGCTCAGGGTCCTCTAGAGAATAAACTTTTGGGCTTACCCAATCCCTGCAGACGTATGAAAATTAATATCTTTTGGGCGTTGTATCGTAGGTTTGGTTTAGATATTCCCAAAAGATTCCGCGGTTTGTTCACGGAGATCAGAGAGATGCCAAAAGCATCCAATGAAGCCAGGAAAGCCTTTGAACGTTTGATATCCACAGATTTAGAGGGATGAGTCAGACTTTCTTTTCAGTACACTTATAAGCACAAAGAAGATAATAAGAAAGAGAGGGAATGAGAGAGTTAATACAATTGCAAGTCTTTTATATATCTAAAATCTTTCATGTTTAGAGTAAATAGCTTAAGATGATGCTTAATTGAGGTAGCTGCAATTAAGGCGTCCGGCAAATTTAGATTATGGCTTTTGGCATACTTTTCGATCAAATCAATTGCAAATTGCGAGATATCTTCATTTATCTGGATAATTTCGAATGCTTTCACGTATTCTTTAATATTCTTTAATTCAGCCTTATTTAATGCACCATAGTAGAGTTCCATCACTGTGACGCTGCTTAGCGCGATCCATTCAACCCCGATTGATTTTATTTTTTGGATGATATCTTTATTGTTCCTTAGTACTTCAATTACAATATTGGTGTCAACCAGGATCAGTTCCTTTTCCATGCTCTATTTCTGATAGTTTCCAGTGATACATCGTCCCTGTCTTTCCATAAGCCGCACAGTTTATCAAAAAGTGCTTTTTTGTCCAGGGGCTTTTTTTTGGTTTGAATATTGTTATCGGTAGGGATAATAAGGATTTCAAGCTCCTTTTGCACATACTCTTCGGGTATATCCAATACGATTTGCCTTGACACAGGCTTTTTAAATTCTCTTAGTATTTCCATTTTGTTTACCTGGTATTGTTATAGACTATTTTGAACAATCTGTCAACACTATTCAACAATTGTTTTTATTTGATTAGCATCTTTTCTTCTTCATACGGAGATTTTACCCCTTCCTACTGCGAAGATTACTCAATCTATCCGGTGGAAATAGGGTGGCGAGGCGGTGGAAAAGGGGTGGCGGGGCGGTGGAAATAGGGTGACTTACCGGTGGAAATAGGGTGACTGGGTGGTGGAAATGGCTTTTGGAGCGGTGGAAATATGATTTTAAATTAGAAAAATGGACTTCTTGTGGCGATTGTCAATTGTCAATTCTTAATGAAGACCTTCTTTAACACCTCTTGCGGGAAAAAGCGGCAATCTTCGGTTTGACAAGTTTTTGAAAGTCGCTGCAGTCCATTTGCAGCAGTTCGCGATGATTACCGGCATTAAAGGCGATTTCCTCGCATTTGCATATGGTTTCCGATGCATAAACCGGCAAACCGAATAGATTTCCAAAAGGCGGCATACCCCCGGTTTCGCACCCCGGGAACAACTTGCGAAATTCATCCTCAGTCGCCAATTTCAATTTTTTACCGTGAATCTTTGAAATCTTATCCAGTTCAACCTGGTAATTGGCTGGCAGCACTGCCATGACAAATTGCCCCTCCGGGTCTTTCAGTACAGTGGTTTTCGCTAACATATTCCCTGAAATATGGGCGCGATGGGCAATCACCTGGGCCGTATAGGCAGTGGAATGAATAATCCGGGTAAATTTTACCTGGTTCTCTTCCAGGAAATCAATTAATTTTTGCAGAGGCATATTCCCCTCCTTTCAATGTTTTAAAAATTGTTTCTTTCATTTTCCCAACCTTTTCCGGTTTAATTCTCATTACAATCATGACATAATATAATAGCATCGTTTCTCGCGAATTTCAATTCCAATTTTCTTGAATGAAATATTAACCACAAAAAGACACAAAAGAACACGATTTATTTGGCTCGGGCAAATAGCAGCGAGGTAACATTTTTGTATATTATTTTATAAATGCTTGATATTTCTTGTTTTGCATGGAGTGAGGGGTGACAATATTATATATTTACAGGGGGGAAAAATTGTGATATTCATATTCTATTCCATAACCAAAGTCGCGAAATAATGAAAACAGTCCAGGTGTTGATGTATATAAAAGGGGCCCATCCTTTTTGAAGGCGGTAGCTTGTGAATATTGAATACAATCTGTTTTTTAAAAGTGAGTGGCTCGATAATCTTTCTCGGGATTGATTTTGATTATTGAACGTTGACATTGACTATTAACCATTAATCGAAAACTGTTAACTGTTTATTGGTAACAATTGCCTATGAACTATTGACCACTGAGCCTTGACCATTCCCCGGATAATTGAAAACGTGTTTTTTTGATAAATCAGTGAAGATAACAAGGAGCTTGCGGTATGAGTGAACAAGAACAACATCCAGAGGCAAAAGAGACCGGTCTGGAGGTGGCAGTTATTGGTATGGCTGGACGGTTCCCCGGTGCCGGGAATATAGATGAATTTTGGGATAATCTAAAAAACGGGGTAGAATCCATTACTTTTTTTGGTGACCAGGAGTTGGAGGAAGCCGGGATTGACAAACAATCCGTTAAAGACCCTCATTATGTCAAAGCTAATGGAGTTTTGGCTGATATTGAGTATTTTGATGCTGCGTTTTTTGGTTTTACTCCCAAAGAGGCGGAAATCCTGGACCCCCAGGTGCGGTTGTTTCTTGAATGCGCCTGGCATGCATTGGAGGATGCTGCTTATGATCCTGATACCACCAGGGGATTTATCGGTATTTATGCGGGAGCGTCTTCTCATTTTACCTGGCAAGCTCTGACTACGTTATCCGGTGCCGACAGCACCATTGATCCGTTTGCTGCTGTGCAGTTGAAAGAAAAAGATTTTATGAGTGTTCATGCGTCTTACCGGTTCAATCTAAAAGGTCCTTCTATCATAATGTCCACTGCGTGTTCCACATCATTAGTGACGGTTGTGCTGGCCTACCAGGGTTTATTAAGCGGTGAATGTGATATAGCTCTAGCAGGAGGTTCCACAGTACGGATACCCCAGGAAACCGGCTATTACTACCAGGAAGGGATGATTGCTTCACCGGACGGCCACTGCCGGGTTTTTGATGCCAAATCCGCAGGTACCATTTCAGGGAATGGTGTCGGTGTCGTCGTACTGAAACTCCTGGAAGCAGCCCGGAAAGATGGGGACCATATTTATGCAGTGATAAAAGGCTCCGCCATCAATAATGATGGACTCAGGAAAGCCGGTTTCACGGCTCCCAGCGTGGATGGACAGGCAGAAGTGATTAAAGCAGCCCAACGCATGGCTGAAGTTCCGGTGGAAACGATTACTTATATGGAAGCCCATGGAACCGCTACCGCCCTGGGAGATCCCGTGGAAATAGAAGCTCTAAAGCTTGCCTTTGATACGGAAAAAAAAAGGTTTTGCGGGATTGGCTCGGTTAAAAGCAATATCGGCCACCTGGACAGTGCAGCCGGGATTGCCGGTTTTATTAAAACCGTGCTGGCCCTTAATCATAAACGTATCCCCCCCAGCCTCCATTTTGAAACCCCAAACCCTAAAATTGATTTTCAAAATAGTCCGTTTTATGTAAATACACAATTAAAAGAATGGCAAACCAATGGTTTTCCCCGGCGGGCCGGTGTCAGTTCCTTTGGCATCGGCGGCACCAATGCCCATGTTATTTTAGAGGAAGCACCTGTCATTGGTCAGCGGTCAGCGGTCATTGGTGAAAATAAAAAAGAGCGGGAAGATCAATTAATTTTATTATCTGCTAAAACAGAGAACGCATTGAATCGGGCCAGCGAAAACCTGGTGAGTTATTTAAAAGAAAATCTTGTTAATCCCGTTAATCCTGTAAATCCTGGTCTAACCCTGGCCGATGCAGCCTATACGCTGCAGGTGGGCCGGAAGCGGCTGCCTCATCGACGAATGGTGGTCTGTTCTACAGCGGCAGAGGTTATCGAAGCGTTATCTACACCTGGCTCTCCCCATCGCTATACCTTTTTCTCAACGGATGATAAACGGTCGTTGATTTTTATGTTCCCGGGGCAGGGATCCCAGTATGTGAACATGGGCCTGGAACTCTACCAGAAGGAACCCATATTTCGGAAAGAAATGGACCGCTGTTTTGCCCTCATGCTGGGGGTCCCAATTAAAGAAATTCTTTATCCCTCCTCTGTGTCATCTGTGGCAGAAAAAATAGACCAAACCGAAATCACCCAGCCTTTGATTTTTGCTTTTGAATATGCGCTGGCTAAGTTGCTCATGGCCTGGGGCATCACCCCGTATGCCATGATAGGTCACAGCATCGGCGAATACGTGGCAGCTCATCTCTCTGGGGTTTTTTCTTTGGAAGACGCCTTAACGTTGGTGGCGCTGCGGGGGAAATTGATGCAGCAAATGCCCCCCGGCGCCATGTTAAGCGTTCCCCTGGCGGAAGACGATTTGATTCCTTTATTAAAGCGTGACCAACATGCTGATATTGCCCTGGCAGCAGTTAATAACCCGCTTCTTTGCACGGTTTCCGGGCCTGGTGCTGCCATTGACGCTTTTGAGAAACAATTGAAAGAAAAAGGCCTTAATTGTCGGCGTCTTCATACCTCACATGCGTTTCATTCGGCCATGATGGACCCTATATTGGAACAATTTGCAGCAGCAGTCCGGGAGGTACGGCTAAACGAGCCGAAAATTCCTTATATTTCCAACCTCACCGGTCATTGGATCACTGTCGATCAGGCCGTTGATCCTGCTTACTGGGCCAACCATCTGCGCCGCACCGTCAGGTTTGCCGACGGCGTGACCCTGCTGCTCAAAGAAGAAAATTCCATATTCCTGGAAATTGGTCCGGGGATGGTGTTAAGTACCTTTGTGAGCAAACACCCGGATAAGACCCAGTTGCAAAAGGTGCTGAACCTTGTCCGTCATCCAAAGGAGAAATTATCAGACCATGCCTTCCTGTTGGGCAAGGTTGGTCATTTGTGGCTCTATGGACAAACCATTGATTGGAAAGCGTTTTATGCGTCTGGCGGGGAAGACGTAAAACCTCAGCGTCTATCCATGCCCCAATATCCCTTTGAAAAACAGCGTTACTGGGTAGAGCAGGAAAACCTGCGGCTGCCGCAGCAGATACCTCAAAAAACCGACATGGCTGACTGGTTTTACCAGCCTTCCTGGAAACAGGTCCGGTTACCGGAACCTAAAACCGATATACCTTCTCATCCGTCTGTTTGCCTGGTTTTTACACCTGGAAAAGGCCCCGGTTCAACGTGGGCACGTTTATTGGCAGAGCAGGGGCTGGAAGTGATAGAAGTGAAAGCAGGCAGCACGTTTGTCCATGATGCGCATACCCCCAACTGCTTTACCCTGGCGCCTGGAGAAGTGGATCATTATGACCGGCTCTTCCAGCACCTGGGCAATGAAAAAAGAGTGCCTCATTGGATTGTGCACCTGTGGAATGTCACGGAAGTCGAGGAGGGAAAAGAAATAGGTGAAGATATTAGCCCTGCATTGGAACAGGGATACTACAGCCTGCTGAACCTGGCCCATGCTATTGGCAAACACAATCCCGATGACACGATTCAAGTGGCAGTGGTATCCAACCGGCTGCAAAGTGTGATCGGGGAGCCCCTCCTGTGCATTGAGCGATCTCCCCTTATCGGGCCTGTCAAGGCTATCCCGTTGGAATACCCCAACATTCGCTGCCGCAGCATTGATTTTGATAAAAGCGAGGAGGAAGAAACCCTGATCGGTCAACTGGTAATGGAAATGAGGGTAAATAGTTTAGATAATATTATTGCCTTTCGGAATGGTATCCGTTGGGTCCTGGGAGTGGAGCCCCTGCAAATGCAAGGTTTTGGTGAAGAAGCCTCTCCGCATTTCTCCCGGCGGTTAAAACAGGGAGGTGTTTACCTGATCACCGGCGGGCTTGGGGGTATGGGGCTGGAATTGGCCGAATACCTGGC
>JABAOF010012511.1_pt1 | contig 21125 bp, 24 predicted proteins | sample 7062171 | NCBI WGS metagenome assembly JABAOF01 (sample SAMN14538628, study PRJNA623070) | marine sediment metagenome | biome: marine biome [ENVO:00000428]; feature: marine pelagic biome [ENVO:01000023]; material: deep marine sediment [ENVO:00002113] | place: India: Gulf of Khambhat ...
AGTTGCCTTCTATCCAATTAACGCCGTACTGGGAACTCAATGCTTATCGAGTGAAGAGGTGCTCGTAGATATCTTCTGCAACAAACTCGTAGGGATATCCGTATGTAGCTTTCTCCTGCTCTGTGAGAGGTCTTACTTTTGCCCAAGGCGATCCAATTTTTCCGCCCCATATTGTAAGTCCCCTAGCACTTATTTCAGTTCCTTCTCTATCTGAGCCCGCAATTACGATTACATCAGTTCCTGTCCCGAATGCATTATCTACTCGATTTATAACTCCCTTCTCCCAGCCTGGATTATAGTTAGAAACCTGTATATCCATTTTGCCAATAATTTCGTTTGTTATCTTGTTTGCTACTGGCCCACCAACCAAAATTAGGTTGTAGTTTTGCTTATCCTCTTGGGTAACTTCCTCATCCGTTATAACAGGTACGCTTGTTTTTGCTATACCTTCTATGTAAGGCTTCAGTAACTGTGTGCTCTCAAAATCTTTCGCAGGAGCATTTTTTCCATAAACTATCTTTACTTTATCGTAAGCGAAGAATCTTATCGAAGGTGCGACTTTTACCTGCACGCTTTTTGATTCACTAAAAACCTTTTCATACGTGCCTTCCGGTTCCTTTGCTGAGACATCTATCGTTATAGTATAGGTTCCTTCTCTTTTGGGAATCAATGTCCAAGTCGTGTACTTTGAGTCTTGAGCGTGTAATTCTCCTGCAATTTTTTGTGTCTTGGGTTCAACGGTCTTGATCCATACGGGCGTTTTAATCTTTGCCTGCATATCAGTTAGGTAAGCTGCCAGTTTGGGTGGGTTGTAGAGCATAACATCTATTTTATTATACCCTTTGGCTTGTTCTATTATCGTAGGATATTCCTTTTCAGGGGGGATGAGTTCTATTACTTCAGGATTTTTTACATCGATGCTGAACTCTGGGTTCGCTCCTCCTCCGTATTTATGACAACTCTTACAAGTCATAGTGCCCTTTACCCACTCTTCTATCGAAAATACTGGTGCCATTACCAAAAGTAGTGCAATAAGTATTGCAAAACGTTTCATGGAATCACCGCGAAAAAAGTGAAAAAACATCATATATAATCTTATCTACGTCTCTCGAATAATGGAAACAAATAAGTTTTATCTTATGAAAAGAGTAAATTAACATGGTAGATCATGGAAAACTTGGACCTTAAAGAGATAAGAAGGTTGAGATTAAGGGTTGGGATGACTCAAGCCGAATTGGCAAGGCTGGCAGGTGTGAGTCAGTCCTTGATAGCTAGAATTGAGGCTGGAAACGTAGATCCAAGGGTTTCTACTCTCAATAAAATTTTAAAAGTCCTTAGAGAGGCGAAAGCACCTAAAATAGTTGCAAAAGATATAATGGCGAGTCCTGTAATCTATGTAACTCCTAACGAACCTGTGGAGAAAGCAGCGAGGCTAATGGAAGAAAACGATATATCTCAACTTCCTGTAATAGAAAAAGAGATGCCTGTAGGTAGCATATCTGAGAGTTGTGTCTTAAGAGAGATAGCCAGCGTTGGCGAATCAAGTACATTTTCAAAAAAAGACGTAAGGGAGATAATGGAAGAGCAATTTCCTGTAGTGGGGACATCAACGAGTATAGATACCCTGCTAAATTTGACGAGAAATTATCCTGCAGTTCTTGTATCGGAGAAAGGAAAGATATCGGGGATTGTAACGAAGATGGATATTGTTAGGTTAATAAAATAATTTAAAATTTATTTTTGGCGATATTATGGGTACGAGGATTCGAGAATTTATATACACGAAAGAAGATATGTTTTTTGCTGTAAATTCTTATTTTAATCCGAATGATAGGATATTTTCTTCTCTTAGGTACATTCCTTGCGAGAAAGGAAATAGGATGAGAGAAAATAAAAGATACTGTAAGATAGGGGACACTGAGAAGTCTTATGAATACCTAAGAAAAAATTTTAGTGATTACTTATTTGATTGCAGGGTAACTAACATCGAACAACAAGGCGTCCCGAAAAAATCTATAGTTAGAATTTTTAAGCCTGAAGAGAGGTTAGACGAAATAGTCAGAGATCCTAAAGATGAATTGGAAAATAAGTTAAGTAGAATTGCATTAGAATTTGAAAAGCATGGCATTCCAATGGATAAGATGGGCATATCAGGCTCTTTATTGGTAAAGTTACATGATAAAGACTCTGACATAGATTTTGTAGTATATGGACATGATAACTATGAAGAATCCAGAAAGATACTCAAACAGATTACAATGAAAAGGGATACGATAAAAGATTTAACTAATAAACTTTGGATACAGGCATACAAAAAGAGGATCAAGGATGATACACTTTCTTTTCAGGAATTCTTATTTTATGAAAGGAGAAAAAACAACAAAGGAATGATAAATGGAACCTATTTTGATATACTTTACACTAGAGACTGGGACGAGATCGAAGGAAAATATGGAGATCTCGTGTTCCATCCAACAGGTGAAATCTTGATAGAAGCGTTGGTATTAGATTCTAAACATTCTTTTGATTATCCCGCTGTTTATGAAGTAGGAGACGTGAAAATATTAGAGTTTAATAAAGCAAATTATAAAATTGATTTAAATGTTAGCCAAGTTGTAAGTTACACTCATACTTATGCCGGACAAGCATTTAGCGGAGAGAAAATAATTGCGAGAGGGAGATTAGAACACGTTTCAGGAGTTAAAGACTTTCACAGGGTGGTTATTGGCACAACCCGAGAGGCCCTGGGTGAGTTCATAAAAGTAAAAGGTTAAGTACCAATTTTGGTCTGGTATGATTATGGAACGTTTTGGAGATAATTCTACCAAGATAAATCTCTTTGAATCACTTAAAAAAGTTGAAGAGGATCTGGGAAGGAGATTAACTCCTGTAGAAAGAATAGTACTCACAACTGACGGCTCTATAACTACCATTTTAGAATCCTTAAGCGAGGAAAAGGTAAACGTAAGGACAGTACTTCAGAGAATAATTAACAGCGAGAAAGAAACATCAAAATTATTAGGTATAGGAGAGGGCGATAGAGTAAACGAAAGGATAGTTATCTTGGAGAGCAAATATCCTCTTGTTTACGCAAAGTCTTATACTCCTTTATCTATTTTAGAACCTTGGTTTAAAGAGAACATAATGAAAGAGGATATCCCCATAGGAAGGATAATAAGAAAACTTAAGATGGAGATTAGAAGAGACCTAGAAATAATATGCACGATAAATGCTGATAGAGATATATCAGAACTTTTGGATACGGAGGAGAATGAAAAATTAATTTCTCGCTCATACGTGATATTCTACAATAAAAAGAAATTGCTACACATAACAGAGGTTTTTTCACCGAAAATAAACTTGTTTTAAGGATCAAAATGGAAGATATTTGTAAGATATTAAAACTTTTATCGAACAAAGATGCTTTAAAGATCTGTATCTCTCTCTTGGAGAAAGAAATGACAAATTGGGATATTTCTATTGATACAGGAATCTCTAAGAGTATCGTCGACTATCATCTCTCCAAGTTAGGAAAAACAAATATTTTGAGGAGAAGAGTGGAAAGAGAAAAATTACAAGAAACCGCAGCCATGACACAGGAAGCAGGGTACAAAGTATACTTTAGCATAAATCCACAATTCAAAGATTTTTTGTTACTTATAAAAGAGATGGGCCAGTCTTAGACAAATAACTTATATATAAACTTTTTGATGAGCCCTGTCAACGCCTTTGGCAAAAGGCTTAAATACCGTTTTCTAAAGTTGCCTCAGGAATCTCGGAGGTAATGTAAATGAATAGAAGAGATTTTCTTAGGTTCGGCATAGGCATGGGAGCAACTGCTATGTTAGGGGGGTTTGCAGGATGCTTGGCGAGACCTAAGCCTGGAGAGCTTCCATTAATAAGATATGGAGGACAATATTATCCTGGTGAGTTCTTGCTCTACGGAAAGCCAGAGTTTTGGTCTAATTATGAAATAAATGTAGATCACACGATATTTAGTTCTGGCGGAGAAAATAACGAGGCGATGATAGCAGGAATTGTTGATGTAAATTGTGGTGCAGATACAAGAACAATATCGCTCTTCAATGCAATACCTGACAAAGCCTTGATTATCGGTACGGTGCAAAGAGGAAACCGATATACAACGATAGTACGGAAGGATTCACATTATGAATCTTGGGAGGATCTCAAAGGAAAGAAGGTGGCAACAAGATTTGGAACAGGAGCAGAAGGGGTCTTGAGAAAATACTACGGTATGGAAGGTTACATTTGGGAAGACTTTGAATACGTCAATTTAAAGGTGGAAGAAATGATAGCCTCATTAGAGAGGGGCTTAATAGAGGCATTTACCGCATGGGAACCCACTCCAGCGATAGCAGAGGCAAAGGGCATAGGAAGGGTACTTCGGACTTACGGAGACGTGGCACTGGTACCTGCAAGTATTCATACTACAAAAGAGTTTGCTTCTAAAAACGAGGATTCACTGATAAGATTCCTTGCAGCCCACTTAGATAAGGCAGATTTGATTAAAAACAATCCCAAGGAAGCGTCTAAGATTGCATCTTCTGCTGCGACCAAAAAAGGAATTGAAGTTTCACATGAAGCCTTTGAGAAGGTATTCAATCGAATAAACTTCCAAATAGAGTTTGGAGAGGAAGTAATAGATGCAATCTATGGTACAGCGGAATTCATGCTCGGAGCAGGTAAGATACCGAAAATACCGGAGTTTGCATGGGATACATCGTTCGTAGAAAAGGCAAAAGAATTGCGCAAAGAGTACGCTGAAAAATGAAGGTACAAAGATATTTATACCCTGCAATTCCAATCATAGCCTTGCTCCTTGGTTGGGAGATATTTTCAAGATTACATATAATGAATCCAGTCCTTCTCTCCCGGCCTTCCCAAATATTTGTGGTTCTGTGGGGCTTATTTAACACTCAATCGGTAACAGGACATTCTGTTTTATTAACCCATATTTATACAAGCCTGTACCGCCTTTTTTGCGCCATAGTTATTGCTACTGCTTTTGGTGTATCATTGGGGATATTGATGGGGATGAATAAATACATCAATGCCTACTTTGACCCGTTAATCAGTGTTACGATGCCCATTCCGGGCATTGCTTGGGCACCCATATTCATGCTTTGGCTTGGCTATGGGACTATAACTATTGTTACTGTGGGAACTATAGCAGCCTTCTTTCCTATTGTTTATAATACCGCTGCTGGAGTGAGGAGTATAGAAAAACAGCTTATATGGGCTTCTCAAACGATGGGAGCAGATAAAAAGACTATTTTTTCAAGAGTACTTCTTCCATGGGCAACTTCCTATATCTTCACAGGATTCAAACTGGGATTAGCAAGAGGATGGAGAACTATAATTGCGGTAGAGATGATTGCAGCCAGCATATGGGGGTTAGGCTACATGATATTCGATGCAAGGGAGTTTATACAGACACCTGTAATCTATGGTGGAATCATGATTCTCGCCATAATCTTCTTCTTAATCGAAAATACCGTCGTAAGATGGGCAGAGAAGAATACTGTGGTGAAATGGGGCATGGTTATAGAGCACGGAGGGCTTTAAATGGATAAAAAAGCAGCGTGGCTCGTTCCATCAAAATTTTTTAGAAAAAAGTTTTATCAAAAAAACGGCAATTTAGATAGGAGTGATAGGGTAATCAAATTATTCTGGTTTATATTTCCATTTTTAACCGTTATTGTCGTCTGGGAACTCATAGTTGATTTAAGAATGATTAATCCAAACTTGCTTCCTTCCCCCTCTATCATAGCATCCACTTTTTTGGGGTTAACAGTTCCTGATCCTATCGTATTTACGCACATCTACAAGAGCTTTTATCGGCTCATCATTGGGTACTCCCTTGCAATGTGTGCGGGTATCGCTTTAGGACTTCTAATGGGGATTAGTAGATTTTTAAATCAGGCTCTTTTTCCGATAGTCAGCCTCTTAATACCCCTTCCTACGCTGGCTTGGGTACCACTACTTTTGATAACCTTAGGAATTGGGAATAAAACTATCATTTTGGCCATATTTCTCGGTGGTTTCTTTCCCATGGTGTACAACACCATGACCGGGGTTAAAAGTATCAAAAAAGAGATGATATGGGCTTCACAGATAATGGGTGCTAATAAGATGACCGTTTTTTTCAAAGTTCTATTGCCGGGATCTTTGGTATACATAATAGCGGGATCGAGACTCGCAATAGGATATTCTTGGAGAGCATTGGTAGGGGCCGAGATGCTCGCTGCTCCTGACTGGGGAGTAGGTTATTTGATATATGCCTCGAAGATTCTATACGCTGTAGAAGTTATGTTCGTGGGTCTAGCAATCATTGCTTTAGGAGGATTTTTGATGGATCGATTAATTATGGGTCCTTTAGAGAGAAAGACGGTAGAAAAATGGGGTATGATTATGGAAAGGTGAGAATTTTGGCAAGTAAAACTAAGATAAGGGCAGTAGATCTTAGAAAAGTTTTTGGTAACGTCGTTGCAATAGACGGTCTTAATTTAGAAATCAAAGAGAGTGAGTTTGCGGTGATAGTAGGCCCCTCAGGATGCGGTAAATCAACATTCTTATATCTCATTGCAGGATTCGAAAAGCCTACAAGCGGCAAAATCTTTTTGAACGATGAAGTCATTCAAGGACCAGGTCCAGATCGAGGTTTTGTTTTCCAAGAATTCGCCCTCTATCCTTGGAAGAGTGTTTTAAGCAATATTATGTTCGGACTTGAGATACAGGGAATTCCAAAAGGAGAGGCAAGAAAAAAGGCAATGCATTATGTGAGAATGATTGGACTCGAGGGATTCGAAGAAAAATATTCTCATGAGTTATCAGGCGGAATGAAACAGAGAGTAGGTATTGCTCGGGCATTGGCATATGATCCCGAGGTTTTATTAATGGATGAGCCTTTTGGAGCATTAGATGCGCAAACAAAAAAGATAATGCAGGGAGAATTGCTCAGAATCTGGAGAGAGACCAAAAAAACCGTAGTTTACGTTACTCACAGTGTTATCGAAGCAACATACTTAGCAGATAGGGTTTTTGTACTAACTTCCAGACCCAGCAAGGTGAAGGGAATTATTGATATAGATGTTCCCAGACCCAGAGATTACACGAGTGATGAATTCTTAGATGCCAGAAAGCAGGTTCTTAATCTGTTGGAGGAAGAAGTAATAAGAACTTTCAAAGAAGAAGTTGGTTGAGATATGAATCGATTTTTTAAAGTGGTCTTGGTTAATTCTTCATATTCATAGTTTCATCAAGGCCAGTCCATATTCGTATTCTATCTCCATCTCTTTGGTCAACTCTGTATAATTATCTAAGTTGCCTTCCAACGCACTAATAAAAGCCCTCTTAAAAAGCTTTGATGCCTTTAAAAAGTGAGAATGCGCGTTTTCGTATCTTTTTGGTACGTTTAAATCCTCCAACTTTTTTATTGATTTATTTACTAAGTCAATATATCTTTCAATCTCTTCGACGAAATCTTCTCTTTTCATAAATTCTTCTTGGTAGTCTCTAACCATATCATCTACGATTATCTTAATACGCGATATTGTCTCTCTCTGTAATGCGATTTCCTGCCTATATGCGAACTTTGCAATCATAGTCATTCCTTTTTTTAATTGGATTTGAATGGAGATATTTTTACTTAATTAGATATTAGGACTTTTTTTTCTTAAGTTTTTGCATTATGAAATAACTTTTTTAAAAGATGTAATCCAACTAAAAATTATAGAATTTTGATAAAATACAGATAGAATAAGCAATACTATAGTAATTACCGAAAAGTATTCATTGCATATGCATATGTACCCTTCCACGGCACTTTTAGTCATGATTATCTTTCCTTTCAATTTCCTTTAATCTTGATTCAATTTCCTCTATTTTTTTCAGTAAAAGATCTAATTTTTCATCCATCTCATCGTACCTCTTAAAAGTATATTTTGTTACAGGATTTAGCCATGCAAGGGTTTCCATCTCTCTTTGAAAAAATTTACCTTTTATGTCTATGTGTCCAAGTAAAATTATTCCGGCAAACGCCACAGTGATGATTATAAGAGTTAATTTCGTGGTACCATGCTTACCTAGACTTAGGATTATATCACTTGTAATACCGTATCCTTTTAACCTATCTACAACCAAGAAGGTAATGGTGATAAATGTATAGAGGACAAGATAACCCCTTCCTCTATCAAATCTTATCTTCAATTTTGCAAGAAAATCTAGAAAATGCATCCTCATCACGATAATTGGAGATCATGACTAACCCTGATATTCTTCAAGAGCCTCTTCAATCCTGGAAACACCTCTTTTAATTTCCTCTCTATCTACAGTAAATGCAAATCTTATGTATCCTTCTCCTTCTTCTCCAAAGCCTACGCCCGGAACCGTAGAAACTCCTTTCTCAATCAAATATCTACTTATTTCAACACAATTTCCTATATCTTTAACATCTGCAAAGGCGTAAAAAGTGCCTTTAGGATATTGACATTTAAATCCGTCTATCTTATTTAAGCTATCTACGAGTAACTTCCTTCTAACATCGTATTCCTTTACCATATCTGTTACGCACGTTTGATCTCCGGTTAGAGCCTCGACACCAGCCTTTTGGACAAATACAGGAACACCTGAATTAGCAAGTTTTTCAACCTCCAAGGCTTTATTAAGTAAATCCGCATTTCCAAGCATGTATCCTATCCTCCAACCGGTCATGGCATATGTTTTCGAGAGACTCCCTAATAAAATCATGTTATCTTTTAGATCCTCGTTTATTAAAGGAAAACAAGTCTTGTAATTATCATATACTATTTTTTCGTAGGCATTATCGTATATAATCAAGGAATCTCTCTTTTTTGTAATTTCTGCGATTTCATCGACTAAATCATGATCTAATACTCCTCCCGTAGGGTTGTTTGGAAAATTTAATATTATAACACTTGCTTTTTTTGCCGCATCATCGAATTTTTCTATATCTAAGGTGAAATCTTCGCTCAGGGGAATAGAGACAGGCCTTCCTCCTGCCAGACAAACTGTATTATAAAAAACTGGATAGACCGGACTTGTGATTGCTACAATATCGTCTTCGTCTACAAAAGCCATTATTGTATCAAAGATTGCGTGTTTAGAACCCAAAGTTGCGATTATCTCTTTATTTGGGTCTATATCTACACCGTAATCCTCTCTTATTCTATATGCAATAGCCTCTCTGAATTCTTGGATTCCTCTATATGGAGGGTAGTGAGTTAATCCCTGATCTATAGCCTTTTTTCCTGCTTCTTTTATGTTTTCAGGCGTATCAAAGTCAGGATCACCAACATCAAAATGTACTATGTCTTTTCCTTTTTCTTCTAATTCTTGTACGAGTTCTTCTACATCTGCAATCATGTACGGAGGGATTTTTTTGATTCTCCTTGCAACTTTATTCATATAACCACCTTATAGAATTTAGTACCTTTTTTTAAAAGCTTTACTCTTACCATAATCTATTTAATATATGTTTACTCTCTCAAATTCAAAGGGATGGGTATGGCAGGTAAGGCTAAGACCATTACCGGAGAAGAACTCAAAGAGGAAACAGGAAAATTTTTTAAGAATTTTTTTCCAGTAAACGCTTTATACATTCAAAATGGCGATATAACCTTTAAAAATGATAAAATACTTTGGACGAGAGGATTATTGGTTCCTTATGTACTAAATCTGCCAATCCGTACCATAAAAGTAAAGAAGTTTTAGGAGGGGGTACAGTAGAATATTCTGCTTGAAATAAAGCGAAAGAAACTGAGGGAGGATATAAATGAATGAAATAACCGAATTGACCATATACGAAGATTTGTGTATAGGATGTGGGAACTGCGTTGTTATATGTCCGGTCAGCACCAAAGATTCTGATGATGCAAAATACGGCAAAGGCCCTTCCGAAGAGGTAACCATTACTATGGTAATTAACGGAAAAGCGAACATAATAAATCTGGACAAATGTACCCTTTGCGGCATGTGCGAAGATGCATGCCCTACTGATGCCATATTCGTACCAGAAAAGAAAAAAAAGAAAGAAGCGTGATATAATGACTTTGGATGTATATCTTATTACTGGAAGAAGCGCTAAGCAGGGAGAAGCAATAGAAAAGGGAAAGACTTTAGGTGTTTACACCGAAGCAGCCGGCATATGTGAATTGGATTTGTCAGACCTTGAAAAATTAAAAATTAAGGACGGAGATTCTGTANNACGGAGAAGTAGTTGTTAAAGCAGCAGCATCAAAAAAGAGCCATCCGAACGTTGCATTTATTCCCATGGGCCCCTGGGCGAACGCTGTGACAGATCCTGGAACAGATTACACAGGAATGCCTTCTTTTAAAGGAATTAAGGCTACAGTGGAAAGCACAAAAGAAAAAGTACTGGACGGAGTTGAATTAGTAAAATCTTTCGGGTGAAAAAAATGATGATTAACGATGCAGTTTGTACATTCTGTGGTTGTTTATGCGATGACATACAGGTTAGGGTAGAGAGTAATGAGATAGTGGAAACGAGACATGCATGCATTATTGGGCACACGAAATTCTTTTCTCACAAAGAGCATAGAATTAAAGCTCCTTTGATAAGAAAGAACGGCGAACTTAAAGAAGTTAGCATGGGAGAGGCTGTAGATAAAGCTGCTGAAATATTGAAAAACGCTGATTATCCTTTGCTCTACGGATGGGCATCCACTTCATGTGAAGCCTGTGCCAAGGGAGTAGAACTTGCAGAGTATTTAGGGGGAGCCATAGATCCTACCACCTCTGTTTGCCACGGACCTACCGTATTAGCAGTACAAGCGGTAGGGGCCTCGGGAGCAACTTTAGGAGAGATTAGACACAGAGCAGATTTAATAATATTCTGGGGATGCAATCCGACTCAAGCCCACTTAAGACACTTGTCAAGATACTCTGTTTATCCTAGAGGAATGTTCGTCAAGAGAAGGAAACAGAGGAAAATAGTGGTCGTAGACATAAGAGAAACTACTACTTCTAAGCTAGCGGACGATTTCATTAAGATAAATCCAGGCGAAGACTATGAGGTCATAGCTGCATTGAGAGTTGCGGTTAACAAAGGAGAGATACCTTATCCCGAGGTAGGGGGGATATCTAGAGAAAAAATATACGAATTAGCTGAAATGATGAAATCAGCTAAATTTGGAGTGATATACTTTGGAATGGGTCTTACCATGAGTAGAGGCAAACAAAGAAACATTGATAATGCGGTATCTTTGGTGAGAGACCTTAACAATTACACAAAGTTTACCATAACCCCTATGAGGGGCCATTACAATGTAACAGGCTCTGGCGCCACATTTGCTTGGCTTACCGGTTTTCCATTTGCCATAGACTTTAGCAGGGGCTATGCGAGATTTAATCCAGGAGAAACAGCTTCGAACGATATTCTTCAAAGAGGAGAATGCGATACAGCGCTTATAGTTGCTTCAGATCCAGCTGCTCATTTTCCGAAAAAAGCCGTAAAACATCTTGTGAACATTCCTGTAATAACCATAAGTCCCCACAGGAATTTGACCACCGAGATTTCTGAAGTGGTGTTTCCCTGTGCAATAGCAGGAATAGAGTGTGAGGGAACCGCTTACAGGATGGACGTAGTACCATTAAGATTAAGAAAGGTTGTAGATCCGCCAGATAATAGTCTTCCTGACGTTGAAATCTTAGACACGATTCTCCGAAAGGTGAAGGGGTGAAAATAATGAAACACGAATTATTAATCAAGAATGGTATAGTCGTAGATCCTTTAAACAATGTAATGGGCGAGAAGAAGGATATTGCCATAAAAAACGGCAAGATAGTAGAAGAAGTAAGCAAGGATGCTAAAGTGATAGATGCCAGCGGCAAGTTAGTTGTTCCCGGGGGAGTAGACTCTCACAGTCATGTAGCAGGAAGTAAGGTAAACGTAGGACGAATAATGAGACCAGAAGACGGAAGGAAGATGCGTGAGCCTAAAACAGATATCTTGAGATCTCAAGGAGGTTTTTCTGTTCCAAACACCATTACAACAGGATATAGATATGCGAAAATGGGCTATACTACTGTGATGGAAGCTGCCATGCCGCCTTTGAAAGCCAGACATACCCAAGAAGAGATGAGAGACACTCCAATACTGGATGAAGCGGCTTTTACAGTAATGGGAAACAATTGGTTCATAATGGAGTATCTTAAGGAAGGAGATTTCGATAAATGCGCTGCATATGCAGCTTGGCTTTTAAAAGCTACCAGGGGTTACGCCATTAAATTAGTGAATCCCGGTGGCGTAGAGGCTTGGGGCTTTGGAAAGAATGTTAATGCATTAGACGACCCCGTACCCAACTTCGAAATCACTCCCCGAGAAATAGTAGAAGGGCTTGCAAAAGTAAATGAAATCTTGAGACTTCCTCACTCGGCGCATGCGCATTGTAATAGACTTGGACAGCCAGGCTGTGCTACCATAACATTGGAGACATTTAAAGTGCCGAAAGATGTTAAATTGAATACCGTAAGCGACAGGGAGCATACTTTTTACGTTACTCATGTACAATTCAATGCCTTCGGAGGAACAGGCTGGAAAGACTTTGAATCTGGTGTAAAAGAGCTGGCTGATTATGTAAACCAAAACAAATACATGGTTATCGATACAGGATGTGTGACATACGATAATACCACAACCATGACCGGAGACGGACCCGCTGAATTTAACGTTCAAAGACTATCTGGATATAAATGGGTGAATGGAGACGTTGAAGCGGAATGTGGCTCTGGAATAGTACCTTTTGTTTTCATGCCAAAGAATCCTGTACACTCCGTCCAGTGGGCAATAGGACTTGAACTGGCTCTTTTGGTGAATGATCCATGGCGCGTTCTTATAACCACGGATCATCCGAATGGAGGACCCTTCATAAGATATCCCAGAGTATACGCCTGGCTCATGAGCAATAAGTACAGGGACGAGTGGCTGAAAAAGAGCCATCCCTGGGCAACGGAGAGATCATCTCTTGCAACAATAGACCGAGAATATACTTTAGAAGAAATCATAATAAACACCAGAGCCGCGACTGCCAAGATTCTGGGATTAAATAAAATCAAGGGTCACATCGGAGTAGGTGCTGACGCAGACGTGACCATATACGACGTGAATCCTGAGGAATTCGACTTTGCAAACAACCCAAAAGAAGTAGAAAATATATTTTCTAATGCGCTGTACACGATAAAAGGCGGAGAAATCGTAGTAAGGGACAAAGAAATCGTCAATGTAACTCAGGGAAGGACGTTTTGGGTAAGTCCAAAAGTTGACAAAGATCTTGAAGAAGAAGTTCTAAAAGAAATTAAAGAGAAATTCAGGGCGTATTATACCATCAATTTCAATAATTACGAGGTTGACTTAGAATATCTTAAAAATCCTGTTGAAATCTCAATTGAGACCGGAATTGCGTGAGGTGCTAAAATGAAGGAGATTGTACTAACGCCAAAAGAATTACCCAATCTACCCATACACGCAGAAATCATAAAACCGGACGTTTTTGCTGGTAAGACGATAGAAGAGATAGAAGAATTGAAGGTTCAAGCAGGCAATAAACAGATCAATCTTTCAGAAATTTTTTCGGTTAAAGGAGAAACTTCTGAAGACCCTTCAGATCTAAGGATAATCATTGATGGAGACGTATCGAGAGTAAAAAGAATCGGAGAGGAGATGAAGGCTGGAGAGATCTTGGTAAAAGGAAATGCAGGCATGCTCACAGGCGCATTGATGTCAGGAGGTTCTTTGATTGTAGAAGGAAACGCGGATGCATGGTTTTGCCAGGAGATGAAAGGTGGTGAGTCTATCGTAAAAGGAAATGCGGCTAACTACCTTGGTTCTTCCTACAGAGGAGACTGGACAGGCATGACAGGGGGCAAGATTTCGGTAGAGGGTAACGCGAAGAGCGATATAGGAGAGTACATGTCAAAAGGAACGATAATAATAAAAGGTGATGTTGAATCTTTTGTCGGAGTTCACATGCAGGGAGGCACCATCATAATAGAAGGAAATGCACTGGAGAGGATTGGAAGCGAGATGGACAAGGGAACCATACTCGTAAAGGGAGAAATTAAGAAACCCTTGCCAGGATACAAATACGAAAGCACAGTTACCGATCCCCAAATTGCTGAAACAACATTCGAGGGAGACTATCATAAATTTATCGCAGACATTGCTAACCCCAGGACAAAAGGAGAAGTATACGCACTTTCAAATAAAAACAATCACCTTTTACCTAAATAAATAGGTAGAGAAAATAATGTAGGGATTCAATCCCTACTCTCTTCTTTTGTAAATCATTGCGGCGATAACAGCGAGAATCACGATCAGAGCGATTATGCCTCCGATAATTGCGTAGTTAGGCGTTCCTTTGGGTTTTACAACTTCCTTTTTTATCCCAATGGCTTTCTCCGCGTTGGTCAATGCGGTGAAGCCAGAGTCGAGATTTTCTGTGAATTTAGTGAGTGTAAATTTATGCCATAGAGGCGCTAGAGATTCTTCCATCTGTTTTGCCTGAGCTAAATATTGTTTTGCTGCGATAACATCTTTACCCTGTGCTTCGGCTTTATTTATCTCCTCTTCTACCTTAATGATTTCTTTTCCTAAGTCTTCGCTTTGGTTTAATAATTTTTTGGCAATTTCTGGAATATCCGTGGGTGCCACGCCTACCTCTCTGCTATGGCAGTTACCACAAGTTATTGGGAACTCTTCTTTTCTCAGTACTTTGGCTGAATGTATCTGGTGACAAGTAACGCAACTTGGAGCCAATTTACCTTTAACGAGAGCCGAGTAATGCTCGCTTTGGACCATCTGGTCATACTCTTGAGAATGGCACTCTCTGCATTTTTTAGGGACGTTTTTATAGTAAACTTCGCTCGTTATAACATCAGAGGTTTGAAGTCCAACGTGAGCATTTTCTTTCTTTGCACTTTTAGGATCTCCTTCGTGGCATTCATCACAAGTGACATCGTTTACACCATGGACAGAGAATTTCCAATCTTCGTAGTTTTCCATAGCCTGTCTTTGAATAAAGTCAACGTGACATTCAACGGAGCAAGATACTCCACGGGCCAAATGCTCTATTCTTATCTTGTCATAGTATTTCTGTCTTTCAGAAATTTGAGTAGTAAGATCTTTGTGACAGTCAATACATGTATTTGAATAAACCATCGTTGGAGAGAGAATTATTACCAAAAATAAAATCGTTTTCAAGCAAATTGACCTTGAAGCCATTATAAACCACCTTTTGATTAAAAATCTTATCGAGAATTATTTAAGGTTTTTCCTCGAGAATTATTTTTGATTATGACATTTAGTGCAGTCTTTTATCGATGTATGATGATCTACTTTATCTGGGTGGCAGGTGAGGCAAATATCGCGAGTCTCTTTCTCAACATGGACGACGTGACAACTTACGCAATCGATATGCGCTTTTACTTTATGAAGGTCTGTATCTGGAGTTACATGACATTCCTCACAGGATAAAGGTTTTTCCTCTTCATGAGGTCTATGACATAACTTACAACCAGATTCTTTATGGGCTTCAGGAGTTATACTGAGTATTGGAGCGTCTTTTTCTTCGTGGCAAAGTAGACATTCTCCCCTTCCTGGAATAAGGGCAGGAAACTCATCCTCTGATGCCAAAAATTCGTGACAGGTCAAGCAGTGGAAGCGCATCTTGCTAATACGGAACTCTACATCGTGGCACTCCTCGCATATAGAGGAAGTAGGATCGAACCTGTGAATCTTCTCACCATGACAGTCTAAACATTCCTTTTGTAATTCTTCTACGTGCTTTTCGTGCCCGACTGTTTCCTTCACAAAAGGCCATCTAGGATCGTTGGCATAGTGACACTCCTCACAGTATTTATTTTCAACTTCTGCGTGTTTTGTTATCTCTTTAGGCCTTAGAACTATGAATTTATAAAGTTGTATCATATTTTGAGTCATACTCTGTTTGTGACAATCATGACAGTTCACATCACTGTGTCTGGTATCATCCCATCTTGTCCAAGCCTTCTCCATCAAATGACAGGTTCTGCAAAAACTTGGATCGTTTTCTACGTAGTCCATTGTGGTGTATGCCGTCACACTGATTATTGCTAATATCAGGATGGCAGCTACTACCAATATCATGACGGGTTTTTTTGATGCCCTTATTACCGGGCTCATCCATTTCACCTTTAATCTTAAATCCTGCTCTCAGCCTATTCGAATTGGCCTTTAACTTTTATAACCCTGTTATAGGGTATTTTAACCTCTCTAATCAAAAATCAGTGTATTAGACTATAAAAATCTTTAGGTTCAATTTAGATTATTTTTATATTAATTTTAGATTTATTTTAGGTTAATTTGGGAAAAAAAGTGTTTAGCGCTTCTCGAATAAAACATAATTGAGTTATATTTAAATTTTGGCTAAAAATGATGCTATGTGTGGCAGGGCGAACATCCTCGCATTGATGTATGATGATCTACTTTATCTGGGTGGCATTTTAGACAAATATCGCGCGTCTCTTTCTCAACATGGACGACGTGACAACTTACGCAATCGATATGCGCTTTTACTTTATGAAGGTCTGTATCTGGAGTTACATGACATTCCTCACAGGATAAAGGTTTTTCCTCTTCATGAGGCCTATGACATAACTTACAGTCAGATTTTTTATGGGCTTCAGGAGTTATACTGAGTATTGGAGCGTCTTTTTCTTCGTGGCAAAGTAGACATTCTCCCCTTCCTGGGAGCAGTGTGATGGTTTTTTCTTCCGGTGCCATGAACTGATGGCAAGAAAGACAGTGAAACCGCATCTCGGTTACTTGAAATTCTGCATGGTGACATCCATTACAAGAGGCTTCAGTAGGAATAAACTTGTGTATTCTCTCGCCATGACAGTCCAAGCATTCTTTATTATAATCTTCAATGTGTTTTTTATGTCCGGTTGTTTCCTTCACAAAAGGCCATCTAGGATCGTTGGCATAGTGACACTCCTCACAAACCTCATTGTCGATTTCAGTATGTTTTGTTATTTCTTTTGGTCTTAGCACAATGAAGTTATAGAGTTGGACCATATTCTGAGTCATGCTTGGTATATGACATATGTGGCAGGTCAAATCACTGTGTTTTGAACCATCCCACTTACCATAGGCTTCTTCCATGAGATGACATGTCCTGCAAAAATCTGGATCATTTTCAACATAATCATATGTCGAGTATGCAGACACGCCAATTACTGATAACAATATTACTGCGGTTACAGAGAATATAATCAGAGGTCTTCTCCACCTTCTTGTCAGAGGTACCAATGGACACATTTTTGCCACCTTCTTTTCAAACAGCCTCTATATATCCAAATTTTGATTATAAAGATCGTAAACAAATTATAACTCGGTTATATCTTCCTATATCCTATTTTATCGTCTCTAATCAAAAATCAATATTAGACTATAAAAATCTTTAGGTTCAATTTAGATTATTTTTAGATTAGTTTTAGATTTATTTTAGATTAATTTTAGGAAAAAGGTATTTATCGCCTCTCAGATAAAACATAATTGAGTTATATTTAAGTTTTCCTAGAATTCGGTGCTAGGCGTGGCAAGAGAAACACCTCCGCATTAACGGATGATGATCTACACCCTCTCGCCTCTCTGAGCATAGATTTTTAAAAAAAGTAGTTGTTATGTTCTCACCTAGAAACAAGATCTCTGGCGACCTCTTCTGTTTTCTCTACAACTTCCTCCTCATTCAATGTAAGAACTTCTCCATCTCGCATCACAATTTTCCCATCCACTATAACACTCCCTACGTCATCTCCATGGGTTGCATATACGACATGGGATCTTATATTGTGCATTGGTGTTAAGCGTGGCTTTTTTGGGTTTATTATGATTAAATCTGCTTTTTTTCCAATTTCAATACTTCCAGAATCTATGTTTAATGCTTTGGCACCGTATGATGTTGCCATCCTAATAACTGTATCAACCGGCATAGATGTTGGATCACGGGAATTGGTTTTCTGTAGTAGCGCGGATACTTTCATTTCCTCGAATAAGTCTAAGGTATTGTTGCTTGCTACTCCGTCCGTGCCTAAGGAAACGGTAACGCCATTTTTTAATAATTTCTCCACGGGAGAGATTCCGGATCCGAGTTTCATGTTACTTATAGGATTGTGAGATACCTTAACATCTTTTTCTTTCAGAATACTGATTTCTTTGTTATCAAGCCAGACGCAGTGAGCTGCTAAGACATCTGAACCCAAAAAAGCAATATCATTAAGATATTCTATGGGATATTTTCCTTTTTCTCTTTTAGTGTTTTCTACTTCTTCTTCTGTCTCATTTAGGTGAATATGTATCCCTATTTTTTCTTTGCTTGCGGTTTCTCTAACTTTTAAAAGCATTTCCTCGGAGCACGTATAGATAGTATGGGGACCATACATAGGGACAATTCTATCATGGTCTTTCCAGTTTTTTACAAACTTTCTTGCTGAGTTAAACATATTTTTTCCAGTTTCTTTATCTAGTTCAAGTATTCCATAAGATAGAGCCGCTCTGATACCAGATTCTTCAACAGCTTTAGCAACACCATCCATAAAAAAATACATGTCTGCAAAGCATGTGGTTCCTGATTTTAACATTTCGAGACAACCTAATAAGGCGCCGTAGTAACAGTCTTTTTCAGTCAAGTTCGCTTCTCTAGGCCAAATTTCTTCCTGAAGCCAATTCATGAGGGGCATATCGTCTGCAATTCCTCTCAATAAGGTCATTGATAGATGTGTGTGGGTATTTATCAGTCCAGGCATCACAATTTTATTTTTACCACCTATTTTTTCCTCTCCCTTTATATCTCCAATCTTCCCTATCTCCACAATTCGGTTTCCAATTATTCCTATCGCTCCGTCTTTTATTATTTCATAAGGAGTTAGCACATTTCCCATTACTACTAAATCGTTCATATCAAACCACCAAAGTTTTATGAAGTATTTCCCAGAATCATCCTCTGTATGTAAAAATATTTATATGAGTTATGGATCGCTTCTCCAAAACTTTAACAGGTATTAAGAATGAAATCTTGAAGGTGATAATATGAAATACGACATAAAGGATATCTCCCTAGCAGATAAAGGAAATTTAAGAATAGAATGGGCCTTTAACCAGATGCCCGTCATAAGATTGATAAGGGAGAAATTCTGTGTAGAAAGACCTGTAGAAGGAATAAATATCTCGACATGTTTACATGTAACATCTGAGACAGCAAATCTCTTGATTGCTCTGAAGGAAGGTGGAGCCAACGTATCTGTTTGCGCTTCAAATCCTCTGAGCACACAGGACGATGTTGCAGCATCATTGGTTAAAGATTATAAGATCCCAGTATTTGCTATTAAAGGTGAAGATAAAGAGACATATTACGAGCATATACACAGCGTACTGGACTTAAAACCTAATATAACTATGGATGACGGCGGTGATTTGATTTCTACCATCCATTCAGAAAGAAATGAGTTGATAGTAAATGTATTTGCAGGTACGGAAGAGACTACCACAGGGGTAACTCGTTTTAAGAGTATGGAGAGAGACGGAGTATTGAAGTATCCGGTAATCGCGGTTAACAATGCAAGGACGAAGTTTCTCTTCGATAACAGGTATGGAACAGGACAAAGCACCATCGACGGTATTTTACGAGCCACGAATATCTTGCTTGCTGGAAAAAATTTTGTCGTATGTGGATACGGTTGGTGTGGCAGGGGGGTTTCTATGCGAGCAGGAGGAATGGGATCTAACGTCATTGTGACAGAAATAGATCCTCTCAGAGCTTTAGAAGCAACAATGGATGGATTTAGGGTAATGCCTATAGAAGAGGCAGCGGGAATTGGAGACATATTTGTAACCGTAACAGGGAACATAAACGTCATAAGGAAAGAACATTTCGAGGAGATGAAAGATGGGGCCATACTAGCCAATTCAGGTCATTTTAATGTTGAAATAGACATAGAAGGTTTAGAAAAAAGTTCTATTAAGAAAAGGAAGATCAGAGAATATATAGAGGAATATACGTTAAAAGATGGAAAGAGACTTTATCTGCTCGGAGAAGGACGTTTAATAAATCTTGTAGCGGCAGAAGGACATCCTTCCAGCGTTATGGACATGAGTTTTTCAAATCAGGCGCTTTGTGCCGAATATATTGTAAGGAAGTATAACATAGATAAAGAAAAATTAGAACTGCGCGTATACGACGTCCCAGAGGAGATAGACAGGGAAATTGCGAGATTAAAGTTACATTCAATGGGCATAACCATAGATCATCTTACGGAAGAGCAGGAAAGATATCTGAGATCGTGGGATATCGGGACCTAAGCCAAGAGATTAATTACGAAAACATTATATATGAATTACTAAGTCATATTTGTGTGAGTCTCATGGACAGGAGCGCCTTACTAAAGAATACTTCGGAAATATTAATCAGATCCAACTTCTTAGTCTCTGAAACCTGCAAAATAAGGCCAAGTTGCTTTGATCTTGTTGCAAGAAAGGGATTTACCACCTTGCTTCTAAAAATTCTGCACAACATAGATAGTTTTCAAGAAGAGCAAGGATATAATCTTACAAAAATGGCAAGAACCATGCATGCTACTCCATTAATTATAGGTCATAGGACAAGGAATTGTTCGATCGAAGAGGGAGTAGTTTACCAGAGGCATGGCGTCCCATCTATAAATATCGATACCTTCGGAGACCTAATATTGAGAAATATTCCACCGCTCATACTCGCGGACAGAGGTGGTTACTACGTTCGGTTGGATGGAGAGACATTGAGAAAGGAGAGGCACAAATCCAAGATATCTCTCGGAATGCTAGGAGAGATGATAGGCGTTTCGAGAAGAACCATATATAAGTACGAGAAAGGAATGACAGGTGCAACATATGAAACCGCATTGAAAATCGAGGAGATATTCGACATTCCTTTGGTTAAACCCATAGATATACTGACTATTCCAAAAAAATTGAGTCTAGAATCAGACATTCCTCAGATTAAGGATAGATTAGAAAAAATTACCATTGAGAAACTATTGGATTTAGGTTTTGA
>JABAOF010012475.1_pt2 | contig 21117 bp, 30 predicted proteins | sample 7062171 | NCBI WGS metagenome assembly JABAOF01 (sample SAMN14538628, study PRJNA623070) | marine sediment metagenome | biome: marine biome [ENVO:00000428]; feature: marine pelagic biome [ENVO:01000023]; material: deep marine sediment [ENVO:00002113] | place: India: Gulf of Khambhat ...
CGGATTTGGTTGCCTTGGCGGTTTTTTTCGTGGTTTTGGGCTTTGACACGATGGTTCACCTTGCCAATTTATACAGAATAACAGGCTTGTCCAAGCTTTTATAATAATTCTGTTGGAAAGCCTAGCCTGTTTACATGCGTGGTGGATGCATCGTTGAAGGTTCTAATGGTGGTTGAGTCACATGCTAAGCAAGCAGGCGGTGGACCAATGTATTGGTCGCAACTTAGCAAGCATCTGATTCAACGGGGGCATGAAGTAATTATTCTGAGTGGCACCCCTGCGGATGGGGAATTCGCATCACCGAATACAGTTGGTCTTCTTCCGGTGCGATCGAATCTTAGGAGCCGTTCAGTGTCGATGTTGTTGAGTCGATACTTGTTCAAAAGACGTTATATTTCGTTGGTTCGAGAGTTTTCACGTGAATGGGATCCTGATATCATTCATACGGTTCCACCCATCGCATCAGAGGCCGCGTTACGTTCCGGTAAAGATCTTGGTGTGCCAGTTATTGCATCCGTTTTGTCACATGTAGAAGCCCAATGGGCGCGATTGGAATCGGGGCTAGGTCGTGCACGTTTGTTCCGGTTCATGGAATCGCGGGCACTTCATGGACCATTTTCTCGGATTATTTGTTTGACTCATCGATCCGAGAAGGTCCTGGTCGAGGAAGGTGTCCCGTTAGAACGCATTGTGTATGTCCCGCATGCCGTTGATGTTACTCGATTTCACGCGAACGTGGATTCCATGTTTCGTCAACAACTGAATCTGGAGAATGACTCGATGGTGCTAGGATATGCAGGCGCGCTTACACGGGAAAAGGGCTTTGCACAATTACTCGAAGCCATGAAGTGCTTGAAGTCAGTGGATAGCTTGTACTTGTTAGTTGCTGGCGATTTTTCAGAACATCGTGAGTGGATCGATTTTGTAGAGGAGGAGGGACTTGCAGGGATTCACTTTCTTGGGCAGATAAAACATGAGGATATGCCTGCGTTCATGGCGTCCTTAGATTTGTTTGTAATTCCTTCATTTTCAGAAACTTTACCCACAACATTGCTTGAGGCATTAGCCACTGGCACACCTGTGATGGCGACAAGAGTGGGTGGTATTACAGAATTTCTACAAACGGATTGGGGAATAACCATAGAGTCTCCGGAAACAGCCTCTCTTGTTACCACCTTGGAACACTGGCGGGTGCGTCGTGCGGAACTTCAACAAATGGGAAAGAATGGGCAGCGCTATGTGAAAAAGCATCATAACTGGGAGCAAACTAGCGAACTTACAGAAGGAGTGTATCAATCGTGTCTGAAGAATCGGTAGATTCAGCCCTGCGCAGTCCAGAGGCACGATTTGCTGAAAACGTTGTTGCGGAAACCGTCACGATTGTCTTGATTCTTCTGTTTGGAATTGCGTCCACAATTCTAATTGTGCGAGGATTACCTAGAACGCCAATCTATGAATTTTACATCTTTGTTCTGGTGTTTACATGGGTAAATATCCTCATTCCCATCGGAATAATGGGCATGGATGTTGCCCTAAGAAAACATGTTCCCGAAGCCATCAGTAATCGATTTTCGGCTTTGACACGTGGACTTGGATTAGCGATTGCGACGACCATCATTGCGAGTTTCGGAATTGTGGGTGTTGTAAATTTATTGTTGGCTTGGTTTCCGTCAAACTCTTTTGTTCCCAGTTATGTGGTGCCATTTCTCCAACTTGCCCTTTGGACGATTCCACTAACTGTTGTCAGCACTGTATTACAAGGAGCCTTCCGGGGGATGCAAGAAATGCGGTATTGCACCATAGCCATGGGACTCTATCACGGAGCCTATTTTAGTGGTCTGACAATCCTCTTTGTCTCAGGAACCATGACATTGGTGAATGTAATTTTAGTGAATTTGGCAACGTCAGGCTTAACGATTGCTTATGAAACCTGGATTTTACGGAAGCGGATTGGGCAGTATTCGGGTGAACAAGTGAAAGAAGACTTCACAGTAACTGGTCGCTCGATGGCTTTTACGGCTGTGCAGGCTTTGTTTCTAGCGCTCTTGAGTGCCGTGTTTCTGTATGTGCCTTTATTAATAGCGAATATGTATCGATCCTCAGATGTAATTTTGGCAGGATTAGGGCTAGCGTTGAGTGTTGCAGTATGGATTCAGCAAGGATTAGCTGCACCGTTTCGCGTGTTGATGCCACGCACGGCTGGTGATGTTGCGCAACAGGCATGGTCCACGATTAAGGGATATATGAATCAGGCGTGGAAGTTGGGTGTGCTGTTATGTGCCTTTGTGGCAGTGGTCGCGGTGTTTTATGCGGCACCAGTATTTATTGTGATGTTTGCCGCAGAAGGTATGATCGCATTACCTTTCTTTGTGTTAATGGCGGGGAGTTTTCTTGTCTATCCGCTAGTGGTGATGATGTCAGATACTTTAATTGGAGTGGGAAGGATTCGGTCAGTGCTGGTAACCAATGCCGCATGGACCACGATGGTTGTTGTTGTTTTGTGGTTCTTAACTCCGATTGGTCATGAGGTAGTTGTCGCTTTAATCTGGTTAGTGGGAATTCCCTTTTTTCTAATCTATCTTGGATTGTATCAGACCCGTTCGAAAGCCCACCTTACGTTCAGTTTCCTTCCTAAAACTGTCGGCGTGTTAGGCCTCATTGCAGTGTTGGCTTTTGGGGGATTATGGGTGGGATCATATTTTCATATGGTCTGGAGCTTAGTCGGGTTGAGTTCTTGGTTATTCCAATTGGCTCTTATTCTAACTCTAATCCCTTTGGCAATATTTTACCTATGGGTTCTGATTCGAAGCCGAGTATTCGATCCCGACGATAGCTTGGCATTATTACGCTTGAGTGAAGTGTTACATCCAGTATCACGACCAGTGTCTTGGCTGGTTAAAAAATTGGATTCACAAGACGCCGATCGGCAATGAATTGTCAAGGTGACCAGCTAGGAAAGAATCTGATAGTAGACATTTTCGAGTTTTTGTGTAGTTGGTCCACGAGTAAAGTTGTTGACTACGTGTTTTCGTCCGGCATGGCCAAAGCGTTTGCACAGTGCAGGATCTGCAATTAAACGAAGTAGTGCCTGTTTGAGGGCTTCTTCGTTCATGGGGGGCACTAAAAGGCCAGTTTTTTCGTTTTGGACGACATAGGGTATTCCACCAACGGTTGTGGCGACTACAGGTTTTTCTTGGGCCATGGCTTCCAGTTGAGCGATACCGAAGGCTTCGGATCGCGATTGGGATGGTAATACGAAGATGTCGCTAGCTGTGTATGCATCGCGTAGACGTTGACGGGGTAAGACGCCGAGAAAGTGGACGGCGTTCAAGATTTCGAGACTTGTGCTCATTTTGCGTAGGCTTGGTTCTAAGGGTCCGGAGCCGACGATGGCTAAGTGCACGGCTGGATTCTGTCTGTGAATCTGATGGAAAGCGCGGAGTAGGGTTTGTAGTCCTTTGTAGGGCACTAATCGTCCTACAAAGAGTAGAAGAGGATTGTTGGAACTGAACCCAAAGCTTTCCTTTGCTTGGGCGGCGGAGCGTTGGGATTTTAGAAAGTATGGATTGATGGTAGCAGGGATGACGGTGGTTTTGCTCAGATAGTCTTGTAAGAAGAGGGAAGTGTTTCGGTATATAGGAGAGGTGACAATGAGTTGTTTAGCAATATTGGCAGCTCTTTGACGGGCGTGTCTATAGGCTTGGTCCAGCCAAACATGGAAGAAGGGAGTTTTTCCTGCAATATCACTGATGAGGGCATCAGCATGGTAGGTAATGACTAGGGGGATTTGGGTTAGTTGACTGGCTATGGCGGTGATGTCAACGGTCATGGGGGAGTTGATATGGGCATGGAAGATGTCACAGTGCTCACGAGAAAGTGCTTGTAAGAGTCCAGGGAGAAAGGGAAAATTGAAAGGCCGAGCGACAGCACGAAATCGATGAATATGAATGCCTTGATAGTTCTCATAGGTGGGGGTTTGAGGAAGATGTGCGGTGAAGACTTTGACTTCATGGCCAGCTTCCACAAGGCCTTTGGCAAGATTATAAGCGTAGGTTTCTAAGCCACCGATAACAGGGTAAAAGTCATGGACGACCTGCGTGATATGTAACCGCCGGGGCATTTCCTTTTCACCCACTATGAATTATGGTCCTGTGACATTCATTGGGAGATGGACCCATAATCCTCTGCCTAGTGGATTGCGAATCCAAATGATTTGATCTAAGTTTGGATCGTATCGCCATAGTTCAAAGGTCAGTCGATAATTAATGCCAGGAGTTGTCATATTGAGGGTAGCAGGGAAGCGCCATGTTCCGCCATGTGGTACGAGGCGCTCGAATTGTTGGAGCACGGGGGCCGAGGAGGGATTTGTGGCGGTCGTCATGGTGGTTTCATCGGCGAGTTTCATACGGACATACAGATACTGAACAACGCCCATGAAGTTGGAAACTTCGATGTTGAGGGTAACGTTTGTGTTCACAGTTACATTGGTGGGGTATGGTCCTGCTTGCATTGATTCGTTAAGTAGCGCAATTGAAGGGGTCTGTTCTGGAGGTGGAAGAAACCAGACGGAGATAAGAAGGGTTCCCGTGGCTAAGACAATACCGAACATGAGGATAGTAAGGATGGTTTGTGTGTATTTTCTCATGAGGTTTCATCCTCCTCTTCATCAGGGAGCCGAATCTCCATTTGCAAGAATTCTCGACGCTTCCTTTTCCGATATTGCTGCCATCGGGTGATCGCCAAGTAACTCATTGGAATAGATATCAATATGATGGCGAAGATTAGTAAAATCTGAGCCTGCGTCTGAGCAATTGTTGTGAGGCCGCGAAGCTGCGCTTCGTCGCTAATTTCATGAGCCGTGCTTTCCGCTGCTTCAGCCAGGGTAATCGCGGTTGTATAATCAGTTCGATTGTATGCTAGTCGGGCTTGCGTTAGTTCTGAAATGACTCCATTGAGTGATCCAATCAGGTCTGTAATTGGAGACCCGGCTGCGTCGGCAAACGCTAAATTTGTATAGGCTTCGTTGATGGCAGTTTGTGCATCGTTAATAGCTTGCTGCGCTTGATCTTGTGGTGGTTGTATAAATGACACTGCATTAAGTGTACCAACACTTTGTGAGAAAAGTCCAGGTATTCTCAGGCTCACTATGAGTAGAGGAAAAATCAATAGCGGGACGAAGTGTTGGCGTTGCATAGGCGTCCGAACAATAGGGGACTCAAAGGTTAAAAGAATCTTTGCTTAATGGTCGAACAGGACTGACATCTTATGTTGCTTCGTGAAAAGGACACCTATATTCCAGAAACCGTCAGGGGATTTATTCTTGAAGCGCTTCGGAGTCGTCGCTTCTCAAAGGTGCAAGAAGTAGTTAATGAATTGAAGAGGAAGGGTGTCCCAGAAGACGTGACAACGCGGATGATAAAAGATCTCGCCCAAGAAGGGCAGTTGCTACTCAATCTTCCGGGAGCCTCTGAAGAGACAGTAATGACTCCAGTGTCGGGTATCGTGGAATATTTGTGGAGTACACTGGCCTTGGATTTGTGGCTAACTTTGGTGTTGCTGTTCTTTGGTGTAGCGACGATTTTGCTGATTCCGGTGGAGATGTTTCCAGTCGTTGTGCTACGCTGGGTTTTTGGTGGACTCCTGTTAGTATTTGTACCAGGTTTTGCGTTTATACGGGCGCTTTTTCCCTTTGAACGCTTTATTGATAGATGGGAACGACTCGCCCTTTCATGTGGTCTAAGTATTGCACTCGCTGTATTAGTCGCCTTTGGGTTGAATTTTACACCATGGGGGATTACCTTGGTTCCTACAGCGACCGTACTCGCAGGGATTACCTTGTTAGGTATCCTAATTGCAACCTTCCGACGGGCACGAGTACTTATTGGTCCTATACCTGAAGCTAGGTCAAGATGATTTGAGATCTTTTACAAAACAGTGGGGAGGTTTCTTGTCTTTTTCAAGGTGGTATTCGGGGCAGATGAGTGCGCCAGATGGAATGATGGCACCAGCATCGAGGATGGCCCCATCCCCCACGATTGTATATTCTTCTAATCGAAGATCCTTACCGATGATCGCACCATGACCAATGATTGATTGATCGACAATGACACCTTCGCCGATAATGGCATCCTCAAAGATGATAGCCCGAGAAATGCGTGAATTCGGTCCGATTATGACCCGGTTTCCAATGGTTACAGCCGGCTCAATTTTTGCTGATGGGGCAATTTTGGTGTCTTCTCCGATGTGTGGGGTTTTGTGCAATTCGGATCGGAGGGCATGGTGAGCTTCAAGAAACGATTCGGGAGTTCCGGTATCGATCCAAAAACCATGATGTTCCCATCCACAAACGGTAGCGGATTGACAAAGATTTGGGAATACATCGTATTCAATAGAAGCCGGTTGATTCGCCGGGATGTGTTCCAATACAGCGTGATTGAGCACATAGCAGCCTGCATTAATTAGATTACTCGGTGCTTGACCTGGGCTAGGTTTTTCGATAAAATGATGAATGTGCCCATCTGAGGTAATATCAACAACGCCAAACCGGCTTGGATCTTCAACGCGGTACAATGCAATAGTGGCAGTAGCTTTATGTTGGTGGTGATATTGAAGCAGATGGCTGTAGGGGATATCTGAGACAATGTCACCATTTAGAACAAAAAATGGGGTTTCTTTCTCAAGATATGGTTCAGCCTGTTTGATAGCGCCTGCTGTCCCTAGGGGATGGGATTCAACAGAAAAATGTAACGTGATGCCGTAATTGGCGCCATCACCAAGTACGTTTTGAAGGTAATCATTACCGTGACCGGTGGCGAGGATAATTTCGTCAATTCCCGCGGTCCCTAACTGTTCGAGGATATAACCGATGAGTGTAGAATTGGCAAGAGGGAGAAGTTGTTTGGGGCGACTACAGGTCAATGGGCGGAGTCGTGTGCCATATCCACCAGCAAGTATCAGTGCTTTCATCGGTGACATTTCCCAGAGAATGTTCTATTATCAAGCATAAGTATTTATTTGAAAGTTGATTCTTCTTTTCTATGGTTGGGGCTGCTTGTGGGGCAAGACTTAAGAATAAAGCCCTAGCAAGGCAGTTCCAGATTCCCTTTCAAAAGGGGTAACCAATTATGGCACGAGATAAAATCTATGGTTTCCTCATTCTCCTCTTCGCGATTCTAGTTGTACTCTATTACACCTATTGGGCTCTTATCTATCCGTTCATGTTCTTCTCTATTTATCCAACCGCTACTGCTCCACCTATCACTCACCCATGGTGGCCATTCCTCGGCTGGATTCCAGTCCTTTTGGAGCCCTATTGGGCAGTTTCAATTCCGGTGTGGCTGGCGATTGTGCTTGTACTCTTCATTGTGGCTTGGATTGGTTGGACAATGCTCACGACTCCACCCCCGATTCCCCTTGAAGAAATCGAGGAAGAAGAGGAAGCTAAAGAAGAGTAAACGGCAAACCGTCGAACATCGGCTGTCTCCCCATCCGGGAGACAACCCTTTCTTCTTTTTCTCTAATTATAAAAAAGACAATGTAATAGTTGGTTCTAGGTTTCGGGAGGTTGATCTCCAGCTAGGACCTCACGCCATAATTCAAGGCTTTCTTCAGCATCTTTTTGATCCATTTTTTGGATGGCATAGCCTGTGTGAACAATGACATAGTCGCCGGGTTCCAGTTTTTCTAGGAGTGCTATTGATACAGAGCGTTTTACGCCACCAAAATCAACAATGGCTGTGTTACCTTCTACGCTAATCACTTGGGCAGGTATTGCGAGACACATGATTGTTCACTAAGATATTTTCCTGTGTACTGAGTGGAGGCGGATGCTTCTTAAGCGTTACCGCGTTGCTAAATGTGTAGTGTGGTCAGGTTGACAACCGGTAAAGCGGAACAGCTGGCAAAAACCTATGGTTACAAAGTCTTTATGGTAGAGCGGTATCTGGCACTTTTTGGAGACAAAACTGAAGAATTTCTACAAGGAAATGAGATGGCGTTTCCTAAAACCATTCGCGTGAACACTCTTGCTACTACTGTTCAAGAAGAAGCTTTGCGCCTACAAGCAAAGGGGTTTGAATTAGACCCTGTGCCGGGGTTCAACTATGCATTTCATGTGCTTCAATCACCGTTAACGGTTGGAGCTACCGCGGAATATCTGCTGGGCCATTATATGTTACAAAGCCCAGCCTCTATGTGGGCAGTCGAAACTATGAAACCCACCGGCAACCAGTTAGTTGTTGATATGTGTGCTGCTCCTGGAGGAAAAACAACGCTAATTGCGCAACTCATGGAAAACCGAGGAGTCGTGGTTGCAACGGATATCAACCGCAACCGTACTCGGAGCCTCCGATCTAATCTTTCGCGCATGCGAATTGAAAATGCATTAGTGATGCGAATGGACGCAGCACGATTACCTGAATTTGCTATTCAAGCGGATTCAGTACTTCTGGATGCTCCATGCACAGGAGAAGGATTAATTCCACTGGATCCATCGCGGAAACAAAGTCGTAATCCCGAAGATATCAATACAATGACCCAAGTTCAACAGAAATTAATTCTCGCGGGCTCAGAGCTACTACGGGAGGAAGGGATACTTGTATATTCTACTTGTTCATTAGCGCCCGAAGAAAATGAAGAAATCATCAACTTTGCTTTACAGCATTGTCCGTTAAGAATTGTCGAGACTGAATTACCTCTGGGTGATCCAGGTTTTGTGTCTTTTTTTGATCGAGATGTTAATGAATCTTTACGTTTAGCCCGGCGTTTCTACCCCTATAAACATGCGATGGAGGGTTTCTTTATTTGCAAGATGATCAAACAAGCCGTCTAATCTTTGCTACACCGAGTGCAGAAGAAGAACAGCAAATCCGAGAAGGTTTAGCATCCTATATCCCAGAAGAGGCTGTAAACCTATTTCTTGCTGGACAACACCTAATAATTGGAAAGGGACGTCGTCATGAAGTATTCTTACTCTCTGAAGCCTTATGGAAGCTCTATCAACAAATACAGCCCCAACACCCTTATTTCATTGGTCTCTTTCTCGGGGAACTCAAAGAATCTGCATTACAACCTAGCCTCCACATTTTACACCGGCTTGCCGATGTGGTGAAACCTTCAGCCAAAGTAGTTGCGGTTTCTAAAGGAGAACAACGATTCCTGTTTGGGCATTCATTGGAATCTCAGGAGTTTCAAGTAAATATTCCTGATTCAGGGGGAACAAAGAAGGTTCTTGTCATGAATAGCCAAGGCGAGGGGCTTGGCTATGGTCAAGTAGTCAAGACTTCAGCAGGCAAAGTGAGTCTTAACAACAGGGTAGATCTGGGTTGGTATCTCAGACGCGGTCGATAAAAAAAATAGCTTCAGTTGCCTATTGTGGACTAGCTTGGTACAGAACTGAATAGAGAAGTAGAAACGCGCCAGTGCCCCTATGAGAATTTAGCCAAAGAGGGCTCCAAGCCCTGCTACTTCTTCAGGTTTTTCTTCCTCTTCTTCTTTCTTCGGCTTCTTTTCCTTGGGCTTTGCCTTAACAGCTTCTGCGGCAGGTGCGGCGGCGGGAGCTGCAGCAACTGGGACAGCTTTGACCGCTTCGTCAATGTTAATGTCCTTTAGAGTTGCGACAAGAGCTTTAATGCGGCCATCATCAGGTGTGACGCCTGCGGCTTCGAGCACCTTAGTTAGACCTGCTGCGGAGACTTTTTTGCCCGCTTTGTGAAGGAGCATTGCACTGTATATGTATTCCATTTTGTTTTCGTCCTCCATGTTTCTTGGGGAAGACAGGGGCGTAACCTGTGAGAGGAAACGCTTCCGTTGAGGCGTATTTTAATCTTTTGTCTTCATTAGGCCAGATTTAGTTTGGGAGAGCGTCAGGATTCTTGGTCCGGATAGCTTGAGCTAGTGCAGTGGCACTTTGTGCTGCCTGTGCTAGGATTTGATTTGTTGTTTCATCGGTGAGGATGGCGGCAAAGAGGGAGAAACTGCGTGCCTCTTGGGCCGCTTGCTGTAGCAAGAGTGGAACGGTTTCGGTAGTAACATAGTTCATCGCTATGGCGAGAGCCAGTCCTTCAAGTGTAGCAGTGGTGAGCTGGTTGACAACATCACTTCGTGAGATATCGAAGACATCAGCGGAAATAATTGTTCCATTATCATAGGCGACGGTGAGTGTAAGGAAGATTTCGTACGGCTCCATACCTAAACGCGACATGACTAGCGCTTGTTCACGGGTAACCGTTTCACCTGCTTTCACTATAACATGATCTTGGGTTATCCAGATGGATCCGCCTTGAATTCGGGTTTTCAGTCCGACCTGACTGAGTTCTGAGATGAGGGGACCAGGCGGAAACCCAGTATTTCCAGCCTCAATAATAATATCTTGCGATGCGATCGTTCCAGCCTTCGCGGGGGCTTTGGCTTTATTTTGTTGCAGCAAATCGCTGAGTTCAAAGGGGCTAATATCAGTGAACGCAAAAGCACTGGAGCCTTCGATGAACGGAATGAGTTTGTCAAGGTTCTTTTTCTTCGCTGCGGCTTGCTGGATAGCACGAATCATAAGCGTGTTCCGTGACATATGGATCTTGGCGACAGCGCGCAGCACTTTTTTGATAGCTTGGAATTGTTTGGAACCAATTTGCTCGGTACGAAGAAGGGAGATGTAATTATACTTTTCGAGAAGAGAAACGAGATTAGCAACCTCTTCAAGCTTCGCTTGCGGAACCGGACGTCCTTTACTGGTGATTGGTTTTTCAGCGGATGCCGGAGTTTGTTGGCCTGAACTCATTACGTTTCACCGTCTCGTTACATTTCAATTTTGAAAGGTGGACCCATCGTGGTTTTTGTATAGATTTTGTCAATGTTTTGCATTCCGCGTTCAAGGTTACTTTCAAGGGTTCGAACAACAGCTTGAATGTTCTCTGCAATCTGCTGAGGTTTCATAGAACGTTTACCAACCTTAGCTTGAATGACTAAGTTTTTCCGCATTCGTAATTTCACTGAAGAGGAGAATTCAGAGAGTAACTTCTTGACATCCGCATCAGGAGGAATGGGACGGGGCATCTTGCCTCGAGGACCAAGAAAAGGGCCCAGCACGCGTCCAACGAGGGGCATCAAATCAGCCTGAGCGATGAAGAAATCAATTTCTTCTGCCAAAGCTTTGGCTGTGTCTTTGTCAGCTTCGAATTTTTCAACATCGGCAGGTTCGAGCACTTGGGTTGCACCCGATTCACGAGCCCGAAAAGCCATGTTTCCTGACGCGATAATTGCAACCTTGATGCCTTCGCCGGTGCTGTGGGGAAGTGTGACATCGACGTTGAGTTGTTTACCACCTTTTTTGAGATCGATACCTTTGAGGTTCACGATGACTTCCATGGCTTCTTCGAATTTCCGTTTCTTCGATTTGGATTGGGCTTCGCTGACTGCTGTTTCAATGTTACCTAGTTTTAAAGACATCGTCATTTCCACCCTTTGTTATGCTTGTAATTTCTCGGTATGAACCCCAGCATCAATTTCTTTTTGGACTTCACGAGCATCCTTCCCTTCCACTGTGACCCCCATACTCACACAGGTGCCTAACACAGACTTGACACGGTTAGCGAGAGAACTGCCCAACAAGTCTTGATCTTTTGCCAGAGCAACCTTCAACACCTGATCAAACGTAACATCACCGGTAATTTCCGTTCCAGTGGCACCCGTGCCTTTCTCCACACCAAGCTCCTTGATAATCAACGCAGAAGTCGGAGGGAGCCCGATGGTAATTTCAAACTCCTTGGTATCATCATCGACAACAATGGTTACCGGCACCTTTAACCCCTTCAAATCTTCTGTTTGCCGATTTATTTCTTGGACAATTTGGAACAAATTTGCTCCCGTGGGTCCTAGAACTGGGGCGATAGGTGGACCGGCACTAGCTTTGCCGCCTTCGACAAGTGCTTCGCAAACAACTTTGCCCATTGTTGGTGTCTCCTCTAGAGATGGGTCAGCTTCAAGAGCTATACGCGATTTAAAAATGTTCTGCCTCAACTTAGACGTTCTAGTGGTTGCCTCGTCAAAGTTCCAAGAGTTCTTCTTCCTCGTCCTCGGCTTCTTCTCGTTCGCCGCGTTCAACGATACGAACGAAGTCGGCGTGGACCTTGACGGGGATGGGTGATGGAGCTTCGAAGAGTTCGAGGGTGATTTCGTCCTTAGATGTGTCAATGCGCATAACGCGTGCGCGTTCACCTTTGAAGGGGCCGCCGGTGATTTCGACAATATCGCCGATTTCGAGGTCTTCGGTGGGTGGTCGTGGAACAAGGATGTGTTCAATTTCGTCGATGAGGATTTTTCCGGGTATAATGCCTTTGATGTGAGGGATGCCGGCAATAGCTAGTTCGACTTCGCGGGGGCTGCGGGCTTCGATGAAGATGTAGCCTTTCAAGGGTTCGGGGACAAGAATGGCTTTTAGATCAACTTGCCGCTTGCTAACTCGGCCAGAGATTACGTGGGCGATACCCTTCTCTTGTCCGATTGTAGTTCTCACGATGTAGATATTAGTGGTTTCTTCAGCCATTGTGCGCGCCTCCTTAGTCATGTTATCCTCGCCGTTAAAGGCTAACCACCGAACTGGGCGGTAACGACAATCATGATGAGGCGAATGAAGTAGCCAACGGCTCCGACGACGAAAAGACCAAGCATGCTGAGTTTGAATTGCATCCAGATTTCTTGGCGTGATGGCCGTTGTGATAATTGGACGATGCGCTTGGTATTATTCCAGAATTCGGATACCCGGTTTGACATTTTTCTCACCTATGGTCAACTAGAGGTCTTGCGCAGTCTCATCTTTCTTCTCCTAATAAGTCTTTTCGCATTCGCACATGAAACTAGGGATTATAGGGTGGATTCGCGGGTGAGATTTCGGATGCGGTCAACCTTTAATCCCAGAGTCTCTGCGATGGCAATAACTTGGTCTCGTTGGTCACCTTTCATCCCTTTCCAATCTAACGCTGCATAGGATGGGGATGGAAAACTGCGTTGAATTGCATGTGCCACAAGGGATTCAGACAGATGAACCATTTGATATTTTGGTAAAACATGTGAAACTGCATATTGCGTTTCTTTATTCAGCCGTGTGAATCCTGGACAGTAATGGGGGCCGCCAAATCCTAGAACCGTTGGATAAGAAGTTTGGAGCCGTCGAGTAACCGCGACAATAGCATGAGCTACTATTTCAGCAGCAATGGGATTTTGCCATTCTTGCTCTGTACTTCCGATTTCGATAAAGAGGACCGGAATAGATTCGATGAATGGACCGTGATGGGTGGCTTCTAGGCCACAAGCCCAATCGGTAAGCCCCAATCGCTTTTGTTCGGATAGAAGTGTCTGTAAAGTGATTTTCATAGCTGATGGGTGTGCAATGCACAGTGTAGATGATTTTCCACCTAATTCTGCGTTTGCCCAATTTCCGGGGATATGGGTGAGCAGAGCAGGTTTGAAGGCAGCAGATTTGTGTCGAGAGGCAAAAATGAAAAGATCTGCAGAAAAATAGCGATCAAGATTGTCAGCATAAATGCTGTCTTTTTCAATAGTGACAATGGTGAGTTGATCCAGTTTCATGACGGGATAGCTATCAAAGGTTTCTGAGGTTTCAATGAAGGGATACAGCCGAAGGAGTTGGTGTTTAATATTTTGGGCTGCTAGGTCCTTTTGCGAGCAGAAGCAAGTCACCGACACTGTACCTGACCTCAAGCGAAATATTAGAGGAGCAGGGCGAGGACAGCTTTCTCTGTGTGCAGTCGGTTTTCTGCTTGATCCCAGACAACGCTGTGTGGACCTTCAATCACGTCATTGGTGATCTCTTCACCCCGATGGGCAGGAAGACAGTGCATGACAATACTGTGTGGAGCTGCAAGCTCCACGAGAGCTTCGTTGACTTGAAAAGCGGGGAGAAAGGCGGCAAGGCGTTTTTTTCGTTCTGCATCTTGTCCCATGGAGACGAACACATCGGTATAGACTACGTCAGCATCTTCAACCGCTGCTTTGGGATCATTTGTGATCTCAACTTGCGCCATGTTTTGTGTGGCTCTTTCGCGAGCAATATTGGTGACTTCGGGATTCGGTTCAAAACCAGGTGGTGTAGCCACTGTGACTTCTAAGCCCATGGTAGCACCCCCTAACATCAATGAATGAGACACGTTATTACCATCACCGACATAAACGAGTTTGAGACCTTCCAGTTCATGGAGTTTCTCATGGATGGTAAGGAGGTCCGCAAGCCCTTGACAAGGATGGTACATGGGAGTTAGTGCATTAATGACAGGAATTGTGCTATTTTCGGCAAATTCGACTACGTTCTCATGGCTGGTGGCGCGGATTACTATGCCGTGAAGATAGCGGCTTAGAACGCGTGCAGTATCCGCGATTGGTTCACCACGACTTAATTGTAATTCCTGAGAGCTCAGAAAGAGTGCATCGCCGGATAGTTCGTTAATTGCTACTTCAAAGCTCACACGGGTTCGAGTGGAAGGACGTTCAAAGACCATACCCACTGATTGGCCTAGGAGGCTTGTTCCGAGTTCATTTCGATAGCGTTGACGTTTCAAATCCGATGCCGTATCCAGCATTAGTTGAATTTCTTCACGCGAGAAATCTTTCAAACTTAACAAATGTCTCCCTTTCAATTCCATTCTTATCACACACTGTAAAACAATCGCTTGAACCTGCAAGCACTGCTACTTTTTAGCCTTTGCGTCAGGCGATGGCAGATACAAAATTAATTGATTGGAGCAATTTTTTGCGCAAACCATTCTGGATTAAAGCCTTTAAGATCAGGATACTCTTGTCCTACGCCAATAAAGATAATGGGTTTTCCGGTTGCAAGAGCAATTGAGAGTGCCGCACCGCCCTTGGTATCAGCATCTACCTTGGTAAGAATCGCCGCATCGATGCCAATTTTTTCATTGAATGTTTTTGCTTGTTCTATAGCATCATTTCCAGCAAGGGCATCTCCAACAAAGATAACAAGATCGGGTTCGGCGACCCGATGGATTTTTACGAGCTCGGCCATGAGATTTTTGTCTGTTTGCATGCGACCTGCGGTATCGATAAGAACAACATTGATTCCCCGCGCCCGTGCATGGTTTATGGCATCGTATCCAACGGAGGCAGAATCAGATCCATAGGGTCGCGTTATGACGCGGACTTTTAGACGCTGACCATGTGTTTGGAGTTGTTCTGAACTCCCTGCTCGAAAGGTATCTCCACAAGCTAAAACAACGGAGTATCCCTTTTTTTGAAAAAGATAGGCTAGTTTGGCAATGGTTGTAGTTTTGCCTGTGCCGTTAACGCCTAGAAACATGATTGTAAGTGGTTCGCCTTCCTTCTTTCGTTGATCTAAGAGAGTAAACAGATCGACTTGCGTTTCGGGTGTTAGCGCTTCTATAATTGCTTGATAGAGGGCTTCTCGAATTTTGCCTTTTTTACTTTGCAAGAGCCCGATTTGTTCGCCTTCCAAGGTTTCTTTTAGGCGTTCATTAATTATCTCCGTGGCTTCATAGGCAACATCGTTTTCTAAGAGGGCTATTTGAAGTTCAGAATAGGCATCGACGAGATTCTTTTCGCTTATCGATTTATGGGTGACCTTTTGGACGAACCCATCAACTGCCTTGCGAAGTTTTTCAAACACCTCTAGTTCCCCAAAGTACTATCAATTTTATTCTGTTTTTGGTGGTGGTTGCTGTGTGGCTTGAATGAGTTGATTGAGTTGAGAACGGTAATCTTCAATTCGCGTTTGTGAGTTTTGGATTTGCTCTTGTTGACGTTGAGCAATGGATGTAAGCTGTTTTTGTTGTTCTTCGAAACGCTTTAGTGCTTCGTCCAATGTCCGCTGAGCGGCAAACCCTGCTCCAAATGATGTCACCACGTGTTTAGGATCGATGAGTTTGACATAAAGATGAACTCCCGAGCCGATGTTGATCATGATTTCATCACCAACCTTGTGATGCTTCAATTCTTGAACCGCCGTTGTGGTTTCAGCGAGCCGTTGCATCTGGACTTCAATCATCTGGAGATTGTTTTGTCCTCGAGCGATTTCTTCTTCGAGGGCTTGAATGGACATGACCAATTGTTGAGCTAGTTGCTCGGGATCTGGTGGTGTTTGAGCCATAATGATTTTCCTCCATAGAATTGCTGGATGCACATGTCAGGGATTCATTCAACACCGCTAAGTTTTCGAATAAGAGGGTTTTCAGATTCTTCTGCTTTGATAACAGCGATGTGCTGGATGTTGATTGCAGGGCGATTTACTCGATGAAATGAACCTAAGAGAGAATAAAGTTGTTCCTTGGCATTGGTCTCTGTTAGTGCCCGAATTTCATGAGAAAAGCGGTATTTACGCTTATTGCGGGTATAGGTTCCTTCTAAGCGGAAGATTTGCACTGACATTTTAACCAGCTTCATTGAGGTGTGCAGTCAACCATCGAATAGCCAGGTCTATTTTAACTCTTTCCACGAGCAAACCGAGATTTAGAAGAACGCCTCTGTGATTCGCATAAGTTCGGGTCCCGTTGTCTCAAATCCAGCTAAAGCAGCTTTTTGATCCACCAAAAGGCCAATGGACACATAAGGAATCCCACAATTGATTGTCCCAATTTCAGCTTTCACGGCGAAAAAGGAAGCTAACCAATCGAGTTCTTCTTCAGTGATGTCGGTATGAGCTAATAAGCCATGATTGGTGACTACACAAAAGGATCCCACTAAATCAGAGCCCGCGATGGTTTTCATTTCCACTTCAACTCCCAGTGCATCACGAATGGCTTTGATATCAGTTTTCGAAAATTTAGTGCTTATTAATGCGGCGTGGTCATTAGTTAGAATGAGGTTGCCCAATGCCGTGAGTTTTGATTCTAGGGGGATAATTGGTATGCTAGGTTCGGCTTGGAGCGATTCAAGTTCTTCGTCCAAAACAAAATGAGGGACTAAAAGTCCGTTTATATTCCCAGCGGTGAGAATTCCCACAAGAGTGCTTTGACCTACTGTTGTTGTAATTGGCTGCATCTCAAAGATTTCGGTTAGCCCTCGTTTGGTTGGTTCGTTGCTTGGGGCTTGAATGACCCAATGATCTGTTACTCGACAAAAAGCTCCAATATTTGAACTGCCATCAAAATCGAAGCGCTGGATTTTCCCATTCATTAGAGAAGCCACACAGAACAATTAGCCCAATCCAGTTGAAAAATGAAGGGATTAGCCTTCGACTAAGAAGACTTTGACTAGTCCGTCCCGATCTTTGGTGGCCCGTACGCGAACGCGGCGCGGTGGTTTTTCGATACCACTAGTCCACAGGTACTCGTTGAGAGCCGTGTCGATAGATAGGTCGGCTTTGTCTTCCACTTTCATATGACGGATAATGAAGGCTTTGATAAGATTTACGGCACGTTTTGCGCGTTTCTTGCGAACAGCATCATAGGCTTTACCCAAAGGAATGGTGTAAAGTCGTTCAACTACGATTTCCTCTGTAACTTCTGGAACCCCGAGCGACTCGTTCAATGCATCATCTTTTTCTGCCATTCTTGCGTACACTCCTTCCACTTTTAAGGCTTCAGCTTGGATTGTCGCCAATTACGGCGCTTAGGATGCGTACGGATTTTCCCGTTGGTCTTTACCATAATCCAAGCAGGAACACCGACGTTGGATTTCAATTGACGGCCAAGCCGTAGTTTCTTAGCTAGTGGTTTGTTTCGTGCCATCATTGCCACCTTTTTCATTTAAATTGAATTTTAGTATCTCGCTGGCGCTTTCGTAATTGGGCAAGCATTGTTTTCAGCGTTTTATCTGTTATTGGAATCTCGGGTAATCGATTTGCTGATGCAAGGCGAATGAGATCATTTTCTAGCTGTTCTGCAAATGAAGGTTTTACCATCCGAAGATTAGATAATCGTGAACGTGCTTCGGGCGAGAGAATTTGTCGAAGAACAGCTGCCCGTTGTGCACGGATTTCAGCTTCTTGAGTTGCTTGTTCCTCTGCCATGGCCTGCTGTTGTAGTTCAGCCATTTTTCGCCGTCGCAGCTCATCTAATTCTTCATCGCTCAAAAGTGTAAACCTCCGTGCTTATTTATCCCGCATCTTGTGTACGCATCATATGCGCCAATTTGTCTAAGAAGGATCGCCCTTTGTTTGAGAGTCGTCGACCTGTGCCTTTGTCGTGTTCAACTAATCCTGCTTGCTCTAACTGTTGAAGAGCTGTTCGGATAATTGATCCACTCCCCTTTGAGAAGTGATTAGGGCGAGCTCCTCGACGTTTACGCCCACCATATGCTGTTCGAAGTCGTGACACACCGGTAGGACCTTTCACATAGAGTCGGCGAAGAATCGAAGCACAGCGTGTATACCACCAATCGGTACCGGTGGGGGGTTTTTCTTTATGAGCACCTGTCTTAACGTACTTGGCCCATTCAGGCGGTGTGACTTCTTTCGCCTTTTTGAGTTCCTCGGCGATTCGAGGAATGAGTTGGTCTGCAGGAACATCATATACAGTAGACACGATAAAGACCCCACGGCGCATAGAGAAATGACTCGCCGACGAGTCGGCTGAAGTACTCGATGAGAGCCTTAAAATTCTTTCGTAGTTACTTTGAGAATTTACTTTGGTTTACGGGCAAGGACTACAACGAACCCGCGTCGTCCCCAAACCTCACTTGATGTTTGTGCAGCAAGTTCAACGATGATTTCGTCCAGATTTTTTGATATCGCTGTGGATTTGAGAAATTTCACTTTGATGACTTTTAGTTTTTTGAGTTGGCGGTTGACTTCTTCAATGACTCCTGTGTCTAATCCTGCTTTTCCGATGCGGACAGCGGGTTTTTCTTTGGCCCAAATACGGGCTAAATCAGCTTTGGTTGGCATGGGTGATTCCTCGATTATGTTGCCATATGATTTTTCGTCGATAGCCACAGGTTAGGCAGGTAATTACAAAGGATTTACTTCGACCGGCGTTGCGTAGTCGAATTCTAGCGTTAATCCCAGGTCGCAGATAGCTCTCACAGCGGTGGCAATATCGGTGTCGTAATTCGGGGGGTAATCGGACCCGTGTTCGCATCACAATGCGTCGGGCGGATTGTACGTAGCGTTGGGCTAGCGCTGGATCCTGCGGTGCTACAGCTTCAGCCCTCAGGAAGAGATTCCGGAGGTGTTGAACCACTGTGGTTCGCCATCTACGGCTCCCGCGCACGCGCATTTTTAACACCGATAGGTAAAAAGTGTGGGAATGGTGCGCTGTCCGGGATTTGAACCCGGGCACCCAGCGTGGCAGGCTGGAGTCCTAGCCACTAGACCAACAGCGCACGGAGCTTGTAAAATCCGTCACCCTTTTTATTGGTTTTGGCTATTGCGGTTGAAGCAGTGAACAAGGGGTTGACTGGGAATGGAAAGACTTAAGCGCGTCGATGTCTCCCCTGCGGTTTGTAGCGGTCGTGGTCTAGTGGTTATGATTTCGGCCTTCCACGCCGAATACCCGGGTTCGAACGCCAGCACACGTTTTATGACTGACCGAATATCCCGGCGACCGCACCATTTCCTCTCCAACATTTTATGACCGTGTCAAAATTTGCACCGATTTTTTCGAATGTCTATGACTGTAGAGATAGGGGAAGCCCCGTTTAATAATCTTTTAGCCTATATATATAAGTCTATACTTATTATTTTAAAGTAATAGCAATATTTATAAGTAAGTATCTATAAGTATAGTATGTTGTTAATGTTTCCCGTTCACCCCACGAACGCTGGAGCCGCCCTGACTCCACTGGAAACAATGGGGTGGGAGAGCTCGCCTAAATGGAGGTAGAGCCTCATGGAGAATGATCAAATGGAATACGTTCCCCCCGTAGAAGTACAAAATTACCAAAAGTTCCTGAACTTTGCCCGTCAAGCAGCTATTGTGACGTTTGAGCCCGTATACCACGTCGCCCCATTCGAGAGCGATGTGGCAGATAATCCAGCTCAATGGCTCCGGGCACTGCACATCTATGCCATCGGTGTTGAGCTCAACGGAATTTTCATCACTCTCATGCACCGGATTGATTTCCCCCCCGTAAGCTTTGACGAAGGCGTCCTCGATTGTGTTGCTACTGAAGGCAAGCTAGCTAAGATAGTTCAGGAGTTAGAAACAGAATTCCAAGCCGTACCAGGTGCTCCAGAACAGCCCTCATTGCATGATGAGTGGATTCGCACCCTACGGTAAAATAGGCGTTAACGTGTTTCACGGAAAAAGATATTAAGGCGCGTGTCCGGAAACAGAGCGCGTGGGTAATCCCTGGCTCTGGGCCGGTGGTCTAGTTGGTTATGACGCCGCCCTGACACGGCGGAGGTCCCGTGTTCAAATCACGGCCGGCCCACCACACTCGCCGACGTAGCTTAGCCCGGGAGTAGCCTAACCTGCGGGTTATGCGCTGCTTTTCCGAAAGCGCGGGACTGAAGATCCCGTTGTCGCGTGTTCAAATCACGCCGTCGGCACCACTTCTACTTTCTAAGATAATTCTTGGAGAAGATAAGCTGCTTATGGACTCAGGAAGTAGCCTAACAGAAAGATGATGATTAGGGCGATGAGGGCCGCGACAACGTTGGCGATGATGTACCCAACGAGATAAGCGACTCGGGAGAAGGGGGCATAAGTGAAAATTAAGTAGTAGCAACCCGCCCAAATTCCAAGTACAATCAATACGGCTAGAAGAACCATAGCAAATCGACGTAGATAAAGCCGCGTTGGGCTAGCGGCAGGAGCGCCACGCGTGACGTGATAGGGGAAAAACCGTGATCCAAACAGTTCAGCGAGGAGTGCAGTCGCGGTCGCCAAAACGAGTACGACGCCAAGAGGGACAAGGGTGAGCACTATGGTGGAGATGACGAGATAGACGCTAGCGATGATATATGAGAGGTAAATCTGAACAATCCCAAATATCGCAATGGTAATGAGAAGGAGCGCACCATCATCCAAGTTTTTCCAATAGAATACTTGTGACATACAAGAAGCCTCGGAATCTGCTCGTTAGTGTGAGCCATTGGGATAACTTAGTATGTATTAATGTTTTTATGTCAACCAGAGAATAATCCGAGAATGGGAATGGTGGACCGGCCGGGATTTGAACCCGGGGCCTCCGCCA